>ERZ1740065.389-NODE-389-length-23291-cov-9.300525_pt1 | contig 23291 bp, 23 predicted proteins | sample MGYA00581738_ERZ1740065 | MGnify/ENA primary metagenome ERZ1740065 (study PRJEB43018, sample SAMN04849749) | marine metagenome | isolation source: floating plastic debris | place: Pacific Ocean | collected 2008-09-01 | study: EMG produced TPA metagenomics assembly...
ATGCGCACAGATCGATATCCATGTGCCCCAAATTTGGTCACAGCCGCCTGCAAAATACGCTTTTCGCGGTCTGCTTTTTGTTTTTCGCGCAAGCCTGCCATCAGAGCTCTCGATGAGATTTGAAAAGAGTGTCGAAAATTATAGTTCGCTACAAAAGTGAGGGTATTCACTTTTTACAAGAAAAACCGCGCCCTGTTGAGAGGGCTGCGCCAACATCTATGGGGAGCTGTCCAATGACCCGTTTATCTGCACTGTTTTTGACCACTTCTGCGCTGAGCGTATCCGCCAGTGCTGTTCTTGCCGAGGGCGAGCTGAACGCGCTTGTCTGGTGCGATCACACCGATCCTGCGCTCATTGAGCCATTTGAGGCCGAGCACAATGTCAAAGTGAACCTGCGCGAATATGAAGGCACAGGCGCCGCTCTGGCCCTGCTTGAGCAATCCCGCCCGGGCGACTGGGATGTGCTGGTGATCGACGGGATCGACGTCTTCCGCGCGGTGGAGGCCAACATGCTGGCCCCGCTCGATACATCCGCGCTGCCGATGGATGATTTCTTCCCCGAAGTGGTGATGGAAGAGAACAACACGATCGACGGCGTGACCTATGCCGTGACAGAGAAGTTCGGCTACAACACGATCTCCTACAACTCCGAAAAGGTCGATGAGGCGGATATGCAGAGCCTCGCGACCGTCTGGTCGGAAAAGTACAGTGGCCGCATTTCGATCTATGACTACTACCTGCCGGTGATGGGTCTCGCGGCCATAGCGGGTAACGTCGCGACGGCGGAGATCGGATCGGGTGATTTGCCCGCGATTGGGGAAACCCTGTCGACGCTTCGGTCACGCTCGGCCTCTGTGGCAGGTGTCGTGGCCGCACAAACGGCACTGGCCACAGGCGAGGTTGACATTGTGGTCGGCGGTGGCGAGTGGTTGACGGCCGTGCTGGCTGAGGAGCAGCCGGAACTGACCTGGACCATCCCGGAGGAAGGGGCCGTTCGGTGGGCGCAGTCCATCGGCGTGGTCGAAGGCAGTGAGAACCCCGATCTGGCGATGGAGTTCATCAAATACATCATCAGCGCGGAAGGTCAGGCGCGTCTGGCGACCTCCTCGTGCTTCTGGGGGATGCCGGCGAACGCCAAGGCAGGTGACGTGCTGACCGACATGCAAAAGGATGTTCTTCGTTGGGACAGCCAGCCGGACTATCTGGCTTTGACACAGCTCTACCCTGCCCCGGACGCCGATCTCGACATTGAGATGCAAGATCTGTGGTTGGAAACGCTTCAGCAGTGACGGGGCAGCAGTGACCAACGGCGGCCAGAGCCTGCAGGGCTGGGGTTTTGTGACACCGGCCCTTCTCTGGACCATCGCCTTTTTCGTCGTGCCCTTCCTCGTGATGGGCGCGATGAGCCTTGCGACCCTTGAAGGACGCACGTTGATTTGGGGGGTGTCGCTCTCCAACTACGCGGAAATTGCCGAGAAAGCCTATATCTGGCGTGCTTTCCTGGTGTCGTTGGAGATCACCCTGACTGTCACGGTGGTGTCCGTGCTGCTGGCCTACCCGCTGGCATGGATCATTGCGTTTCGGGTACCGGCTGAATGGCAAAGGCTGGCGCTCCTGCTGGCCGTGTTGCCGTTTTGGACCTCCTACGTCGTGCGCTCATATGCGTGGCTTTTGGTGCTGGCGCGCGAAGGCATGATCAATCAAGCCATGCTGGGGATTGGGCTCATTTCCGAGCCGATCACACTCGCCAACACGCGCTTTGCGACGGTGACGGGCTTCGTGCATTTCTTCGTCATGCTGTTGACGCTGACGATCTATGCCAATCTCATTCAACTCTCGCCGAACTACCGCCGCGCGGCGATGGATCTGGGCGCGTCGGCGTTTCAGACATTCCGATACGTGATCCTGCCGCTGACCCTCCCCGGCGTGGTGACCGGCGCGTTCCTGACCTTTGTTCTGTGCATCGGCGACTATGTGACGCCGCAGATCCTCGGCGGAAACTCAGAGCTGACGGTGCCGCAGGTTATCATGGTGCAGTTGGGACGCCGCGCCGATTTCCCGCTTGCCTCCGCCCTCGCCATAGCGCTGATGGCGATCGTGACCTTGGCCTATATCTTTTCCGCGCGATGGCTGAGACTGGATCGCCTGTGATGCGTGTTCTGCCTTGGCTCTACTTCGTCCTCGCGTTCGCCTTCATCTATTTGCCGGTGGGCACGCTTGTGCTGTTTTCCTTTCAGGACGGGATATTGCCGGTGCCTCCGTTCAATGGCCCCTCTCTGCGATGGTATTCGGAGGTCGCCGCTGATGACGATCTGATCTCGGCATTGGCAAATTCGCTTTTGATTGCGACAGCATCTTCCGCGGTGGCGGTGGTGCTGGGGTTCTGCGCGGCCTACGGGCTTGCGCGCCACGTGCTGCCAGGCTCCGTTTTCATGCGCGGGCTGCTGATCGCGCCTCTCACGGTCAGCTATCTCATCATCGGTCTTGGCCTGCTCATTGTTCTGACGCGTGCGGGTCTCGGCCTGTCGCTCCTGACCGTCGCCATCGGACATGTCGTCATCAACCTGCCGCTCGCCTTCGCAATCATCTACGCCTCCATGGGCGCGCAGCAGCAGAATGCAGAACGCGCCGCGCGCGATCTGGGCGCAGGAGAGGCGCAGGTTGTTTGGCTGGTGACCGTGCCCATGGTTCTGCCCGCCATTGCGGCGGCCTTTTTTCTCTCGGTGACGTTTTCCTGGGATGAATTCATCATCGCGTTCCTGCTCACCCGGTTTGATGTGACACTCCCCGTTGAGATTTGGTCACTCTTGCGCTCTGGTCTCTCACCACGCTTAAACGCCGTTGGCAGCCTTGTCTTCTTAGTCTCCGTCACCGCAGTCATCCTTCTCGAGCTCTTTGTCTTCAGAAAACGCCGCCCATGACCGCTCCCGTCTCAATCACGTCCCTCAATCACTGGTTCGGTGGCTTTCATGCGCTTAAGGACATTGATCTGGATATCCGCGCAGGCGAGTACATCACGCTGCTGGGTCCCTCGGGCTGTGGCAAGACCACGCTTCTCTCCGTCCTAGGGGGCTTCATCACACCGACTCAGGGCACCGTCAGCATCGGCGGTCGCGACATGACCCGCGTGGCCCCGGCCAAGCGCCCGACCACGACCATGTTTCAGGACTACGCGCTCTTTCCGCATATGAACCTGCGCGACAATGTGAGCTTTGGATTGCGCATGGCGGGTGTCGACAAAAGCGCGCGCTACAAGCGCGCTGGCGCCATGCTGGAGCTGGTGAGCCTCGCTGATGCCGCGCTCAAACGCCCGCATGAGCTCTCTGGCGGGCAGCGTCAACGCGTGGCTCTGGCCCGGGCATTGGCCGTTGAGCCGGATGTGCTTTTGCTCGATGAGCCACTTGGAGCGCTCGATCTGAAACTGCGCCGCGCTATGCAGGATGAACTGAAATCCATTCAGCGTCAGCTCGGCACGACCTTCGTCCATGTGACCCACGATCAGGAAGAAGCGATGGCGATCGCTGACCAGATCGTGGTGATGAACGCGGGCAGCATCGAGGATCAGGGGGCGCCCGCGCGCGTGTATCGCGAACCCGCAACGCTCTTTGCAGCTGATTTCATGGGGGAGATGAACCACATTCCGGCCACAGCCGGCCCGGACGGTGTGGTCACACCGTTTGGTGCCTTGCCGCAGCGTGTCGATGGCCCAAAAGCCGTGGCCTGTATCCGCCCGGAAGCCATCAAACTGGGCGATGGTCCCGTGCAGATCGGCGGCGCCAAGATCAAAGAAGCGGCTTTTTTCGGAACCTACATTCGCGCACATCTAGTGCCAGATGTCGCTCCTGACGTGATCCTGGTGGCGCACCTGCCCCCCGGCGACTTGCCCGAGACCGGCGCGCGCATGACACTGAGCGCCGAGCCGCAGGCCTTTCACGTCTACGCAGTAGGAGACTGACCCATGGACCGTGCCCGCCCCGAAGACTGGTACCGTGTGCGCCCCCTGGAGGATGGCGTGACCTTTATCGATGAGCCGTTCATCAAAGAGTTTTACCGCTGCAACATGTTTCACGTGCGCGGGCGCGATCGGGATATGCTGCTCGACAGTGGTATGGGCGTGGTCAGCCTCAGTGAGCACGTTCCGCTGGTCACACAACGCAAAATGATTGCGGTCGCCAGCCATACGCATTTCGATCATATCGGCTGCCATCATGAGTTTGAAACCCGCGCGGTGCACCCGGCTGAGGCGGAGATCATGGCCAATCCAACGCCTTACGCCACGCTTGCCGATCCCTATGTCACCGATGACATTTTCTATCGCTTGCCGCCGGAGCCCTACACCTCTGAGGGCTACAGGATACCGCCCGCCCCGGCGACGCAACTGCTGGAGGATGGAGATCTTGTTGACCTGGGCGATCGCCAGTTCGAGGTCATTCACACACCTGGACATTCCCCGGGCGGCATCGCGCTATGGGAGGCGGCCACCGGTATCTTCATTGCAGGCGACATTGTTTATGACGGCCCGCTTGTCGAAGATACTTACCACTCAGATGCTGACGACTACCGCCGATCCATGGAACGCATCTATGATCTGCCGGTCAAAATCGTCCATGGCGGCCATTTTGAAAGCTATGACGGCGCGCGCCATCGCGAGATCATCCGCGACTGGCTGGCTCAAAAGGACCGCGCGTGAAGCCGCTTTTACGCCGAAATTATGATTGGGCGTTAAGTTATGCACCTGATTTGGATGCACCGCGCGTGAGAATTGACCGCAGCCGAGCCAACACCACACGTGGCACGGGTTTGCGATTAGGCTTTGGGGTATCTTCAACCTCATACCCGCCGCTACGACGCTTTTCTTCCAGGTCGCGATCTCTGGAGACTGAAATGGCATTTGCGAATGCTCCTGGTAGTGTTGCGTTTCTGAGGGTGTGATCAAACATGGAATGTCTCCTTGTCATGAAGCGCGGCGGCCCCGCGTTTCTTCTCAGATCGACAGTAGGAGACGGCCGTTAGTGCAGCGTGAGCGCAGCCGTGAATTTTCAGCGCCAAAACCACAGCCAATCGTGATTTCACCGTTATTCTTTGTGAAAAGCGCGCAAATACGAACTCAAAGTGCCATTTGGCCGCCTTTCCCGACCAAAAGCATCGCCGCCGCCGCGCGGACGCGACAACTAAAACACTTCGAAAAGGGTATTTTAATCTCAGGCATCTATCCCTTTAAGAGATCGAAGGTCGCGGCATCGGAGGGAAAATGTCATAGGCTGTACGTTCGTTCCCGTTGATGCACTGTCACATCGCAAACGAACGACTGCACAGGAAGCTCTTGCTCGCGCCTGTCCTCTAACGGGCTATGGCGCGCTCATGATGCGGCGTCGCTTCTAACATTCGTTCCGGGTTGCAAACACCGTGCGTATCAGGTCGCAGACGCGTTAAATCTAACCGAAACGCTTTCTTATTGCCAAAAATGGGCCTATTCTGAACGCTAAGAGGCGGCAAAGCCCGGGCAGATCCTGAAGGACACTTTCATGACCACCGCTTTGATCACGATGGCCTATCAGGACACGTTTTTCCTGCCATTGTGGATCCGCTACTACGCGCAATTCGTGTCAAAAAAGCAGATTTACGTGTTGATCCACGGTCGCGATGAGGCGTTGGAGACCATTGCCGTGGGTTGTAATGTCATCAACATTGCGCGGCCCGAGATCACCCCGAACTTTGAGAAAAACCGTTGGCTCATGCTGTCGCATTTTGCATCTGGGCTGACCTATCAATATGACACCGTGATGTATCTCGACACCGATGAGATCGTGTTTTCTGATCCAACTGTGTGCGAAAACCCACTGGACTTTATTGATAAAATCGAAGCACCTGTGATCTCGCCCCACGGCTTCGAAGTGATGCATCGCGGCGATCTGGAACCGGACCCGATCACCAATGAAAAACCGATATTGGAACAGCGCGAATACGCACGGATCAACACGGCCTATTCCAAACCCTGTATCATCCGCACGCCAGTGCGCTGGTGTTCGGGCGGACATGCGGCAACCCATCCAAAACTGCACCTGGCGCAAGACCTTTTTCAATTCCACCTGCGTTTTGTCGATGAAGATATGTACATGGAAAAGATGCGCGGCCGTAGAGAGGCCACGTCAGACCCCAAAACCGGGGAGCACGTCGCCGGTGTGGGTGGCGCCAACTGGAACGTCACGGATGAACGGGCGGCAGGCATGATCCGCAAGATCCGCACCTGGCCCATCACCCAGACGGACCGCCTCTCCGGGTTGCGCCCGTTTCGGATGTTCCAAAAGAAATTCGGAGAAAAACAGCGCAATGACTATCATTTCGGGCCGTACTACATTCAAAAACGCCTGATCCAGATCCCAGATCACATTCGCACGGCGTTTTAAACCGAGAGAGCATTAAGATGGGAAAAGAACCTGTTGTTGTTATTGGCGGAACTGGCTTTTGCGGCCCGTATCTGGTGCAACAGCTGATTGGCCAGGGCTATCCCGTGCGGGTGATGTCACGACGCGGGGCTCACGGTCTTGATCCCTGGCAGCGCGAGATGTTGAAGGGCGCGGAGATCCTCCGCGGAGACATGAGCAATCGGTTTGATCTCACCAATGCGATTGAGGGCGCAGAGACGGTGGTGCATGCCGCGTCGGCCTCAAAGTCGCGCAATTCTGACGTGGCGATCGAACAGGACATCGACATCAACCTCAAAGGCACCGTGAGCATCATTCAGGCCGCAAGCGCCTGCGGGGCAAAACGCTTGGTGTATCTCTCCTCGGCCGGAGCGATTTATGGCATCGGGCAGGATCGACCCTACAGTGAAACGGATACGTGCAAGCCGATCTCGTCCTACGGCATCGTGAAACTGGCGGCAGAGGCCTACATCACAAACCTGGCCCCGGCGCATGGGCTGTCGCCTTTGATCACACGCATTTCGAACCCCTTTGGCCCGGGCCAGACAGGCGCAGATGGCCAGGGCATCGTCGCCGTGTTCTCCCGCCTGATCGAAAAGGGCCAACCCGTGCGCGTGTTCGGTGATGGCTCTGCAGAGCGCGACTACATCACCGTCGAGGACGCCATGCGCGCCGTTCAGGAACTCATGGACATGGGCGAAGAGGGCATCGTCAACATCGCCTCTGGCAAGTCCCATTCCATCGCCTCGATACTCGGCATGCTAGAAGAGGTCATGGGTCAGACCGCCGAACGGACATATGTCGATGCCGCACGGCGCGCCGATCTGGGACATGTCCATATCAACAATGACAAGATGGTTGCCCGCCTCGGATGGAAACCCGATCAAGAGGCCAAGCCCTACATTCAGAAATACATCGACTGGATGTCGAAGTCCGTTTTCGCATCATAAGCAGAACGTCTCTCGCGAGGCGCGCGCAAGTTCGTGGCTTTCCTAAGCTTCAAACCGTTTTGCGCGCACAAACACGGCCACGGACGGTCGCAAGGCCGTTGAAAGATCAGGAAGAAGCCCGGCAGCGATCATGGTTTGATAGAGCTTGCCGACCTTTTTGATGTTGGTGGGCGTTGGATGCAATTCCATGATGATCAAATCGAAGGGCTTCAAGTCCAGCACATCGATCAAGGGAAACTCAGCACCTTCGATATCACAGACCAAGACATTAGCTTTAACGTCTCGCACTAAATCATTGATATCAATTTTTTTTATTTTCTCTTTGGATACGATATCGGGCGTATCCGGGCTCAGCGAGGATGCCCAAAAATCGCGTGACACATAGAAGGTCGCGTTGCCCTGGCCTTTGCCCGCGAGACCAGTCACGAGGTTGATATCTTCGTAGCCGTTGATCTTGTGAATGTGCTTGATCGTGTCTGTAAGCGCCGGATTGGCCTCAACCGAGGTGACGGCATCGGCCCCGACAATCGAGGCGGCCAGGGCGCCCACAACACCGCACCCCGCCCCCAGATCGAGCACGCGATCATCAGGCTTCAGGCACCGCTCAACAGCGATCCGTTCCAAACGCTCATAGCGATCCTTGGCCATAGCGCGATGCAATTTGGGTGAAAAAACCCCAAAGGGATCTTCAACAGTGATCCCGCTCAGTGAGTATGTTTGCTCTGCCACGTGTCCGCCCATCTCTTTGTTTTTATGGTTTGGATAGTGGCGCTTGGGAAATGAGACAATGGAAAACTGCGCCTTGGACACGCGTGTGGACATTCGCGTGGCATTTACGCCTTTTGCGAGCGGGCTTACGCGCGTCACAAAACGCGACACGTCTTTGTTTTTCGCAGCAGCTTCAAGATCCGGAAGATACGGACATCTCGTCGATCTTTAGCGCCCGCGATCAGGCAAACCGGCAGACCAAACTCACGCAACGCGTCGCATTGATTTACCCGCGGACCTGCGTCACGGTGTGGCAGAGGTTACTATGAAAGGCGTGATGCATGGGACAAGTTTGGAAGGCACTGACCGCGCTTTGCTGTGCAGGTGGCATCACCTCGGGCGCCATCGCAGAGCCCACCGGCACATTTCGCTTTGCCCATGATGTGGGATCGGGTTCGCTGTCGAGCCTTGACCCGATTGCCAATGGTCGCATCCTAACCATCACGGAAAAGCTGATGAGCCGCCTTGTGCGGCCCGGGGTAGAAGGCATTCCACAGCCCGACCTGGCAACGTCCTGGAGCGCAAATGACGACGGGACGGTTTGGACACTGGAGCTGCGCGACGGCGTCACCTTCCACGACGGCAGCGGGTTTGACGCCGCAGACGTGGTCTATTCGTTGGAACGCATCCTGGATCCCGCATCGGACAGCCCTGCGGCGTCGGTGATCTCTATGGTCGCAGGTGTCAAAGCACTGGACGATATGACGGTTGAGCTCACGCTGGAATCCACATTTGCTGATCTTCCGTTGCAATTGATGGATCCCCGTCTGCGCATCATTCCAGAAGGCTCTGGCGACACAATCGGCCAGACCGGCATTGGCACAGGACCCTTCAAGGTGGACGCGTTTGACGCCGACGGGGTGACGATCCTGACCGCGTTTGAAGACTATTACGAAGGTGAGCCCCTGTTGGCGCGGATGGAGATCTACGGCATTCCGGATGAGAAAACCCGGCTGCAAGCCTTCCTGGCCGGGCAGTTGGACATGGAACGCGGGATCAAACCGCTGGTCCGGCGCGCACTCAACCGATCAGATGCTTATGTGGTACAGGAGATACCCACTGGCAATTGGTCCGGCCTGGTGTTTCGCACGGATGTGCCGCCCTTTGACAACGTCAACGTCCGACGCGCGCTGCGCATGGTCGTGGACCGTCAGGAAATGTTGAAATTGGCGCTCGACGGCGGCGGGATCGTCTCATGCGACACGCCGGTGGCGCCCTCAGATCAGTACCGCGCCGATATGGACTGCGCTCGCGATATTGAAGGGGCAAAGCAGCTCTTGGCCGAGGCCGGGTATCCTCACGGGTTGAAGATCAAACTGCATGTGGCAGCGGTGGACGCGGCTTGGGAAGCGATGGCGCTGGTATTTCAGGATCATGCAGCACAGGCGGGCATTGACGTGGAAATCGTCAACGCGTCCGCCGATGGCTACTGGTCAGAGGTTTGGATGAAAAAGGACGCTTTCGCCACCAGCTGGGGAGAACGTCCGGGGGATCAGGCCCTCAACGAGCCGTTCCAAAGCCAGGCCAAGTGGAATGAAAGCTATTTTCAGGATTACACATTCGATGAAAAGATGCGGCAAGCCCGGCAAAGCCTGGACTTCTTCCAGCGCCGCGGCTTTTACGTTGAGGCGCAGGAATACCTGTTCAAGCGCTCCGGCACACTCATTCCCTTTCACCGCACCCAACTCGTGGGCCTCTCACCGCGCGTAAAAGGGCTGCCAGGCTTCAAAAGTGATAGGATCCGCTGGCATCAGGTCAGCGTCGACGAGACCCCATCCTGATCCGGACTGCGCGACTGAGCACGACTGGGCGCGAAATCTTTGAAAGATTTCTGCCCGAATTCTTTCAAAGAATTCGGCGCACTTGAGCTCGGATCAATAATTGCCCGCCACGTATTTCGCGATCGCGGCACCGCGGCTGTTCACATCGAGCTTTTGATATATCGCTTTGAGGTAGTACTTCACGGTATTTTCAGACAGCCCCAGCCGCGCTGAGATCTGGAAATTCGTCAGCCCGTCCACCAAAAGCGCCAATATCTCATGCTCACGCCGAGACAGGCTATCGGTTTTCTCAGAGGTCAGCTTGCGTAAAATGTCTGTGGGCAGGATAGAATGCCCCTCAACCAGTTTGCCCAGGATCTTTGGCAAGCTCGTCAGGATTTGGCTCATCATGCAGATGGAATTTGCACCGGATTTGATGGCGGTTCGTATAAAGGCAAGCTCGGTGTCTTCTGCCACCACGACCACCATGACCTGAGGAAAGTCCGCCCGGACCATATCGAGCGCCCGTGTGAGATCGGCGTCCACAAGCCGCACACCTAGGATCAAAATGCCCTGCCCTTCCAACGCGTTCAGTGTTTTAGACAGGTTTGGCAAATCGGTTGCGAACTGGCCCTGACGAACCTCAGGGATCTGAGCCACCAAGGACGCTATACCCTGACAAACGATTAGCTGCCGATCCGCGATCACAACCTCAGGCCGGTCATCTTGCGGTGCAACTGTTAGATCAGTGTCTGGTCTTAATTCTCCCATATCCCAACTATACACGAAAAATATCGCGAAATACTTCTGTAAAATGGCGTGGCACGCCGCGCGCAAGCCATTGAAAAACAACAAAAAGTTAGTATGCAATGGCATGCTGTTGAGAATCAGGGCAAGTTTCCGCATTTCGCTACCCGGCCGGGTGGGAGATGCCACCCATTAGGCTGCTTGATTTCTCAATTAATCGCCGCACATATCCCCACGGGCGTAGTTTTAAGGGGCATGCCGAGACATAAGACCCCGCAGCTGGTTACGAAGGAGACGCAAATGAACGGTTTTCAGCACCTATTCATCCCGGGGCCTACAAACATCCCGGAACCCATCCGTCAATCTATGAACGTGCCCATGGAGGACATGCGCGCGCCGGACTTTGGCGATTTGGTCCAAGGTCTGTTGACCGACATGAAGAAAACCTACCGTCTTGAAAACGGTCGGGTCTTCATTTTCCCATCCTCCGGAACAGGCGCTTGGGAATCTGCGATCCAGAACACATTGCAATCTGGCGACAAGGTTTTGATGTCGCGCTTTGGTCAGTTCTCGCTCCTGTGGGTCGACATGGCCGAACGCCTCGGGCTTGACGTGGATTGCGTTGAGGTTGAATGGGGCAAAGGTGTTCCGCTTGAGGAATATGCCAAGCGCCTTGAGGCTGACAAAAACCATGAAATCAAAGCGGTCTTTGCAACGCAGAATGAAACTGCAACCGGCGTGACCTCCGATATCGAGGGTGTACGCAAAGTTCTCAACGAGCTTGATCACCCGGCGATGCTCTTTGTCGACGGCGTCAGCTCCATCGCGTCCATCGAGTTTGAAATGGAGAAATGGGGTGTCGACCTTGCCGTGTCCGGCTCTCAAAAGGGTTACATGCTTCCAGCCGGCTTGGGATTTCTTGGTGTGTCCGATAAAGCGCTGGACGCGAACAAAGCGCTCAGCAATTCCGGCATGGCGCGGTGCTACTTCAGCTTTGAAGACATGATCAAGCTCAACGATACAGGCTACTTCCCCTACACGCCTGCAACGCAGCTGCTGCGCGGCTTGCGCTGCTCGCTCGACATGATCCTGGAGACGGGCATGGAGAGCATCTGGGCCCGTCACAATCGAATGGCCGAAGGTGTCCGCGCCGCCGTGTCGGCGTGGGACGGATGCCAGCTCGTATCACAAGGGCCGGAATGGGCCTCTGACACGGTGTCTGCAATCTATGCCCCTGAGGGTGTGGACGCGCGCGACGTGATCTCCACAGCCTACTACAAGTATCAGACATCGCTGGGCTCCGGCCTCAACAAGCTGATGGGCAAAGCGTTCCGTATCGGTCACCTGGGCTCTTTGAACCCGGTCATGCTATGCGGTGCGATCTCGGCGGCGGAAATGGCGCTTGTCGATGCAGGTGCGAAGATTGAGCCAGGCTCCGGCGTTGCGGCGGCACAGGCGCAGTACCGTGCCACGACCCCTGCCACCATGAAGGCCAGCGCGAAGGCAGCCTGACCAATATGAGTGACATGAAGATCTTGGTCACCCGCGCCTGGCCAAAAGAAGCAGAAGACCATCTCGTCGCCCAAGGTTTGGGCGACGTTACCTTGCGCCATCCCGACAGCCCCATGAGCAAAGATGAGTTCATGGCAGCCGCCGAGGAATGCGACGTGATCATGCCCACCGTGTCCGACAAAATCCCGCCGGAATTCTACCCAGCGGCCAGTGGCAAGGTGAAGATCATGGCCAATTACGGTGTGGGCTTTAATCATATCGACATTGATGCCGCCCGCGAAAACGGCATTGCCGTAACCAACACTCCTGAGGTGCTGACCGATTGCACCGCGGATCTGGCCATGGGCCTGATGCTCACTGCCGCGCGCCGCATTGGCGAGGGCGAGCGCGAAACACGTGCAGGTGATTGGGCCGGTTGGCGCCCGACGCATATGATCGGCAAGAAGGTGACAGGTGCCACCATCGGCATCGTTGGCTTCGGCCGGATCGGTCAGGCCATGGCGCGACGGGCGCATTATGGCTTTGGCATGCGGGTTGTGTTCCAGGATGCCTGGCAAGTGCCGGACGACATTAAGGCCCAAAATGGCAATGCAGAGCAACTGGGATCGATTGCTGAAGTGGCCGCGCAGGCCGATTTCTTGTCTCTGCACATGCCCGGCGGCGCTGACACCTACAAAATGATCAATGCAGACGTGTTCAACGCACTGAAGCCTGGGGCCATTTTGGTGAATTCAGCGCGCGGCGACGTTGTCGATGAAGATGCGCTCTTTGATGCGCTCGACAGCGGGCAGCTCTCTGCAGCTGGTCTTGACGTGTTTCACAATGAGCCTGCCCTTGATCCACGGTTCATGAACTACGGCAACATCGTTCTCGCACCGCATCTGGGTAGTGCGACGGATGGCACGCGGGTCGGCATGGGATACCGTGCGATCGAAAATCTCAAGGCGTTCCTCAGTGGGGATACGCCCGGCGATTTGGTGACCTGAACCGTCAACGGTTTGTTAACCAAGACACACCACAGTCGGGCCATGTTGAACAATCATGGCCCGATTGATCCCGAAAAATGGATGAGAGATATATTCTCATCAAAATCGGCCCGAGACGGGCAAGTGGTTCGTCGAAAACTCCGTGATGTCGATAGGTTTATAGGTCGGGAGCGGTTTGCTCAGGAGCTCCATCGGCGTGGCTACCGTGCGGTTGAGAACTCTGGACAGATCATTATTTTCTGCAACCAAGAACCGGTCCGTCAGTTTCAGTGACCCCATTTTCTTGCAAGAAAATGGATCAGAAAATTGGAATTTTCTGTTGCAGAATTTTGCAAAATTCTGATTCGCGCGATACCAAGTTCTGGACCTAAGTTTCCTATCGTAAACAGTTGATTTCTTTGGGAGACGCGCGCCACCGCTTCTGTGTTCGAATGCATCCCGAGCAGCCTGCGCCGGGTAGGGCCGCCCTACCCGTTCCGATCCTGCGCCCCATCCTGGGCACGGGTTTTTACCCAGCCGAAAGTGTTGAGCCGGAGCCCTGAATGCGATCTTCGCAGCAACGTTGCCACATAAAAGACCACTTCAAGGAAGACCAACCACATGAGCTACACACTTCACCCGCTCAAAAAACAACGCCTGCAAAGATCAGAATTGGCGGTTCCAGGGTCAAACCCGTCTATGATCGAAAAGGCCGCTGACACCGACGTTGATTACATTTTCCTCGATCTCGAGGATGCCGTGGCGCCCCCAGACAAGGTGCAGGCGCGATCCAACATCATTCAGGCGCTCAACGACATCGATTGGAAGGCCAAAGGCAAGACCATGTCGATCCGGATCAACGGGCTCGACACGCATTACATGTATCGCGACGTGGTTGAGATTGTAGAACAGGCCGGCCAACACCTCGACACTATCCTTGTGCCCAAAGTGGGTGTGCCTGCAGACCTCTATACGGTGGAAACCATGGTGAGCCAGATCGAAGAGGCCATGGGGTTCGAGCACCAGATTGGGCTGGAGGCTTTGATCGAAACCTCCCTCGGCATGGCCAATGTCGAAGCGATTGCCGCCGCACCCGGACGCCTCGAGGCCATGCATTTCGGCGTTGCGGACTACGCGGCCTCGACACGGGCGCGCACGGTTGTGATCGGTGGCCTGAACCCCGACTATCCCGGGGATCAATGGCATTTCGCCCTGTCGCGCATGACTGTGGCCTGCCGTGCCTACGGGCTCAGAGCAATCGATGGGCCGTTCGGTGATTTCTCCGATCCAGATGCCTATGTCGCCTCGGCCAAGCGAGGTGCGACGCTCGGCATCGAAGGCAAATGGGCCATTCACCCAACACAAATTGAGCTGGCCAATAGCGTGTTCTCACCGCCTGAGGCCGAAGTCGACCGCGCCCGCCGGATTATTCAAGAGTTGCGCAAGGCCGAGGCCGAGGGCCGTGGGGCAGCGGCGCTCGATGGAAAGATGATTGATGCGGCCAGCGAACGCATGGCCAACAACGTGATCGTTGTCGCCGATGCGATCGCCGCAAAAGGTTAAGAGAGGAGGATAACACTATGGATATCCATGAATATCAAGCCAAAGACCTGCTGAAGCAATTCGGCGTCGCTGTGCCGCGAGGCGGTATTGCCTACAGCCCCGAACAAGCCGTTTACCGTTGTTCAGAACTGTCGGGCGACAAGTGGGTCGTGAAGGCCCAAATTCATTCCGGGGCGCGAGGCAAAGCCGGCGGTGTTCGGATCTGCGCCTCAGAGGAAGAGGTTCAGGAAGCCGCCCAGTGGATGCTGGGCCGTCGTTTGGTCACGCATCAAACCGGGCCACAAGGCAAGCTGGTCAACCGCCTCTACATTGAAGAGGCCACAAACATCGCCCAGGAACTCTATTTGGCGTTCGTGATGGACCGGACGCTCGAACGCGTTGTGGTCGTGGCTTCTGCTCAGGGCGGAATGGAGATTGAAGAGATCTCTGAAAACGAACCGGACTCCATCATCCGCTCCGTCGTTGATCCGGCTGTCGGCATGCAGGCCTTCCAGGCGCGCGAGATCGCCTTCCAACTGGGGCTTGATGCGCCTTTGATCAGTCAAGCCAGCAAAACCATCATGGGCTGCTACGAGCTCATGAGCCAAAAAGATGCCGCGATGGTTGAGATCAATCCCCTTGTTGTGACAACGGGCAATGAGATCGTGGCGCTCGATGGCAAACTGAGCTTTGACGAAAATGCGCTCTTCCGGCATCCGGGCATCTCAGAGCTGCGCGACAAAAGCCAGGAAGATCCGCGCGAAACCTATGCGGGTGATCGGGGCCTCAACTACATTGGCCTTGATGGCAAGATCGGTTGCATCGTGAACGGCGCGGGCCTCGCGATGGCCACGCTCGACATGATCAAAATGGCCGGTGGTGAGCCTGCAAACTTCCTCGATGTGGGTGGCGGTGCCAGCCCCGAACGCGTCCTGATGTCGTTCAAAGCCGTGCTCAACGACAAGAATGTTGAGGCCATTCTGGTCAACATCTTCGCGGGTATCAATCGCTGCGACTGGATCGCGGAAGGCGTGATCCGGGCGGTCAAAGAGCTCGATATCAAGATGCCGCTTGTCGTGCGTCTATCGGGCACAAATGTGGAAGAAGGTCAGAAATTGCTGGCCGAAAGCGGCCTCAATATCACGACCGCGAACACGCTCGCGGAGGCGGCCAACAAGGTCGTGCACCAGTGGAAAGCAGCCGATCTGAAGGAGGCCGTGTGATGGCGATTATCATCAATTCAGAAACCAAGGTTCTGGTCACCGGCTTCACCGGCCGCATCGGGAGCTTTCACGCGCAAGACATGATCAACCACGGCACCAATGTCGTGGGCGGCGTGACACCGGGCAAAGGCGGGATGACCCACTTGGGCCTGCCTGTCTTCAACACGGTCAAAGGCGCTGTTGCGGAAACTCAGGCCGACATGGTCATCAGCTTCGTGCCCCCGCCTTTTGCGGCAGACTCGATCATGGAAGCGGCCGATGCGGGGATCAAAACCTGCGTGTGCATCGCGGACGGTCTGCCAACACAAGACATGATCCGCGTGAAGCGCTATATGCGCCGCTATAAGGAAGAAAAGCGCATGCGGCTCATTGGGCCGAACTGCGCAGGCGTGATAACGCCGGGTCAGGCCTTTGCCGGGCTGATGCCACCCCATATCTACAAGCCCGGGCGCGTGGGCATCGTCAGCCGTTCCGGTACGCTGGGCTATGAGGCGGCAAGCCAAATGTCTGAGCGTGGGATCGGCGTGTCTTCCTCTATCGGTATTGGCGGCGACCCGATCAACGGATCCAGCTTCAAAGACATCATGGAGCTCTTTGAGGGCGATCCCGACACCGATGCGGTGGTGCTCGTCGGTGAAATCGGCGGCCCGCAGGAGGCTGAGGCGGCCGAATACATCCGCGATCACATGACCAAGCCGGTTGCGGCCTATATTGCCGGACTTTCCGCGCCGAAGGGCCGCCGGATGGGACATGCGGGTGCGATCGTGTCAGCTTTCGGGGAATCGGCGCAAGAAAAGGTCGACATCCTCAAACAAGCGGGCGTGTCGATTGTGCCAACGCCGTCATCCTTCGGCGAAGTCATTGAAAAAATGGTCGCCTGATCTTCCTGCGGAGCGACTGGCCGAGCCCCGGTGCCCCCAAGCGGCGCCGGGGTTTTTCATTGGCCCTCTGGCCCAAGAGCGCGTTCTTTGAGAGACTTGGGAGGGAAATCTCTCAGATAATTCGGTGGCTGCCAAACGGCATGAGGTCTCATTGATCACGAGCGTAAGTAAATTTCTTTTTGTTATCATCGCACTCTATTGCGCGGTGGCCGTGATGATGTTCCTGTTGCAGCGCCAGTTGCTCTATCATCCCAGCAACGTCAATCCGGATCCACGGACTGTGGGCCTCAGCGGTGTTGACGTCATAAGCCTTGAGACGCCCGACGGGGAAAGCATCATCCTCTGGCACGCGCCCGCGCCGCGGGATCGCCCTTATGTCCTGTTCTTCCAGGGCAATGGCGGTGAGATCGCCAACCGAGCCGACCGCTTTGCCGCCTATCAGGACGCCGGGTTCGGCGTCGTCTTTGTCTCTTGGCGCGGATACGGCGGCAGTTCTGGTGCACCTTCTGAGACGGGTTTCATGACAGATGCGCGCGCCGCCTATGACTGGCTTCGGGCGACAGGCGTTGATCGCGATCGCATAGCGTTGGTGGGCGAATCGCTCGGCACTGGAGTGGCTGTTCGACTGGCTGCAGAGCGAAAGGTCGGCGCCGTCCTGCTGGGCGCGCCATTCACTGCGGCGGTGGACATTGCCGCGCGCCAATACCCTTGGCTGCCGGTGCGGCTTTTGATGAAAGATCAGTTTCGCAGCCGGGATTACATCGATCAGATCACCGCCCCGATCCTTATTCAGCACGGCACCGAAGATCGCGTGGTGCCCTATGTCCTGGGCCAAGAGCTTTCAGTTCTTGCGGGCGATCACGCAACCTTCATTACTGTGCCCAATGCCGGGCATCAGATGCTCTACGGACCCGAAATCCTCGAGCGCGAAATCGCATTCATTCAGAACGCGTTATCGCCCTGAGCTCACGCGAATGCCCTACTCAGCCGCCATCTGCGCAGACGGTGTCGAAAGCGAGATCGCATGCTCTTCTTCGGTCATCTCTTCTGCGATGCCCTCAAAGAGCGGCGTCGACAGGTACCGCTCCCCGGTGTCTGGCAACATGACGAGCATAATGGAGCCATCGGGCGCATCCTTGGCCAGCTCCATCGCGATGGCGAAAGTAGAGCCGCCGGAAATGCCGGTGAAGATCCCCTCTTCTGCTGCCAGCCTGCGCGACCACGCAATGCCATCGGCGCCGGCAACGGGCAAAAGCTCATCATACCCGCCGTGGTCGATGGCCTCTTGCAGGACGTATGGGATGAAGTCCGGCGTCCACCCCTGAATCGGGTGCGGATTGAAATGCGGATGGCCCTCGGTGGGTTGATTGGCCTCGTTGCGAGTGTTGATGTAGCCGGACCCAAGGATCGCCGCGTTATCCGGCTCGGTCAGAATGATTTTGGTGTCGGGCCGCTCTTTGCGCAGCACCCGCGACACGCCCGAGACCGTGCCGCCTGTGCCATAGCCTGTGACCCAGTAATCCAGCCGCTCGCCTTCGAAATCCGCGAGGATTTCCCGCGCTGTGGTGGCTTCGTGGATGTCGGCATTGGCCGATGTCTCAAACTGACTGGCCAGAAACCAGCCGTTCTCTTCGGCCAGTTCCTTGGCCTTGGTGTACATGCCAAATCCCTTGAGACCCTTGGGCGTCAGCACCACTTTGGCGCCGAGAAACCGCATCAGGCGGCGGCGCTCTACTGAGAAGCTTTCGGCCATGGTGACCACAAGCGGATACCCCTTGGCGGCGCAGACCATCGCGAGCCCGATGCCCGTATTGCCCGAAGTCGCCTCGACCACGGTCTGGCCAGGTTTTAGGCTGCCATCGCGTTCGGCCGCCTCAATAATGCTGAGCGCGAGGCGGTCCTTGACCGATCCGGCCGGATTGAACGCCTCGAACTTGACGTAGACGGTGACGTTGTCCGGCGCGATACGGTTGATGCGAATAGAGGGTGTGTTGCCCACGGTATCTAAAACACTGTCATAACGCATCCCGCGCCCGTTGGTGGTTCGAATTGCCATGTGATGTCCTCCAAGCCCTTAATGCAGGGAGCAGCGTAGCATGGCCGTCAGACCTTGAATACCGGGAGATCACCCAGGGTAGAGCGCCGTGAATTTCTCATCGAGATAGGCCATGAGCGGCGCTGATGTGGGCGCCTCTCCACACGCATGGGTGATCGTCTCTTTGGGGGTGCGCAGGCCGCCATGGGTTTGCAGATTGTCGCGCAGCCATGTCGTGGCGGGCGTTGGATCTCCCTTAGCCAAAGACCCGTGCAGATCGTTCACCTGCACGCTCAGCGCCTTGTAAAGGCACCCGGCATAGACATTACCCAGGCTGTAGGTGGGGAAGTATCCGAAAAGCCCCACGGACCAGTGGACATCCTGCAAGACGCCGTTGGAGGGTTTGTCGACCGCATAGCCGAAATCGGCTTCAAAGCGGTCATTCCATGCCGCCTCAAGATCTTTGACGTCGAGATCACCCGCCACAAGCGCGCGTTCCAGATCAAAGCGCAGCATGATGTGCAGATTGTACTGAACTTCGTCGGCTTCCGTCCGGATATAGCCGCGATGCACGCGATTGACGGCACGGTAAAACGCGTCTTCGTCCGCCACGCCTATATCGCCAAACCGGTCGCGCATCTGCCCATAGAGCCACCCGCAATAGGCCCGGCTGCGGCCCAACTGATTTTCGTAGATGCGCGACTGGCTCTCATGCACGCCCATAGAGACACCAGACCCAAGCGCCGTCATGCGATACGCAGGATCTATGCCTTGCTCATAGCAGGCATGCCCGGTTTCATGGATCGTTGAATATATGCAATTGAACGGGTCGTCTTCCGCGATGCGCGTTGTAATCCGCACGTCATCGCCTGAGCCCGATGAAAACGGATGCACTGCCAGATCGAGGCGCCCACGGGTGGTGTCATAGCCAAACCGCGCTGCAATGTCGTTGGCCAAGGCGATTTGGGTATCCGCGTCGAACTGACCGCTTATCTCGGGCGCAGGGGATGCGCCAAGCGCGCGTTCCCGCAGTGCAACGAGACCGGGCCGCATGTGATCGAACATCTCGTGCAGCTCATCGGCTGTGATGCCCAATTCGTAATTTTCAACAAGCGCGTCATAAGGGGTTTGGTTGTCGCCCGCGACGGCCTCGGCATAGTCCCGAGACAGGTCAACCACCTCTTTCAGCACTGGCAGAAACAGCGCCACATCGTCAGAGGCCCGCGCATCCGCCCAGATGCCCTGCGACCTGCTGGTGAGCCGGGCCAAGGCGGTGGCAAGCTCGGCAGGCACCTTGAGCTCGCGTTCATAGTCGCGCTTGATGGTGCGCAGCTTGGCCTCCGCGACCGCATCCTCAGGCTGCGCGGCCGAAATCCAATCTCCAACACGCGGGTCGGTGCGACGTGCATGCAGGATCGCGGCCATGGCGCCCTGCTCTTCGGAGCGCTGCTCAGACGCACCGCGAGGCATCATGGTTTCCTGGTCCCAGCTCAACCGACCCGCCACCTGGGCAAGGGCGCGGGTCTGCCGGTCATGGGCCATCAGGTCGAAATATGCGGTCATGGATTATCCTCGGATAGATTGGGCAACAGGATACTGGCACAGGAAACGCGCACGCAGGATCAACACCCAAACGGCGACGGCAAGCAATTGATGCACGATCGCAATCTCCCACGGCGCCGCATAGAGAACTGTCACGATGCCCAAAGCGATCTGTGCCAGCAAAGCCAGCATCATCAGATTGAACGCGCGGCGTGTCCTGGCGTGGGCGCTGCTGCGGCTGCGATACCAAACGAACAAGGCATAGGCGAGGACGAGATAACCCCATTTCCTGTGGATGAACTGCACGAAGCCCGCGTTTTCAAAGAAGTTGTTGATGCCAAGCTCGGGCATCCAAAACTGCATCGGCACGAAAGAGCCGCCCATAAGCGGCCAGTCGGTGAAAGAGCGGCCCGCATCAATGCCCGCCACGAGCGCGCCAAGCAGGATCTGGATGAAGACGAAATGCAAAACACCCGTGGACATGCTGAAAAGCCGCCCTTCCCGATCGCGCCGGGCTTGCATCAGCTCCCGCTCAGGGCGCGACATGTGCAGGCTGTACCAGGTGATAAAGCCCAGAATGATGAAGGCGAGGCCCAGATGCGTCGCGAGACGGTAGCTTGCCACATCCAGCATGGTGCCCGTGAGACCCGAGGACACCATCCACCAGCCGATCGCCCCCTGTAGGCCGCCCAAAGCCCCGACGAGGAAAAGCCGCCCCGTCCAGCCAGAAGGCATTTTGCGAAAGAGGAGCAGACCGAAAAATCCGACGGCCCAAATCAGTCCAATCACCCTGCCAAGCTGTCTGTGGCCCCACTCCCACCAATAGATGACCTTGAATTCTTCGAGGCTCATCCCTTTGTTTTGCAACTGATATTCAGGGATTTCGCGATACTTCTCGAACTCTGACTGCCACTCGACCGCGTTCAGCGGCGGGATGGCGCCCGTGACCACGTTCCATTCAGTGATCGAAAGCCCGCTGTCGGTCAAACGCGTGAGCCCACCGACGACGATCATCAGGACCACAAACGCAAAGAGCACCATCAGCCAGATGCGCACGGCTGCACGCGATCCGGTGCGTCCTTTATCGATCACGCCTTTGGTCGGTGCGGCGCGCGTCTCCGCCTCGGCCTCCGACGCAACTTCTTCAAAAATACTGCGCTTGGTGCTCATTGGTGGGATATATTCCTGACGTTGGCGCTTGCCAGACCCTATGTCGGGCGCGCGAGGGCATCAACGATCTTTCCACCGCACCATCTGTCGCAGGACACCGTGCAGCATCTGCACATCGGCGCGGGTCAGTGGCATGCGGCTCCACATATTGCGCAGGTTGGTCTTCATATTGGTGGCTTTGGTGTCTGGGAAAAAGAAACCCGCTTGGGTGAGCGTGTCCTCGTAATGCATTGATAAATTTTCAACATCCGCGTGGCTGGCCCAATCGGCCTGTGCCATTTCGGTGCGCTCTGAGTTGGCCTCCTGCGTGGCCCGACGCCACTCATAAGCCGTCAACAACACGCATTGCGCCAGATTGAGCGACGGAAACTCCGGATTGACCGGCACGTTGATGATCGCATTGGCCCGCGCGATATCGTCGTTTTCGAGCCCTGCCCGTTCGGGGCCAAAAAGCACGCCAACCCGTTGGCCTGCCGCGATTTTCTCGGCTGAGATCTGCATCGCGCGTTCGGCCGTCACCACCGGCTTGGTCAACCCGCGCGGGCGCGCGGTTGTGGCAAAGACCATGTCGCAGTCTTGCAGCGCATCCGGCGTCGTCTGAGCCAAAAGCGCCTCATCAAGCAGCCGCCCCGCCCCGCTGGCCATCGCCACGGCCTTGGAATTTGGCCAGCCGTCGCGAGGATCCACAATCCGCATGGCATCAAGGCCGAAATTCCACATGGCCCGCGCCGCCGCCCCGATGTTCTCGCCCATCTGCGGGCGCACGAGAACGAAAATCGGCTGGTTTGGGTCTGTGGGCATAGGACACTCCTGTTCCCCGCTCCTTAGGCGGGTTTGACGCGGCTGAAAAGAGCGGATGGACAGGCCACGCACATCGCCGCTATAGGGGCTGGAAGACCAAAGGGGGCCACGATGCAAGATCACGACGAAGCCGGGCCAGAACAGCCGCAGATTTACCTGATCACGCCCCCCGAAATTGAACTCAGCCGGTTTCCAAAGGCCTTGGATAATGTGCTCGACTCACAGGATATCGCCTGTGTTCGGCTCGCCCTGTCCTCTCACGATGAAATGGAGCTCTCTCGCGCCTCAGATGCCTGTCGCGAGGTAACCCATGCCCATGATGTCGCGTTGGTCATTGAGACGCATTTCGTTTTGGCGGAGCGGTTGGGATTGGACGGTGTGCATCTTCTGGATGGCGCACGACAGGTGCGTGCGGCGCGCAAGGCCTTGGGGCCTGACGCCATTGTGGGCTGCTTTTGCGGCACCAGCCGCCATGACGGCATTTCAGCCGGTGAAGCGGGCGCCGATTATGTCAGTTTTGGCCCCGCTGGCCTCAGCGCATTGGGCGATGGCAGCCAGGCCGAGACAGATCTCTTTGCCTGGTGGAGTGAAATGATCGAAGTGCCGGTGGTGGCCGAAGGCGCGCTGGATCTCGATCGCATGGCGGAATTGAGCGGCGTGACCGACTTTTTTGGCATCGGTGGCGAGATCTGGAACGCAGATGACCCGGCAGAGGCGCTCGCAACCTTGAGCCGCGCGATGGTCTAACGGCTCACTTGTCGTTCAACCGGCATGCCAGATCGCACGGCTGCTTCTGTTTTCGCCGCCAACGCTTTGCGATCAGGCAAATCGCGCACAGCGAGCGGCGGATGGCACACCACCTTCACCGCACCGCCTGCTGGGGTGGCCAGCAAAGCCAGGGCGTGCGGTCCAAACTCCATATCACCCCACCATCCATAAAATCGAAGATCCTGGCCCTGCGGCGCGGTGT
>ERZ1740065.390-NODE-390-length-23288-cov-6.140662_pt1 | contig 23288 bp, 18 predicted proteins | sample MGYA00581738_ERZ1740065 | MGnify/ENA primary metagenome ERZ1740065 (study PRJEB43018, sample SAMN04849749) | marine metagenome | isolation source: floating plastic debris | place: Pacific Ocean | collected 2008-09-01 | study: EMG produced TPA metagenomics assembly...
ATCCGAAGCGATTACTGGCCGTGCAACGCTCTTGTTGACCCCAGACTTTGCGCCCGATTTTTCCGCGCGCTTCAACTTCACTTACTCCGACAACGAAGAAGGCGAGAACCGGGTTAGCGAAGAGATTTTCCGCCAGACGGGTGAACGGATTTCGAACCAGAACCTGATCGACCGTCAAGGGGCAGAGGCGTATATCGCCTCCGCTGAGTTGAGCTATGATTTTAGCGATGAAATTTCGCTCACGGCGATCACGGGTTACATAGACAGCAGCAGCTTCTTCAACTTCGATCCCGACAGCGACAATCCGATAACCACCGACCTTCCGCTTCCCGGCGGCATCGCCGATGAACTTCAGATGTCGATGCAGGACGAGCGGATTTTCACGCAGGAACTGCGGCTCACCTATGAAGGCGAGACGGTGTCCGCGCTGCTTGGCGGCTACTTTTATGACAGCACGGGCAACTTTGCGAGTGACAACGAAACCGTGGTGGGAACAGACTTTGCGTTTCCGGACCCTCAGACCCTTGCTTTCGTCCTTGGGGTTGATGTGCCGACGGCCACTTTCCTGCGACAGCAGGTCGTGGCGGGCGTTCCGGCCTTCGAGGTGAATCTTATCAACGATTCAACCAATGACGTTCGCAACTACGCGGTGTTTGGCGAGGCCACCTTTGATCTCAGCGACAAATTGAGCGTGACGCTGGGTGCGCGCTACGACAGCGAAGAGGTCAATCAGACGATCTTCACCGGCACCTTAGTGCCAGAAATCCCGGCGGTTGGAGACCCGACGGTCGATGCTCTGTTGGTTGCGGTTGTGGAACAGTTTTCAAACGTCTTTACCTTTGATGCGGAGAACACGTTCGATGCCTTTCTTCCCAAAGCGGGCGTTGTTTACCGGTTTACGGATGATGTCTCGCTTGGCTTTACGTATCAGCGCGCTTACCGCGCTGGCGCGTTGTCCTTTAACACGTTCCGAGCCTCACTCGAACCCGAGGGCAGCGATCAGGCCACGCTTGAGGAAGCCGGTATCGTCAACAGCTTTGATCCGGAATTCACGAACAATTATGAGCTGTCATTCCGTTCGGTGTGGGGCGATGGGGACTTCATCCTAAACGCCAACGCGTACATTATCGACTACACCGATCAACAGATCATCGTCCAGCTCTCAACCAACCCGCTCGATACAATCACCGACAACGCCGGCGCAGCCGAGCTGCGCGGTTTCGAGATCGAAGCAACGATGTTCCCGACCGATAATCTGCGATTGTTTGCGAATATCGGCTATTCGGAGACCGATTACACAGACGGAGGCGAAATCCTCGGCGGCGCCGATATTACGGGTTTCGAGTTTGCTTACGCCCCAGACGTGACAATCGGCTTTGGCGGACGCTACGAACATGACAGCGGCTTTTACGTGAACCTGCAGAGCCGCCTGACTGATGGCAGCTTTACCAGCGTCAACGATCTGAACGGTCAGGCGAATGATATTCCCGAGACGGTGCAAGATCCGAGCGGGTTTAACGACGCTGGTTTTACGGTCGATCTGAACATTGGCTACGAAGCGGACTTCTTTACAATTGAAGCCTTCGCGCGCAATCTTTTCGATGAAGACTTCTTCACTTTCGATCCGTTCAACGATCTGGTCGATTCAATGAATCCCAACAGCGGATTTAGTCCAAACAACGCCACAACGGCCCTTGTTAACGCACCGCAGCAATTCGGTATTCGCATAACCGGGAACTTTTGATAGCGATCTCTTCATGGACCTCCTGACAATCACGGCTCTGTTGTACGTTTCGTCTTTCGCGTTCTTTCACGCCGCGAAGAAGCGCACCGCTTTTGAGCTTGTGAAGAGATCCGTGCCCGCGCAGCGGGTGGTGTCGGGTGTTGGTTGGCTAGGGGTTTTGATGTCTCTCGGCCTTATGGTTTCTCGAAAGGGCTTCGAAGTTGGAATACCACTTTGGATCGGGGCCTGGGTTGTGGCAGCCGTTATCAGCGTGTTCCTCGAAGCGGTTTGGAAGAAAGCTCACACTCCCGTGGCTGCGTTAAGCCTTGCGGTGTTTGCTCTTGGGCTGACAACGGTTTCTTGGGAGAGCACCGTATGACGTCCACCGGTGCAATCATCGGCATTGGGATTGGCGGCACCATCCTGTTGGGGATCTGTTATGGGACCTGGCGCAATCCGCGGCTTTGGAGCGCGCTGTTCTGGTCCTTTGTGGCGACGTTCATGCTGACGGCGGCCATCGTCGTCGCGTTCCCGGCTGACTTTGCACAGAAGGTCTTTTTTCTGACGATTATCATGCCCCTTGTCTGGGTTGGTTTCCAATTTTGGCTTTATTGGAATCCAGGCCGTTGGCGTGTGACACTGTATCTGTTAGGAATGAGTGTTATTAGCGGCCTTATCGTCGCAATCAGTCCTCCACCTGTCTAACCTTCACGAGTGACCTATGGCCAACCGCGAACGTCAAATCCGCATTTATGATCTTCATAGCTGGACCGGCGTCGCGCTCGGCATCATGATGTTCTTTGTCTGCTTCACCGGCAGCATTGCTTTGTTCAATCACGAGTTTGAGGGTTGGGAAGACGAAGCGCGGCGCGGAGAGATCACGGCCAATCCGGTTCCCATCCACGGCACTCTCACGAACTTTATTGAACAGAAATCGGGCGAGCTTGGGATTGAGCCTCGGTTTGTGAATGTGGGCATCCCCAACGAAGATCATGGGCACTATGACGTGTTCGTAAGCGGACCGGATGCGAATGAAGAGTTCCAGTTTGCCCAAGCGCGTTTTTCAGCCATCACCGGCGAACAATTGCCGCTTCGCGAAGACGGCGCAAACCGACTGCTGTTTGATCTTCATCGCGATCTGGCCTGGCCCGATGCGCTTGGTGGTCGGCAGGTCGGACGAATCCTTGTTGGTCTTGTAGGCATTGCCTTTTTGCTTCTCGTCCTGACGGGCGTCGTCGCGCATACCAAGATTACCAAAGAGCTGTTCACCCTGCGTTATCTGAAGTCGGTGCGCCTCAAATGGCAGGATAGCCACAAGGTCATGGGCCTTTGGACATCTCCCTTTGCGGCGATGATTGCCCTCACGGGCGCCTTCCTCGGCGTGATCGCTTTGTTACTGCCGCTTTTGGCTTTTGTGACGATGAAAGGCGATCAGGAGGCTTTGATCGCCGAGCTGGGCCTTGAACAGCCTGCGCGCGCGGAAATCGCGGCGCCGATGATTTCGGTGGATGAGGTTGGACCGCGTGTGCACCCGGAAACCGGCAAGCCCGTCTACGCCATTCGGTACGCCAATTGGGGCGATCAAAGCGCGCAGGCCACGCTCACATACAAGGCTGAACAGCGTCTGCTCTACTCCGACACCATTATCGTGGACGCTGTAACCGGTGAAGTGCAGCCAGAAGCCGACTTCTTCCTGACGAATGGCCCCTTTGCCTACATCCTCGCGACCTTTTCGCCGCTCCATTATGGCACCTATGGCGGCATCGCTCTCAAGCTCATTTACTTCGTTCTTGGCATGTCGATCGCGGTCATGTCAGCGCTTGGAAACATGATGTGGATCGAACGGCGCAGACATGGTGGCGAGGGTGGAAAGAGCGATCGGTTCTACGCGGTATTGAGCGGCATAAACACAGGCGTGTGCGCTGGTCTGCCTTTGGCAGCAGTCGGAGTTCTTGCCTTTGACAAGGTCTATTGGGGCGCGGAAGCGGCGCGCTATTCGTCGATGGTCGTCTTCCTGTTTTCCGCATGGTTGGCCGTGGCAGCCTTCGGCTTTTTCCGTGGCAACGACTACAAGGCCAATCGTGAACTGCTTGCCATCACGGGCTTTGGCCTTGTCGCTCTCGCCCCGCTTAACTGGATCGTGACTGGCGATGTGATGTGGAGCGCGTTTGGTACCGGTGCCAGCGGTTCGGCTTGGTTTGACCTTGCCTTCATACTGTTGGGCGCGTCAGCGGTTGTCGTAGCGGCCAAGCTACCCGCTGAGCGACCGGTTGATAAACGGCGGCGCCAATCCAAAAAAGCCGCGGCGCCTGCGCAAGACGCTGAGTTGCAGCCTGCCGAGTAAGCTCTTTGATTGCGGCTTGATTGACCCGTTGCCTTGCCATGGGCCCTCGACCGAGGGGTGTGGTGAAAGTGTGTGGTCGGAACGCTATGCAACTTTGGAACGGTCAAAGGGCAGTTTGTTCGCCGTCAGGATAATTGGCGCAGACTGATCGCTAATCGTCTGGCGCGTCCTCCTCGTCTGTCGGTTTCAGTTTGGGCGGCCAGCTTGCGATGAAGCAAGCGCCGATGTTCGTGCGTCTTTCGTTTAATCCCTTCTCTTTGTTTGATCCTAGCCTCTGACTGTCTTTCAGAAGGCAAAGGCCTCGATCAATGCGATATGTCGCCCATTCACTCTTGGCGATCTGCAAACACGAGGCTTGATATCGTCACTGTTAGTGTCATAAGTTCTTTCACAGGAGATCATTGGAGAAAGAGGCAATGGCGCCCACGCTCCAAGTGCACGGCGCAGAACGGATCCAAAGTCACGAGGACGCTCTGCGAATACCCTCTAGCGGTTGGGAAGAGAGGAAGCCGGTCGCGGGGGGTAAAGTTGCGGTCGCCAGAGGCCGGCATGGTGATGTCGATCTCAACAATGAGAGCTTCAACGGGAGAGAGATATGAAATCGGTTCGGCTTTGGGTCTGGGTCATTCCGCTCCTGCTCTATGCAGGCTTTTGGCTCTGGTACACGCCCTTATCGGGACCCATGACACCTCAAGAGGTCGAGGAAGCCGTCTCGGACTTTTCTCGCGATGGCGGGGATCCCGAAGCAATTGCGCGGGTGCGCCAGTTTTTTGAGGAGGATGACGGCCGCCCGTTCGTTATGGTCAATATTATCGACAGCGCCGACAACCCAATTGAGCTGCCAGCGACAGGACCCGGCGCGCAGGCTGACGACCTGCTTGACCATTACATGGAGTATATGTGGCCGGCTCTCTTAAGCCGTGCGTGCCACCCTCTTTTTGCCGGTCGATCGATCGGCGAAAGCCTTGATATTGTAGGGATCGAAGGGGCCTTGAAATGGGATACGGCGGCTACAATGCGCTATCGCAGCCGACGAGACATGTGGAAGATTGCCGGCGATCCCAGGTTTGCTAGCCGCCACGAATACAAGGTCGCCGCGCTCGATAAAACGATCGCCTTTCCGGTTCAGCCGCAGCTTATGATGAGCGATCCGCGCTTTGTGCTGCTGCTCTTAATCCTTGCGGCGCTGGGCGTTGTGGATGCGTTGATATGGCGTCGCCGTTGAATTCGCCAAAGACACTTTGAGGCCAAGCAGGGAGAGAAGATATGGAAGTCGTCAATAAGGTTACGCCCACGCCCGAGCAATTCGAGCAGTTCTTCAGCCAAGGAGAAGATGGCCCCTTCATCATGGTCAATTTGCTGAAGTTCCGCGACAGAGCGGAATACCGCGATGGCTCGTATTCAGACAAGACAGGCGCTGATGCCTATAGGCATTACGCTGATGCTGTTCAGAAACACATTGCTTCTGTTGGTGCGAAATCGCTCACGTCTGGCGCTGTCACGGGTTTAATGCTTGGTGAAGTTGAAGAACTCTGGGATATGGTCGGCCTTGTGGAGTATCCCTCGCTCCAAGCGTTTCAGGCCATGCTGACAACACCAGAGTATCAAGAGATTGCTGTGCATCGCGAAGCGGGCTTGGCCGGACAGCTCAACATTAAGGTCAAGCCGGCGAAAGTCTCTGGCTGACTTTATGCGGTTTGAGGGAGCGCTGCGGGATCGTTCTTGAAATCTCGTATGGGGCGCCAATGGTTGGAGTTCGGGCGCTGCGAACCTCGATTGCGCTTGCCCGATGAGGGGCATAGTGCGATTGCGTCACGGATTTGTGGCAATTCAACAGCAACTCGGCCCTGGCAATGATTGGTACCGAAACTTCAGAACTGCGCGAAGCCCTGGCGCGTTCGCGATCGGCTCTCATCACGGTGGGCTGGTTGAGCGCCATCATCAACATTCTGCTGCTTGGCGGCCCAATCTACATGCTGCTGATCTACGATTCGGTTATGCCTTCAGGCAGCGTTGCAACTCTTTTTGGCCTGCTTGCTATGATAGCGGGCGTCTACCTGTTTCACGGTTTGTTTGACCTGCTACGCACCCGCATATTGGGCGATATTGCCGCTGGACTTGAGGCGCGGATGACCGGTCGCGTGCACAGGGCGATGGCGTCCTTGGCCCTGAATGCGGGCGACGAGGGTGACGACGGCCTTACGCCAATGCGCGATCTCGACACGATACGCAGCTTTCTTGGTTCGCCGGGCCCTGGAGTGATGATGGATCTGCCCTGGCTTTTCCTGTTTCTGGGGCTTTTGACACTGCTCCACTATTGGTTGGGTTTGACCGCCTTGGCCGGAGCCTTGGTCTTGGTTGCCTTTACCTTTCTCAACGACCGCCTGACTCGCGAACCGAGCTATGAGCTTGCAAGGATTCGTGCGTTCCGATCCAAGCTCGCGCAAGACACGCGGCGCCATATCGAGACAATCCGGGCGCTTGGCATGAGCGAGCGAATCTACGACATCTGGCACGCGGCAAGCACACAACTTAGCGTCGCACAGGATAAGGTTACACGCACCGGCAGCCTCTTGTCGGGCATCAGCCGCATCTTTCGCATGTTTCTGCAAAGTCTGGTTCTAAGCGTCGGCGCTTTGCTCTACCTAGCAGGGGAGGCCAGCGGCGGCATCGTGTTCGCCGCGTCAATTCTGGCTGCGCGAGCGCTTGCGCCGATTGATCAAGCCATCGCGCATTGGGGCAACTTTACTTCCGCGCGGCAGGGTTGGGCGCGGCTCGAAGCGGTGTTCGCCTCTGTGCCAGATGGCGAAGGGGTCGAGACACAGCTTCCGGCGCCAAGCAGAGCCCTTGAGGTTCAGAGACTGAGTGTGGCTGCCCCGGGTGCTAAAGAACCTTGCCTGAGAGAGATCACGTTCGCGCTTGAAGCGGGCGATGCGATGGGCATTATCGGACCAAGCGCGGCGGGCAAGACAACGCTAGCCCGTGCCCTGGTGGGCGTGTGGACCCCGATTTACGGAAGCGTCCGGCTTGACGGCGCAAGCCTCGATCAGTGGGAGCCCGACACCCTGGGGACACATCTTGGTTATCTGCCACAGCACGTTGAGTTGTTCGACGGCACCGTCGCAGAGAATATTGCTCGCCTCGAGCCCAGTCCGTCGTCTGACGCCATTATCTCCGCCGCCCGCGCCGCAAGCGTGCATGAAATGATTTTAGCTTTGCCCGAAGGGTATGACACGCGAGTGGGGCAGGGCGCCATCCAACTCTCGGCAGGGCAAAGGCAGCGCGTTGGCTTGGCGCGTGCACTCTACAACGACCCCTTTCTCATCGTCCTTGATGAGCCCAACTCCAACCTCGATTCCGAAGGCGAGACCGCTCTTGATGCGGCCATCGCCGACGCCCGCGATCGCGGCGCAATTGTCGCGCTGGTGGCTCATCGGCCGTCTGCCTTGCGGAGGGTAAACAAGGTTCTGGTGCTCCAAAACGGTCGGCAAAGCGCATTTGGCGAACGCGATGAGGTTCTCGCCAAGGTGGTCAACCCGCCGGCCGCCACTCCGATCCGATCGGTCGCTGAGACCGCGAAGGATCCAGAGGAGGCGTCGTCACAAAACGCCGCTCAGTCGGGCACCAACCCATGAACGAGGAGACCCCGCTGGAAACAAGTGAGGCTCGCGAACTGATGGTGCAAGGGGCCGAGCCGTTTGATGCCGATGTCTTCGAGCAACGCGTCCAGAGCCGCACACGCACCGCGAAAATCGCGGCAGTGGCTCTTGCAACCTTGGTGATTGGCGGAGGCGCTCTGGTTCCGATTGGGGGCGCGGTTATCGCGTCGGCGGAAGTCGCACCGGAGTCTCGGATAAAGCGGATCGCCCATCCCACCGGCGGGGTGATCTCCGAAATCTACGTCGCCGACGGCGATGAGGTTGAAAAGGGCGATCTCCTGGTTCGGCTTGCCACCGATGTGAGCGAGGTGCGCGCGGAGTTCTCTGAGCGCACGCTCGCCCAATTGCTCGCCCAGCGCGCGCGGCTGAATGCCGAAGTCGATGACCGCGCATCGGTCCGTTTTCCGGCAGAATTGCTCGAAGACCAAAGCGAAGAGGCGCAGTTGGCCATGGTGGCGGAAAAGCGGCGCTTTGCACTCAACCGTGCCGAGCAATCCAGCCTGCGCGCGCAACTGGTCGAGCGGGTCAACCAGCTTAAGCGTCAGGTCGACGGCTACGAGGCGCAGATCGCATCTCTAGAACAGCAGCAGGCGCTGATTTTACCGGAGCTTGAAATGCTGCGCGAGATGCGCGGGCAGGGCTATGTGACGATACGGCGGCTCAACGAAATGGAGCGCACCGCGATTGATCTGGAAGGCAATATCGGTGCGCTTCAAGCGAATATTGCGCAGTCCAACGCCGGAATGGCTCAAGCCGAGCAGCAACGCATTCAGATCGGCCAGACGGCTCGAGCGGATGCCGGCGCGGAGCTTGCTCGCGTGGAGGCCGCGATCAACGACAGCCGGATTAACCGCGCAAGCGCGGAGGATGAGTTCGACAGGTCCGAAGTGCGATCAAGCCATTCAGGCACCGTCGACAAGCTTGCTTTTGCGGCGATCGGTGAAGTGGTTCGGCCAGCGGAGACCATCGCCGAGATTGTTCCCCAGAGTGACCAGTTGGTCTTCAACGGCCTAGTAATGCCCACCGATATCGATCGCGTCGCGGTTGGTCAGTCCGCGCGCATTCGGCTATCCGCGTTCAGCCAAGCGACCACGCCAGAGCTGAGGGGCGAGGTCACTTTCGTCTCCGCTGATCCCGTGACAATTGAGGCAACCGGCGCGCGCCTCTTTCGGGTGCGTGTCGCTCTCTTGAACGAGGACCGGCTGGGGGCAGAGGGGATTGAGCTGGTGACCGGAATGCCGGCTGAGCTGTTCATTGAGACGGGCAGCCGGTCAATGCTGTCGTTTGTGATCAAGCCCTTGCTGGATCAGTTCGCCCGCGCATTCCGTAACGACTGAGCCGCGTGTCGGTTTTTTGCAATCTGGCTACGACCGTTCTTGGTGCGCGCTATACGCAACTAGGCGAGCGCATCAGTTTTGTTGGCGCGCTCGCCTTGTGTTGCCGTGTGGCGATTGGAACTGATCGGGCTCCTTAGATGATGTTTTCCATGCCCATCGTGTTGTAGACCATCCAGGGGTCTTCAAGAGGATTGATGGGGTTCTCTTCGTCGCCGCCAGGACCGACTAGCCCTTCTTGCACGAAGATGGCGTCTAGAGACATCGTGGAAGGCATCACGGCCGCGACCTTGAAGTTGAGCGGAGCCATGTCCTCCATGGGCGTTTCCGCAAACTCGAAGAGTGCGTCCTCGGCCAAGACTTGCGTGGTCATCACGCTGGCGCCCATGCTGACTGGGGCCGGTGTGCCATCCTCAACGCTCGCTGGAGCCGCGTCGTACGTTGCGTTGCCGATCACGTCGGCGACATCGGCGTTGAGGAAGGTCGCGATCAAGACACCGTCTGCCGTGGCGGTAACATCGCCGGCCACTTGCTCAAAGACGAAGGCCTTGCCGCCCGCGTTTTGGAATTCGATATCGTCTTGCGCGATGTTGAAGTCCGTCACTGTGTCAGCGTCGGGCGCCGTTCCGCCAGCGTCGAGCACGAAGGTGTCGCGTTGTGCGCCGCCGGTTAGCGTGTCGAGACCCGCGCCGCCATTGAGAACATCCACCCCTTCATCGCCGTTGAGGACATCATCGCCGGCTTCGCCGTTGAGAATGTCGTTCTGGTTGCCACCGTTGAGGATATCATCACCCACGCCGCCGTTGAGGATGTCGTTTCCGCACTCGCCGTTCATGAAGTCCGCGCCATCGCCGCCATTGAGCTCGTCGCTGCCGAACCCGCCAAACATCACATCGTCGCCGCCCAGACCGTTGAGGACGTCGTTTCGCCCGCTGGCGTCGATCAAGTCGGCTTGGTCGTCGGTGCCATCAAGTGTTTCGGCGTTGCGCGTGCCGATGACGGCGTTGGTGACGATAAAAGCAGGGGCGTCGGTGTCGGTGTGGCCAAGAACGTCTTCAACCGTCGCGTTAAGGAAGGTCGCAAACAGGACGCCATCCGCGGTCATCACGACATCGCCGCCGTCTTGGGTGACCAGAATGACTTTGCCACCGGCGTTGTTGATCTCGACGTCGTCGTTGCTCGGGTTGAAGTCCGTCACTGTATCGGCGTCAGCGGATGTCCCGCCGGCGTCGAGCACGAAGATGTCGCGATTGTTGCCGCCGGTCAGGGTGTCCATACCGGCGCCGCCATCCAGGCGATCAACGCCGACCCCACCATTGAGGATATCGTTACCCGTGCCGCCGTTCAGGATGTCGTTCTGGTTGCCACCGTTCAGGGTATCGTTTCCGTCATCCCCGTTGAGGGTATCGTTTCCGTCATCCCCATTCAGGGTGTCGTCTCCTTCGCCCCCGTTGAGGATGTCTGAGCCGAACCCGCCGTTGAGATCATCGTCGCCGTCATTGCCGTTGACCACGTCGTTCCGGCCGCCAGCATCGATGAAATCTTCGCGATCAGTGCCGTCGATGACTTCGGCGAGGAAAGTTCCGATCTGGACCTGAACGCCGATGCTGAAAACCGCCAACATCGGGTCGTGGTCCGATCCCACACCACCGAGGGGTGTGTTGGTGTGAACCGCATCAATCTGCGCGTCGGAGGCCAAATCCTCAGTGGCAAGGATGTGATCGAGCGCCTGGGCATTGCCTTGAAACAGGACGCTAAAGCGATCTTCTGGCGCGAGATTGTTGGTGAGGTTCTCCAGCACCACATCGGAGCCCTCGCTAACCGTCGTGCCATCGAAGTCCAGCTCACCGGTCAGAATTTCCATCGGCTCTTCAAACTGGAATTCGTTGAAGTCGCCCACCACAATCACATGAGCGTCCGGGTCAGCCTCGACCAGGTCATCAACATATTCGTTCACCGCCGCAGCCTGGGCCGCGCGGGTCAGAGCGCCAGCGTTAAATGGCGGTTGATTGGCGCTAAAGGTGCTGTCCGAACCGATCTTGGAGGTGAAGTGATTGCCGATCACGGTCACCTTCTCGCCGTTAAACGTGAATTCCGCGCCCAACGGTGCACGCGAATTCGAGAAGGCGGAATTGAGTTCCGTGTCGCCCGGCTCGGTGATGGTGAAGACGCTCGCTTCATCCAGGGTAACACGGTCGGGGTTGTAGAGCATCGCCACACGGATGTTGCCGCCCGGTTGGCCGCCCGTCTCTCCATCCACCACAAACGGGTTGTCCAGCACTTCATATTGAACGCCGGTGAGCGCGAAAATCTCAGCCGCCAGCGCTTCGAGCGTGACCTGAGCCGATGTGGTGCCGTCATCGACGCTGCCGCTGTCATCCTGAATTTCCTGCAACACGACGATATCGGGCGTATCAAGGTTGAACGCGATATCGGTCAGGACCTTGGCTCCCAATCCGTTTGCAACATCATCGTCCCCATCATTTGGGTTTATATCGAGGTTGAGAACGTTGTAGGTCGCGACGGAAAGCTGTCCGACCGCGCCTTGGACGAGTGTGGTGGTCTCCGCGACATTGGTACTGGTTTGAGCAATGGTTACAGCGCTTGTCGGACGGACCTCGTAATTCTCAAACCCATAGGTCACAACGCCGGTCACATCGTTCAGAACGTCGCCCGGATTGGCGTCCGGAATCGCGAAGATCTGGCCGTTGATTTCGCCAGACTCGTCGATCTGGATACGCTCCGGGTTGAAGTCCGAACCGCCATCAGCGTTGAAGGTGCCGAACGTCCCCACATCGGCGCCATCGATAACGACCAGGCCTTCGTCGGAAACATTGGTTGCCAAAAGGCCGCCTTCGCCGTCGCTTGCGACCGTGAAGAGCTCGCCAAAGCCGTTAGTGCTGTCGACCGCCACGGGGTTTTCGATCGTGACGAGCATACCTTCGAGGCTCTCGTAGAAGTCGATGCCATCATTGGCCGGATCGAAAGAGGAGAAGCCGTCATCATCGACAATCTCGGTTGGTGGGGTGACGCCGTTTGGACCTATCACGACCGCTGTCGGCAACGGGTTACCGGAACTCAGCACGGTGATGGCCGGGCTGGTCAGCTGTGTGATCGTAAGGTTGGCGGGGTCACCGCCCGGAAGGAACTCGCCGACGGTACCGGTGACGTCGATGTCGTCGCCCACCGAAACAGTCGGCGCGCTGCCCGTGAAGACAAAGATGCCTTCCGAGGTTGCCGCATCCCCATCTGCGTCCGCATCGGCTGACTGCAAGTAGAAACCGTTTCCGGCAACCGCAGTGACTATGCCGCCCGTTGTGACCTCGTTGTCGACGAAAATTGAGGTGTGGCCCGCTCCCTGGATCTGCGAGATCGTAAGGTTGAGATCATCATCGTTGACAATTGTGCCGATCCCCCTCCCATCGCCTATTGCAGCGCCGCCGGTCGCGTTGGACAGCGACACCTCAAAGCTCTCGGTGGGTTCGCCGTCCGTGTCGCCGACGACATCGACAGTGATCGTCTGCGAGGTCTCACCATCGGCGAAGTTCACCGTTCCCGAAAGGGCACCGGAAAGATCGTCGCCGTCTGCCGGTATGTCCCCGCCGAGTACGACCGAATAATCGACGCTTACCGCGCCTGCGCTTCCACCGACGCGGAAAACGCTAAAGGTCATCGCGGTCGTGCCGCTATCACCCTCGCTGACTTGCGCTTCATCTATGATGAGCGATCCGGCAGCCGGCGCGGCTACAAAGCTCTGGCCCTCGTTCACATCGCCAAAGCTGTCGTCGCCGGGGAAGGCCCAGTCAAAGTCGTCATAGACGAAGCCCGTGCCTTTAAGCTGAAGCGACGTACCGACCGGAGTGCCGCTTTCGGAAACACCGATATCCTCGCTGGTCAGGCCGACAGCTGGACCGTTGGTCGCCACGAACGAGCCTTCATAGGACAGGAACTGCACAACCGCGCCCCCGGCATCGACCAGCGCGATGCCATCGGGGCCATTCTGAATACCGGGCGTGTCAAAGCTTAGCGCGCCAAAGCCGCTGCCTTCGTCATCGATAGTGCCCGAAAGCGCGATCGTGCTGTACGTAACGCCTCCGTTGCCGTTGTAGAGAACGAGCGTCCAACCCGACAGATCAGTGCCTGCCGGACCAGCGATTTCGACAGCCTCGCCGACATCGGTGCTCGAATTGTCGTAGTGAATTTCGTTGATGAAGACCTCAGCCGGAGCTTGCGGCGGCGGAGCGTCGTCGTTGAGGATCGTCCCGGTCGCCTCGCCATCACCGATCACCGCACCCGTGCCCGTTGGGTTGGACAGCGTCGCCGTGAAGGTTTCGTCGGGTTCAAAGTCGGTGTCGCCAAAGACGGCCAGCGAAACCGTCTTTTGTGTCTCACCTTCGGCGAATTCCACCGTGAAGTCGGTTAGGGCGTCAAAGTCGCCCGGCGATGTCGCTGTGCCATCGGTGGTCGAGAAATCAACACTGGCGCCGCCCACCGGAGCGGGTTCAGACAAAGTGATATCGAACGAAATTGTGCCTTCGCCAGCGTCGCCTTCGATCACTTCAGCGTCAGCGATGCTGAAGGTCGGCGGCGGCGGGGGAGGGGTCAGCTCGCCATTGGAGAGGATGAGATTGTCAATCGCGACATCCTCATCGCCGTCATCGAGTGCGTTGAATGTGATGCGGATGTCGAGGCTCGAACCCGTGCCCGTTAGCGCGGCGCTGAAGGTTTGGAAATCGGGCGTCAGGGCGGGGCCATCTCCAATTCCGTCAAAGTCGGTGTCCTGTCTCGGTTCGGAGTTGAAGCCCGTCTCATTGGTCGCTTCAAAGGCCAACAGGTTTTGGAATGCGCCGCCATCGATTGAGTATTCGATGATCAGCGCGGTGTCGCTGTCCCAATCCTCGTCGTCGTTCGACGCCTGGTCCTCTGCGACATCGATAGAGAAGAACAGTTCAGACTGCCCAGAGATATCGATCCCGCTGAAGGTGAGGGTGGCCACGTCGGCCCCGGGGTCGGCGTTTGTGTCTTGTGCGGCGAAGAAGAAGTCGCCGGTCTTCCCAGTCAATTCGACAAAGGACCCGATAGTGCTGCCATCAGTGCGGGTGAAATAGTCACCAAAGCCATCAGACGCTTCGGTGATTGACGTTGTGTATCGCGAGCCGTTTCCGTCTGTCTCAAAACTCTCCTCGAAGAGAATCTCAACCGGCGCGGCGAAGGCGCTGCCATCGATCTGCGTGCCAGGCGAGAACAGCGCGCCGCCTGAGCCGGTTGCGGTCGAGTGGTCTGCGAAACTGCCCGTGCCATCAGGATCGCGGGTGATCGACTGATCGCTGCCGCCGGTCACCGAACCCGCGTTGCCGTAGCCGACGCTGTCGATGAGAGTTCCACTATCGTCCCTCAGCTCGATCAGATCGCCAGTGTTTGAGAGGCCGTTGCCAATAGTGCCATCATCAACGAAAACCAACGCGCCGCCAAAGTTTGTGTTGGGATTGCCATCGCCGACATTGCCCGCCGGGCTCCCACCGCCGAACAGAACAGCGGCCTGGCCTGCGCCGAGGACGGAGCCAGAGGGGAAGGTGAAATCGTCGCCATCATCATCGGATAAAGTCCATCCCGAGATATCAATGTCACCACCCGTGGTGTTGAGGATTTCAATGAACTCATCCTGCGATGCACTGCGCGTTCCGTCTCCGTTCGCGTCGCCCGCCGAGGCCGGATCGTTTTCGGGATCGAAAAGCACTTCGTTGATGACGATGTCGGGGGTTGCTGACGTTGAGAGGATAAGGGTTTGCCCCGTGTTCTGAGCGCCCGGTATCTGGGCGATCGGGCCGATCTTGATGAAGTCGCCCGTGTCCGGATCACCGTTGTTGCTGTACTGAATCTCGTTGAAGAAGACGGTTGACGTGACTCCGGCCACCATATCAGTTCCCCCAGAAGGCTTGTTTGAGTTTTTCGACGTGTGAGTACGAGTGAGGTGGGATCCTCAGAACGGCGCGCGCATGGCGCTCCCTGCCGGGCAAATCAGACAGGATGCGGGGCTCATCGCCCGTTCGCGCATGGACTGCGGCGTTATTCACTTAAAATTTCCCCCGGCACCGCCGAGCTCAAGCGGTGCGTTGAACCAGAACGATTCGCATTTCCCTTAAGTACTTAAGAACAAAGACTGAGAGAAGACAATACGCACAAAAATGACCGAAGAATCCAAATTCTTTGCCAGAAGGCAAACGGTGTTTCGGGTCGTCAGGGTGAGGTCTGCAGGATCGGCACGAGTCAACACATCGGTCCGCGTCAACAAGAAGCCCCGACCGGTGAAGAGCAGGACACCGGCCGGGGCAAACAGGCTGTGGGATTAACAGCCCTTTGGGGTTAAGGAATACAGACAGTCCGCCGGATCGTGCCGGTCGGGTCCCTCCTCCTTGATTTCATCGCTTCGTCTGGCCGACTCGTGCGATGCGTTCGTTTTATGCTAATGCGAATGATAGTCAATACTATTCGAAGATCAATTGCTCATTGATTCCGGAAAGGCGCGTCGCCCCGGGAGTCTGCCAAACGTGGCTTGCAACATCCCGACGAGAAGAGGGTTAGAAAACCCGACGGTCGCTCTGCTCGCGCTCGCGCAAAAGGCCGGCCTCTCGCAGCACATTCGTCTTCAGATCGGTGTGCTGAGGACGGTTCCCGCGCTTGGCCAGCACGCGTGCAACGCGGGTGACGAGTGTTGAGGGATCAAAAGGCTTGCGGATGTAGTCCTGCGCCCCGGCGTAAATAGCCTGCGCCTCGTCCTCAGCCCCTCGCATGGCGGTAAACATCACCACCGGAAGGTCATAGAACTGCGGCGATCCGCGAAACTTGCGAAGCAGAGTGACGCCCGACATTCCCGGTAGGTCCTGGTCAAGCAGCAGAATGTCGGGCCGACGTTTATGCGCCACTTCCCAGGCTTCCTCGCCGGTTGTTACCCAGCCGCAAGCGTGGCCCACATCGATCAACACCTCCGAGGCAAGCTCGGCGATCAGTTCATCATCATCGGCTATCAGGATGCGGGCCATCGGGTCGGGGTTCCAATCGTCTCGGGAGAACGTGACGATGCATAACTAAACGCGCAGGTACCAAGACCGCGTTGGCGCGCGCCCCGTTGCCATTACCTATCTTTAGCGTTGCTGTATCCGACCGACCTATGCACACCGACGGCTATGATTCGCGAGCCCGAACCAAGCCCGTTCCTCCACACTGAGGGTATCCACAATCTGCGCGACTATGGAGGGTGGGCGGTTCCTGGCGGTGGGCGTGTGCGCACCGGCCTGCTCTGGAGGTCGGGGCAGCACATGGAGGCCTCGGAGGCCGATCTCGAGGCCTTTCAGGCACTCGGTGTGCGGACGATCATCGATTTGCGCGGAGCTACCGAGCGCGCAAGGTTTCCATGCCGGCGCCACGCGCATTTCGACGCCGACATCCTCGCTTATGACGGCGAGACGAGCAGCTCTCCGCCGCATGAAGGGGGCGGAGGTTCCCTCACGATGACGACCGAGCGCGCCTACAACCGAATGATCGCGGTCTACACCCGCATGCCAGTGAACGCGGCCATGATCACTATGTTCACCCGATATTTTGAGGCGCTCGATACACGCGAAGGGGCAAGCCTTGTCCACTGCTTTGCCGGGAAAGACCGGACGGGGATGGCTGCGAGCTTGCTGCTTCACGCCCTGGGCGTCCACCGCGATGACGTCATCGGCGAATTTCTGCGGACAAACGATGCGCCCACCAAACATATACTTGAACGACAATCGCTGCCGCGAATGCGAGAGGTCTATGACGGCATTGAGGATGGCGCCGTCGTCAACCTGATGAACGTCCACCCAGAGTACATCGAGACCTACTTTCAAGAGGTCGAGCGCGACCATGGCTCGCTTGATGCCTATCTCGCGCAAACTTTAGGTGTGGACGAGGCAAGGAAAGCTCGCCTCAAAGACAGGCTGGTGGCGTGACAAGCGGCCCGCGCGCACTCATATTCCAGCCAACAAAGACACAAGAGATAAGAGACACATTATGGCTACTCACCGCACCAAGATGCTCATCATCGGCTCCGGCCCCGCTGGCTATTCCGCCGCGATCTACGCCGCGCGTGCAATGCTTGAGCCAATTGTGGTCCAGGGTTTGCAGCCGGGCGGCCAGCTTACCATCACGACCGATGTTGAGAACTATCCTGGCTATCGCGATGTCGTCCAGGGTCCATGGCTCATGGAAGAGATGAAGGCGCAGGCTGAACATGTCGGCACGCGGATGATGTATGACATCATAACCGAAGTGGACCTTGAAGGCGGTTCGCCCTTCCGCGCGGTCGGCGATGGCGGTGACGAATACATCGCGGACACAATTGTTATCGCCACCGGGGCGCAGGCCAAGTGGCTTGGGGCGCCGGGGGAGCAGGAACTGGGCGGCAAGGGTGTGTCAGCCTGCGCAACCTGCGATGGGTTCTTTTATCGCGGCAAGAAGGTGGTGGTGATCGGTGGCGGCAACACGGCTGTCGAAGAGGCGCTCTACCTTACCAACCACTCTGACGATGTGACGCTTATCCATCGCCGCGACGAGTTGCGGGCGGAAAAGATCCTGCAGGATCGCTTGTTCAAGTCTGAGAAAACGAGCGTCTTGTGGAACAAGACGGTGGAGAGCTTCGAAGCGGGCGAAGACGGCGCGCTGAGCCACCTAGTGCTCAAAGACACACAGACCGGCGAACAATCAACCATCGATGCGGATGGCGCTTTTGTCGCGATTGGCCACGCCCCGGCGACCGAGCTCTTCAAGGGCAAGCTTGCGATGGACGAGGGCGGCTATCTCGATGTCCAGCCCGGCACGCCGAAGACCGCAATCCCCGGTGTCTTTGCTGCGGGCGATGTTACCGATCACGTCTATCGTCAGGCGGTGACAGCGGCGGGCATGGGCTGCATGGCGGCGCTTGATGGAGAGCGCTTCCTTGCTGCGATCGAGGACGAAGAGCCTGTCGAAGCGGTCGCGGCGGAGTAGCGCTATCCCTCAAAAACCTGCGGCAAACACAACCACAGCGGCGTTGTAGATCAACACCGTCAGGACAAGGCTGGACAGCGCAAACAGAACAAAGCGCACGAGAACCCGGTTCGCCGTGACCTGCACCACGCTGTGCGCCACGCGCAAGCCGACATAAATCCAAGCCAGAAAGGCGTTCATGCCTTCGCCTTGCCCGATATACGCCAGCACCAGCGCTACGGCATAAAACAGCGTCGGCTGCTCGTGCAGGTGGTTATAGTTGTCGGCCTTCCAATTGACGGTGTCAGGCAGCTGCGCGCGCAGGCTTGCGCCGTTTGAGCCGACCAGCTTCGTCCCGTCGATCTCGGCTTTTTGCATAGCGGGGATGCGCGTGGCGTACATCCAGGACCACATAATCATCGTCCATATCATCAACGCAAGGACGGGTTGAACGATATGCTTACCGTCCATCAGGATCTGTGCCTGCATCGACCTCTCCTCTCCTAAAGCGCTGAAGGATCGGCAAAAAGCGTGATCATGGCCGCGCGGATCGCCAGGGTCAGAAGCGCAAGCGAGCTTATCAAGAACAGCAGAAAGCGGATCGGAACCTTGTTTACAAAAATCTGCCAAAGCGAGTGGATGATCCGAAAACCGACATAGACCCACGCCAAGAGGACATCGAAGCCTGTGGCTCCCATTATCGCCAGGACCATAATGACGGCGTAGAATAGCGTCGGCTGTTCGTGCAGGTGATCGTGGTTGTGTGCAGGCCAGTTCGCTTTGTCGGGCAGGATGCCGTTTAGATCGCCGCCGCGCCCGCCGGGCTTGCCCGAAAGCTGCGATTTGTCCTCAAGCTTGGCAAGCGCGCCAAAGCGAGCGGGAATGATCCAGAACAGGATGACAATGGTCCACAAGACCAGCACGACAGCTGGCGCTAGAATTTGCGCTTGCATAAATGTGACCCCTCTCTCTTATTCACCTCGCTACCTGAGAGAGCCCAAGGCGGTTGTCAATTGCAACCTATGTGGACAGCGCTTTAGCGCGGGGCGCTGAGCACGTGCAGTTGGAAGTAGCCGAGCTTACCGCGCGAAGACCGCAGGGACAGTCCGCGCAAAGCCGCGATCCGTTTGGCCGCGTCGGGCAGGGCGCTGCGGGTTTGAACGTGGAACTTGGCAAGCCAGGCATGCAAACCACGCTCCAAAGGACCAGGCAGACCCGAGAGATCGCCAAAATCAACCACATGCAGTTCTCCGCCCGGGGCCAGCTGCGCCGCCGCGTGATCCAGCGCGCCTTCCCAATCGGGAATCATCGAGAGCGAATAGGACAGCACAATCCGTTCAAAACCGTCCTCACCCAGCAGGTCTTGGCTGTCGAACGAACAGGCATCACCCGCGCCCAGAACCGCGTCTTCGCCTAACGCTTTGCGCGCGTTCTTGAGCATCTCTTCCGAGATATCGAGCCCGTATAACCGCACGCCTGGCCACGCCTTGCGCACCTTCGCCAAGTTGCGTCCCGTCCCGCACGCAATCTCTAATACCCGCATATTGGACCGCGCGTTGAGACCTTCGATCAGAGTGTCGCGGCCAAACAGGTAGTATTTGCGCGTGACGTCATAAATATGACGCTGGCCGCTGTAGACGCGGTCCATCAGCGCCGCGTGGCCAGCACCAGAGTCAACCTCCACGCCAGCCATCAAGCAAGCTCATACACATGCACACCGCCATAGATTGACGAGCGATCGCGCGCGGTGAGTTCGGCCGAACGCTCTTCCAGATAACGCCACTTTGACAGGATGGCGTCGTCCAAACGTCCGGGCAACATGGTCGGCACCGCGGCGGTGCGGAACAGCACCCGCGCTCCGGGACGGGAGGCGCGGGTGATGGGGCCCCAGAGCCCATCAAGCTGAGCATCGTTCATCCAGTCTTGCGCATCGAGCAAAACGAAGCGATCCATGCTCGCCTCATCCCGCTTGCCTATCCAGTGAACCATGTTGGACCGCACTACGTCGAGCCGATCGATGCGCTCGCGCATTGTCTCCCAGTTCCTACGCTGGAGATAAGGCGGCAGCGGCGCGTCCATATCGCGCGCGTAGCCGCGGCCAAAGGCCTGCCATGCGAAGTAGTTGTCCTTGATCTCAAAGTCGCAGGCCAGCTTTTCGAGCCGCCGCCGCAGGACCTCCGCCATGCGCTCATCGCCGGCCAGTTCGGTGTACTGCGCTGGCGGAATGCCAAGGCCAAAGAGCGAGGCGGGCTGATCGGTCAGCCAGCGGATGAACTTCTTGTCAAAGACAGGCGCCAGTTCCCGCTCAAACACCTCGCGCTGCTCTTCGATCGTTTCCGCCTCAAGGAGCTTGCCAAGATCGATCTTGTAGAGCTTTGCAAACAGGTGCGCCAAGCCGATGAAGTTGCCCAAAAGCCCGCGCTTGTAGAGACCCTTGGTGAAGTAGCTGATCCGCTTGCGCCCCTTGATATCGCGCTTTTCCCAATACTTGCGGCTTTCATCGTCGAGGTGCGGGGCGATCATCTCCTTGTAGACCGCCTTGTTCTCCTTGTGATCGGCATGACCGAAGAAGCGCTGGAAGCGTTCGTAATTGGGCAGGTGCTTGATCGCTGTGATCTTGAGCTGACCGAGCGCCACATGCGCTTTGTTGAGATCAACCGCCGTCACTTTGGCCGGGTTAGCGGTAAGGTAGGACAGCGCGTTGCACGATCCGCTGGCTATGCTCATGACGTGGCTGTCAGGATGGATGTCGAGCCCATCCATATCAACCACGGGATCTTCCCAGATCTGCGCATAGACCAGGCCGTTAAAGGCAAGGGCAAAGGCCTTGTCGAGAAGCTTGTCCTTCGCGCTGACATCCTTACGGACCACAGCGTCTGAGATGATGCGCTTGGGCTGTACTGTCATGGTCGCGTTGGCCTTCCAAAGGGGATGCGGGGCTTTGTCATATTCGCGCCGCATGTCGGGCATGTGACGGTTTCCACAGGCCTGTTCTACGCTGCAATGGTCTGCGCAAACGCTCTTGGATCGGCGTTGCCTCCGGTCAGCACGATGACGCTCCGTTCGTCCAGCTCCACCTTGCCGGCCAGCGCTGCCGCCAGAGCCGCCGCGCCGCCGGGTTCGAGCACCATTTGCAGGTTTGCAAAGGCCCATCGCTGGGCGGCGCGCACCTCATCGTCTGACACGGTCAGGCCTGGTTCGGCGCGACCTTGCAGCGTTTCCAGATTGATCCGCTTGGTGACAGTGGGTTGCAGCGCGTCGCAGATGGTGATCGGCGCGTCGGACGCCGCCTCGACGAGATCTCCCGCGGCCAAAGCCCGGCCGACCATGTCCCAGCCGTCTGGCTCAACCACATGCACGCGCGCTGCGGGACAGGCCAACGCAATCCCGGCCGCTAGGCCTCCGCCGCCACAACACACGACGATACGGCTCGGCCCGTCGGGGACTTGCTGCGAGAGTTCAACCCCCACACTGCCCTGGCCTTCGATCACATGCGCATCTCCGAAAGCATGGACCAGGATCGGCCCCTCGGCCCCGCCGCGTTCCTGGATCAGCCGCGCAGCCACATCGTCGCGATCCTCACCGGGGCGCTCATAGAGCACCACTTCGGCGCCCAGAGCGCGCGTGGCGTCCAGCTTCACCTGCGGCGCGTTGCGCGGCATCACGATCGTCGCTGCAATCCCCAGACGCCGCGCCGCCCACGCGATCCCTTGTGCGTGATTGCCCGAAGACACCGCGACCACACCGCGCGCCCTTTGCGATTCTGAAAGGGTGGACAGCCGCCACCAGGCGCCCCGGATCTTGAAAGCGCCGATCGGTTGCAGGTTCTCCGCTTTCACATGGCAGGCGACCCCGTTGATCTCGACCGGCAAAAGCGGCGTCATGCGCAGGATCATCGAGACCGAGCGCGCCGCCTTGAGCGTCCCTTCGCGCGTCGGCATCCGCGTATCCACGTTCACGCCGCCGCCCCTTTGAGCGGGTGAGACATGGACCGCGTGTTACACGGTCCAGAGGCAAAAAATCTCTTTGATTTCAAACGATTTTCCCCCGCCATCACCCGGCCTGTTGTTGGACGTCCCATTTCCATGCCCTCGCTATGCCCCAAGCGCGGCGAGTAGGAAATACCGGATCGATTGAGACCCACAGCGCGTTGCCCTAGAGGCGGCTCAAGAATCGACTTGGAAAGGTGTTGCTTATGGCAAAGATACTCGTGATCGGGGCAGGGGGCGTCAGCTCGGTTTGCGTCCACAAGATGGCGATGAACGCTGCGATCTTCCCGGATATCCATCTTGCCAGCCGCACCAAGGCCAAGTGCGACGCGATCGCCGCAAGCGTGAAGACCCGCACCGGGATCGACGTGCCGACTTATGAAATCGACGCTGAAGAGGTTCCCGCCATGGTCAACCTCATCAAGACGATCGGCGCGACCCATGTCGTGAACCTCGCGCTGCCTTATCAGGATCTGCCGATCATGGATGCGTGTCTGGAGGCGGGCGCGCACTACCTCGACACCGCCAATTACGAACCAAAGGACGAGGCCAAGTTCGAATACAAATGGCAATGGGCCTATCACGACCGGTTCAAGGAGGCCGGGCTGATGGCGCTGTTGGGCAGCGGGTTTGATCCGGGTGTGACGAGCGTCTTCACCATGTGGCTCAAGAAGCACAAGCTGAAGACCATCCGCACGCTCGACATCCTCGATTGCAACGGAGGCGATCACGGCCAGGCGTTCGCGACCAATTTCAACCCGGAGATCAACATCCGCGAAGTCACCGCCCCCGCGCGGCACTGGGAAGGCGGCGAATGGGTTGAGACACCGGCCATGCAGGTATCCACCCCGTTCGACTTTGAAGAGGCCGGCACGCGCCAGGCCTATCTGATGTATCATGAAGAGCTTGAAAGCCTCTCCAAGTTCAACCCGGAGATGGAGCGCGCGCGCTTCTGGATGACCTTTGGCGAAGAATACATCAAGCACCTCACCGTGCTCCAGAATGTCGGCATGACCGGGATTGAGCCGATTGTGTATCAGGGCCGCGAAATCATCCCGCTGCAATTCCTCGCCGCCGTGCTGCCCAAGCCCGAGACTTTGGGCGAGACGACCAAGGGCAACACCAATATCGGCTGCATCGCCACCGGAGAGGCCTTGGACGGTTCGGGCGAGACAACCTTCTATATCAATAACATTTGCTCGCACGAGGCCGCCTAAGAAGAGACCGGCAACCAAGCGGTGAGCTACA
>ERZ1740065.391-NODE-391-length-23287-cov-5.467932_pt1 | contig 23287 bp, 22 predicted proteins | sample MGYA00581738_ERZ1740065 | MGnify/ENA primary metagenome ERZ1740065 (study PRJEB43018, sample SAMN04849749) | marine metagenome | isolation source: floating plastic debris | place: Pacific Ocean | collected 2008-09-01 | study: EMG produced TPA metagenomics assembly...
AGAACCAAAATCTGCTGAAGCTACGAGCAAAAATAGTTGTAAGACACACCCTAGTCGAGGGCTCAGGCCACTACCTTGGTATCCGATACCACCGCCGTATCGTCGAGCGCTTCGGAGCCTTCCTCTTCGTCCAATTCATCCTTCTCGACCCGCAGATTGTCGATGATAAAATGCTGACGAGCGGGGGTATTTTTGCCCATGTAGTATTGCAAAACGCTTTCGATATTGGTATTCTCGTTGAGAATCACGGGATCCAGGCGGATTTCTTCCCCAATAAAATCGGAGAACTCACCGGGGGAAATCTCGCCCAGGCCCTTGAAACGAGTAATTTCGGCTTTGCCCCGCAACTTACCAATCGCCCGCTGCTTTTCCGCTTCGCTGTAGCAATAGTAGGTCGTCTTCTTGTCCCGTACGCGGAACAGGGGCGTATCCAGGATGTAGAGGTGTCCAGCCCGAACCAATTCGGGAAAGAACTGGAGGAAAAAGGTAAGGAGTAGGAGGCGGATGTGCATCCCATCGACGTCGGCATCGGTGGCGATGACCACGCGGTTGTAGCGCAGGTCGTCCAACCCATCTTCGATATTGAGGGCGTGTTGGAGCAGGTTGAATTCCTCGTTTTGATAAACGACTTTTTTGGTATGCCCGTAGCAATGCAGGGGCTTTCCCCGGAGGCTGTAAACGGCGTGGGGCTGGACGTACCGGGCCTTGGTAATGGATCCGCTGGCCGAGTCCCCTTCCGTGATAAAGATGGTAGTTGCTTGGCGCAGTTCCTCCGCTGATTTGCGGTTGGAGTCGCTAAAATGGGCCCGACAATCCCGCAGCTTTTTATTGTGTAGGTTGGCCTTTTTGGCTCTTTGGTTGGCCAGTTTTTTGATGCCAGCGATCTCCTTGCGCTCCCGTTCGGACTGTACGATGCGTTTTTGGAGTTCCTTGGCCACCTCCGAGTTTTGGTGAAGGTAGTTGTCCAGGGTACGGGTCACGAAATCGTTGATAAAGGAGCGGACGGTAGGACCACCGGGGCCGATGTTTTGCGAACCGAGCTTGGTTTTGGTTTGAGACTCAAAGACGGGCTCCTCTACCCTGACGCTAATGGCACCAATAATGGAGGCGCGGACATCTTTGGCGTCGTAGTTCTTATTGAAGTGGTTGCGGACCGTATTGACGATGGCCTCGCGGAAAGCCAGGAGGTGGGTTCCCCCCTGGGTGGTATTCTGTCCATTGACGAAGGAATAGTACTGTTCGCCGTATTGCTGGCCGTGGGTAAGGGCGACCTCGATGTCGTCGCCTCGGAGGTGAATGATGGGATAACGCAGTTGCTCTGAAGCAGTTTTGCGGGTCAATAGATCGAGCAGCCCATTGCGCGAGAAATAAGTTTTCCCGTTGAAGGCCAGCTTGAGGCCCGCGTTGAGATAGGCGTAGTTCCAGAGCTGCTGTTCGATAAAATCATTGCGAAATCGGAATTTCTTAAAGACGGAATAGTCCGGCTTGAAGCGGATCAGGGTTCCATTCTCCTCGCTGGTTCGTTTGACCCGGGCATCTTTGACCAACTCGCCCTTTTCGAATTCCGCGATCTTGGTCTTGCCGTCCCGGACGGCCTGGACCATGAAGTAATCCGACAGGGCGTTGACCGCTTTGGTACCCACCCCATTCAAGCCCACCGATTTCTTGAAGGCCTTGGAGTCGTACTTTCCCCCCGTATTGATCTTCGATACGCAATCCACTACCTTGCCCAGCGGAATGCCGCGGCCGTAGTCGCGAATGGCGATGGTATCCTCCTCCAGACTGATTTCGATGACCTTACCGTAGCCCATCACGTATTCGTCGATACAATTGTCGATGATCTCTTTGAGCAAGATATAGATGCCATCATCAGCCGAAGCGCCGTCACCCAATTTACCAATGTACATTCCCGGGCGCATCCGAATGTGTTCGCGCCAATCCAAAGATCGAATATTGTCCTCGTTGTAAGTTACTTTAGCCATAGTCTACTGCTGATAGTTATCGTGTTTCGTGGTCGGTACCGGAGCTTTGCGGATGGTTACTTCCCGGTCCTTAAACGCAAGATTCCCCCTAAAAGGTTACCGAATACGCAATTATACAACGCAATCGCAAGAAGCGGGGTACCCGAAAGGTTGCCAAAAAGTAAAATTACCAAATCTGACAGGATTTTTTGCATCCAAACGAGCAGGAAGGGAAAGAAATAGTGGGTGTACGGACTTTTGGCCCACCGATCAGGCGGCCTCCAGAAAAGTGGAAGTTTGTCCGTGCTGGAAGTTACGCAACTTCTGGACGAGATTTTGATCGATATCACCCGAACCAAAATTAATGTCGCTGCCCCGATCGTCCCAAATCTCCACCTTCATCTCACGGGCAAAAATCTTGGCCAGATCTCCCATATTTTTGGCGTAGGCATAACTCTTACCCAGGGCGATAAACAAGTCGATGATGGCCATTCTCACCACTTCGTAGCGGTCGATGCTCACCAGCATTTGCAGGAGGTTCTTTCCCTTGTAGTTTTTACCAACTTCCCGCATTTTTTGCTGCAAGGTATCGACCGAATAGCCCAACAATTGGGCCCGGTATTCCCACCACTGATGGGAGGAGCCACGCTGGGTCTCGTAGTGCTTGAGGTGCTGCTGCTCCACCGATTTTTGGCAGGAGACGAGCCCCATGGCTTTGGAAAGCTCCAGCACCGTGAGGACCTGGTCCTTGGTCAACAACTCGGCGTTTTCCACCTGATCCTGCAAAGACATCAACCATTTGGCAAAACGCAATTTTACCCCACTGTTGGAGTTGAGCGTAATCAGCTTGGCCAGCTCGATGGACAGGTAAAAATCCTTGAGCTTGCTGTGGCGACGATCCCGTTGCGAAAAATCTTTGAGCTCCACGGGCCGCCGCACATCGTCCTTGAAAGCGTACACATCCACCAGCCAACGTTCCACATTGCTGTTGTACTTGTGATCGGGCAATTGTAAGGCGCGGTGTAGGTTGGTAGCGGTTACTACGCGCGTTCCTTTTTTACTGACGAGAATTTGCAGTTCCATGATGAAAGAATTTGTTTTAAAAGATCACCTTTATCATCAAATCATGTCTATCATGCACGCAAAATAAATACATTTTTTTAGTAATTCAACTTTTTGTTTTACAAAATCGTATAAAAACAACAAAAAGTTTAAAAAAACTGTTTAACCTCGGTTTTTCGAGCCTTTTTGGGCTTTCTCCCGTAGTCCAAACAAAACGTTAAGGTCCTTTAAACATTCGTTAACCCTCCTCCGTCGGCTTTAATCTGTCGTTTTTCTCCATTATCTTCTTATCAGCAAATGCGCTAAACATTGCCAGCGAATTGTTCACCTTTTAACTCCAAGCCTTATGAAAACCCAAGCTCCTTTCGCAGCCCGTACCAGACTATTCCGCCTCGGCATGCTCTTCAGTTCACTCGCCCTCCTCGCCCTGTCGAGCTGTAAAAATGCCTACACCGCAGTGGGTTTTGAAGAGCGGACCCAGGACCACCGCACCGTGGCGGTCCTACCCTTCGAAATGGTCTTTTTGGGTCAGATGCCCGCCCAGTTGAGCCCCGAAGATATCCTGGCCCTGGAGGAAGCCGAAAGTAAAGCCTTCCAGGTCTCCTTCCACAACGAGATCATGCGCAGCGCCGCCGGCCGCCGCAAAATCCGGGTGGACCTCCAACCCTACACCCGTACCTGGGCCCTTCTCGCCGAGAACGACCTGAGCATCCGCGATTCGTGGCGCATGAAGCCCGAAGCACTGGCCCAACTGCTGTGCGTCGACGCGGGGGTACGGGCCCGAATCGAAAAGACCCAGTATTTCTCCGACCTGACCTCCTTCGGAATCGAAGCGGGGCTACGGGTCATCGACCTCTTCGCCGGCGTCCGTCCCATCCCCAGTAGCTTCGCCAACTCCAAAGAGATCTACGCCAGCTACAACCTGGTGAGCAACAACGGCCGCGAAGTACTCTGGTCGATCGCTTGCGATATCGATGGCGACTGGCGGACCCGCTCCAACGAGGTAATCGATCAGGTCAATCGCCGCTCGGCCCGCCGCTTTCCCTACCGTCTCTAAACGCTTTCAACCCAGAGATTTCCACAAAAGCGCTGAGAAATTCTCATTTTTCTACGACCTTTGTGGAAATCTATTTTTAAACGGATGATGCCCTTCCTCTTTCGCCAAGTCGATATCGCCTCCCTCAGCTTTTTCCGCTTCCTCTTTGGCCTCCTGGCCTTTATCGACGTCACCAGTACCCTGACCTACAAACACTGGTACAAAAATTGGCTCGATTCCGAGGCTTTCCATTACAAGTACTACGGATTTTCCTGGGCCCGCATCCCCGACGATCCCTGGCTCACCCTCTTCCTGCTCTCGCTCATGCTGGCCGCCTTTTGTATGGCCATCGGCTACCGCTACCGCTTGGCCGCCACCTACTTCGCCTTTGGCTTTACCTACACCTTTTTAATGGAAAAAGCCTTTTACCTCAACCACGGCTACTTCCTCTGCGTCCTGAGCTTCTTGATGATCTTCGTCCCCGCCCACCGCAATTTTTCCCTCGATATCTTTCGCCGCCCCGAATTGTACCGCGAACGGATTCCCTACTGGCCCCTGTTTCTCCTGCAGTTCTCGATGGGGGTCGTTTACTTCTTTGGAGGCATCGCCAAGCTAAACGCCGACTGGCTCCGGGCCCAGCCCCTCAAAATCTGGCTCCAATCGAAAAGTAGCCACTCGATCATCGGCCCCCTCCTCGAACCCGAGCTCACCGCTTATTTCATGGCCTACGGTGGCTTACTGCTCGACCTATTCGTCACTTTTTTCCTCCTCTCCAAACGCACCCGCAGCTGGGCCTTTGGCTTCGTATTGTTCTTCCACCTCACCAACGTCCTCATCTTTGAAATCGGGGTCTTCCCCTGGCTGTCCATCGCACTGACCTCCCTCTTCTTCGCCCCCGATTACCCGCGAAAAATTTACGCGGGGTTCCAAAGACGCCTCCCCACCCTCAATTGGCCCCTGGTGGCCCAACGCTGGGAAATGCGCCTGGCCAAGAACGGCACACAGCTCTATGGCCAGCAGGCCCTCCTCCATGCCCCAGCGACGCAGCAGCGGATCAGCTGGGCCATCGGTATCTTTTGCGTCATCAACCTCCTCCTCCCCTTGCGCCACCACCTTTTCCCCGGCCCCGTGGCCTGGACAGAAGAAGGGCACCGCTATTCCTGGCGAATGATGCTGCGCAGCAAACGGGGCTACGGCCATTTCATCATTCGCAATGGCACCACGGGAGCGGAGGAGAAGATCAAACCACGCGAGTGGCTCAATGACAAGCAAGGTTATAAATTATTTACCCACCCCGATATGATCCTACAGTTTGCCCACCACCTTCGCGATCATTACCGGGCTCAGGGCATGCAGGAGGTGGAAGTCTACGCCCACATCAAAGCCCGACTCAACGATCACCCCTACCAAGTTTACGTAGATTCCGAAGTGGATTTGGCCGCCGAAGAGTGGCCATTTTTCCGATCCAAGAACTGGATCGTTCCCTACCAAAGTCCGAGAGAACGCCAGGGAGAAGACGATTGAACCCCGTCTATTTGCCCGACCAACTCAGCCACCCCAGCACCCCCGGAATGGCGAAACCCACGGCATTCAGACTGCCATGAATCGCGTACATCCAGGGAATGGTCAGGAACGCCGGCGTCCAAACCGTCCGCCAACCGTAAGCCAAGGCCAGCCCCATCCCGATCACCAGGGCCATGCCCCCAATCCGCCAGCACCACCTTCCGATGGGAACGGGATGGCGACGGGCCAAGTAACAGTGCAGTACGCCCGTACCCAAACCCGAGCCGGCCATGATACTCACCGCCACGATTTCGATCCAGTCCGGTAGGTCCCAGTGGGTACTCAGGATGCCCAAAGCTACCAAACTGATTCCCGTCACGACGCCAGCACCGAGCCAGTGTCCCAGCCGGGCCTTCCACTCGCGCAGGGCCAGTCCCGTGATGAGGGGGAGTACAAAGCCCGCGTAGTGAAAATGCACGGCGGTGAGTAGGGTGATGGTGGGAGAAAAATCCAAGGGTTGCCAGGCCAGGCGATCGGCCAGGGCCCAGGCGGCGCCAACGGGCAGGTAGAGGCTGGCCGCCAGGAGGCAGAGCGTCGCCCAGCGGGTATCCCGAAACCAGGACCAATCACGGAGTTTGCGCAGGGCCAGGGCACTGACGAGCAGTAGCCAGGGTAGCGTCAACAGGGCCGCAGCAATCCCGGAGGGCAGCAGAAAAGCGGTGGCAAAACTGAGTCCAGCGGGCAGGGCCAGGGAATGGACCCAGGCGGGTACGCTCAGCAACCGCCAGGCGAGGGGAACGAGCCAGAGTGGCCCGGCGATCAGGAGAAATTGAACGTGCCCCAGGGAGAACGGGGAATACGGCAACCAGAACAACACACTGGCCAACCAGAGCCAAAAGCCGAAGCTGATGGGGCGGGGCCAAGTCGTTCGCAGCAGTGCAGTGGGATGATTCATAGCTTTATATTTTGTTGAGCAATCGCCTCCATCCGGGCCAGCGACTGGCGGACGAAGCGTTTTTGTTGGGTCCGGGCGAAGGGATAAGCCAAACGCACCAGCCAAAAACGGGGTTTGGAAAAGGCGCGGATGTGGTAGTGAATCGCCCCGGCCGAGTCGCGCTCGATCCAGAAGCATTCCTCCCCACACTCCACGTGCCCCGGCAAGGTGCCGTAAGCAAAGCCAAAACGCTGCGGCTCGTCCAAACAGTAGACAATCCGGGCGCTATTGGTCCACCACATCCCGAACAAACGAAAGAGCACCGCCACCGTCTGCCCCTCCTCCAGCGGCGTACGCTGCGGATGCACCACCGTCCAATCCGGTGGAAATTGCTGCCAGGCTCGCAACGCGGCTACCGCCCGGTTCCAGACCGCTTCCCCCTCGCCCAGGTACACCGAATGGTGGTCATTGTCGTAGTGCGCGGGGCCCTGGGTGCGCGAGGCGCCGATCTCGGGATAGGAGTAGGGCAAGCCCTCTTCGCCTTGGATAAATTGCTGGATTCGGGGGAGGTTGGGAAAACGCAGGGATACGAACATAGCATGACTTTCATTTCTTTCAAAATTAATTGAAAGTTTGATTGGAAGCAAGTATTGGCCTCGTAAAAATTAGCCGCTAAAATCGCGCCCACTGTTTATTTTGTTTATCTTCAGGCCCGGGCCACCGGCCGCTTTTGGCCACCGTTCGGAAGCCCCTGGCTTCCCCGAGCCCCGTCCATTGATTAACGCGAAAGATCTAACCATGAAAAAGATCACCTTATTCCTCAACCTGTTGTTGTTTTTAGGCCTCGTGGCCTGCGGGGATGCCCCGGATCAGGCCAGTACCGAGGGAAGTACGGAAACAGAACCAGCCCCCATCGAGACCGAAACGGGCGAGACGCCCCCCACCCCGGAGGAGGCGATGGCCAAGGTGGCCGAAGTCTTAAAGGGGGTGGATGAGTCCAAGGAGGTAGCAATTGTCAACTTCCGCGACCTCCAGGATTTGTTGCCGGCCAAGCTGGCGGGCATGCCGCGTACCGACCGGGAGGGGGAAACGAGTGGTGCGATGGGGCTTAAGGTGTCCATGGCGCGGGCGGCTTACGAAGTGGGAGACGGAGAAGTCGAAATTGAAGTGGTCGATACCGGGGGATTGGGCATTGCGACGATGGCGGCGGCGGCCTGGGCCTCGGCGGAAGTCGATCGCGAGGATGCCAACGGCTACGAGCGGACCACCACCATCCACGGCTACAAGGGCTACGAGGACTGGGACCGCAGCGCCAAAAACGGTAGCATTGCCCTGATGGTGGGCGAACGTTTTGTCATCAATATCGACGGGCAAGGCATCGACGATCCGGCGCTACTCAAGAAAATGGCCAAGGAAATGAATCTGGGAAACTTGGAAAAAATGGCCCGCTAGCCAGGGTCCCTTCTCACAAAAGACGGTATCTTCCGCCATCACCATTTAAGCTTACTGAATTATGAGTAATTCCGTCCACGCCCAGTTTGACCTCCAGGATAAGGTAGCGATCGTAACCGGCGCCTCCAAAGGAATCGGTGCGGCGATCGCCCGCGGACTGGCCGAATTGGGCGCCAAGGTCGTCATCAGTAGTCGCAAAGCGGAAGCCGTCGAAGCCCTGGCCGCCGAATTTCGCGCGGCGAGTTTGGAAGCGACCGGTATTGCCTGCCACGTCGGTGATCCTGCCCAGTTGGAGCAATTGGTCCGGCAAACGAAAGACACCTACGGTGGAATCGATATTTTGATCAATAATGCCGCGACCAATCCCGTCTTTGGCCCCATCGAGCAAAGCGACGCACAGGTCTTTGACAAGATCATGAACGTCAACGTCAAGGCTTGTTTCCTCCTGGCAAACCTCTGCTTTCCCAGTATGGTCGAACGCGGAGGGGGCTCGATTATCCACGTCTCTTCGGTGGAGGGGCTACGGCCCAGCTTTGGTTTGGGGCTCTACAGCGTTAGCAAGGCGGCCCTGCTGATGCTTTGTCAAAATCAGGCCAAGGAGTGGGGCAAACACGGAATCCGGGTCAACGCCATCTGTCCGGGGCTCATCCAGACCAAGTTTAGCGCGGCCATCTGGCAAAACGAAAAAATGCTACAACAAGTAGAACAACATTTACCCCTCGGCCGCATGGCCCAACCCGAGGAAATGGTGGGACTAGCCGTATTCCTGGCCTCCGCCGCCAGTGCCTACTGTACGGGAGGTGTTTACCCCGCCGATGGCGGCCACCTCCTCGTCGGATAGCCCCCCCGCCACAAAACAGCGCCGGGAGTTTAACGCCTACTTTATGCGACAATTCGTGATTTCTGACATCCACGGATGCCACCGAACCCTGCTGCAATTGCTGGATACCCTGGCCTTCTCGACCGCCGACGAACTCTACCTCCTGGGCGATTACGTCGACCGCGGCCCCGACAGCAAGGGTGTCATCGACCGCATCGGGTCGCTGCGATCGCAGGGCTACCGCATCCACTGCCTCCGGGGCAATCACGAAGAAATGATGATCGATGCCCGCCGCCAGCCCAGCCAACTGGCCTTCTGGTACCGCCAGGGAGGTGCCGAAACCCTGGCCAGTTTCCACTGCCAACACCCCCGTGATATCGACGACCGCTACTGGAATTTTCTGGACCAACTCCCCCACTTCTTCGAAGTTGGGCGCTACCTACTGGTACACGCCGGTTTTAATTTCCGGGCCACCGATCCCCTGGAAGATTACCAGTCCATGCTGTGGATCCGCAACTGGCACCAACAAATCGATAAAGAATGGCTCGCCGATCGCATCATCGTACACGGACATACGCCCACCCCCCGAAAAAACATCGAATGGCTCGCCGACCGTATGGACGACTTTCGCGTCATGACGGTCGACAACGGCTGCGTCTATCGGGGCCGTGATTTGGGAGCGCTCTGTGGACTCGAACTCCACAGCCACCGGGTCTACTTTCAACAAAGCGTGGAGTAAAGCGTTACCTTTCTGGAACCTTTATTCCAAAAATACACTTATCCATCAAAACTGCCTATGGCCAGAACACGAGCATTCAACGAAGAGGAAGTCCTACAAAAGGCCATTCACCTCTTTTGGGAAAAGGGCTACCACGGTACCTCCATGGACGATTTGGTCAAGGCCATGGGCATCAACCGGGCCAGTTTGTACAATACCTTCAACAACAAACGCCAACTCTACGAGCGGGCCCTACAAACCTACCGCCACACCAACAACCGACAAGTCTTCCAACTGCTCGAACGGGGCGAACCAACCATCGCCACCCTGGGGCAACTCTTCCAGTCCGCCACCGAAGGCAAATCCACTACCGCCTGTGGCCAACGGGGCTGTTTTATGATCAACTCCACCACCGAGCTGGCCAACCTCGATTCCGACATCCAACAATTGGCCAAGGAAAACAACCAAAAACTCGTGGCGGCCATCCACCGCTTTTTACAACGCATGCGCGAAGCGGGAACGCTCAAATCCGACCTCGACCCCAAGGGGGTGGCCCAGCTGATTTTTATCACCTACTCGGGCCTACAGATCAATCGCATGATGGACATCTGCCCCACCGCCAATGGGGCGGCGGTGCAAACCCTACTCGATCAATTGCGGTAGCATTTTCAAAAAGGTGGAAAATTTCTGCCTTTTTGAAAACTTTATTATAGAACGATCGTTCTACGTTCGTAACGGGCCGCAAAAGCCCCTATTTTTTTCCTTATTTTAGAACAATCATTCCAAAAAAATCAAATCATCATGAGTCAATTTTCTGGCAAAGTAGCCCTGATTACGGGGGGCAGTAGCGGTATCGGATTAGCCACGGCACAGGCCCTGGAGGCGGCCGGCGCCAAGGTCGTCATCAACGGTCGCAATCCCGAAACCCTGCAAACGGCTTCGGCCAGCCTCAATGGCAATCACCTGGCGGTTCGGGGGGACGTAAGCAAATTTGCGGACCTGGAGCAGCTCTTCCAACGCACGGTAGACCACTTTGGCAAAATCGATATCCTCTTCGTCAACGCCGGTGTCATCAAAATGGCCCCCTTGGATCAGGTTGACGAGTCCTTTTACGACTGGCACTTCAACATCAACGTCAAGGGCGCCTACTTCACCGTTCAGAAGGCCCTCCCCCACCTCAACGACGGCGCCAGCATCATCCTCAACACCTCCATCACCAACCAGCTGGGTTTTGCCGGGGCCAGCGTCTACTCCGCTACCAAAGCGGCCCTGCGCTCCTTTGCCCGCACCTTTAGCGCCGAACTGATCGGACGCGGTATTCGGGTCAATGCCGTCAGCCCCGGCCCCATCAGCACCCCGATTTACGGCAAACTGGAGATGCCCAAAGAGGCCCTCGACGCCTTTGCCTCGGGCATGCAAGAACGCATTCCCCTCAAGCGCTTCGGCCAACCCGAGGAGATCGCCAAGGCCGTCCTCTTCCTCGCCAGCGAGGATGCCAGCTTCATCGTGGGGGCCGAGCTCGCCGTCGATGGTGGTTTTACCCAGCTCTAAAGTTCTCGCATAACTATCCCGTATCATATAGTCCATCGGGTAGCTTCCTTCGGGGGAGCTACCCTTTTTTGCGTTGGGGAACTTATTGCTCTGGCGGCGGGTTTGCTCAGTATTGTTTCACTTCAACCGCCACGTCATGTAATTCCGATGCTTATACCGTGCTCGCTCCATTCCGTACGACGCTACTGAGGCGCGGCGGTACCGAGTACCGTCCTTTCGGGGGCTTTGAGCCCCGTATTTCATCCACTCAAAAGCATCATCATGAGTTTGTCTCGTAAGTACGGGCGGACTTTTCACTATCCTTTCTCTCCCGGTACCACCAGCGACGATCGCATCCATCACCACTATTGGGAGGATGCCGTGGCCATTGGCCGGCTGATTCACACCGAGAAATTGGATGGGGAAAATACCTGCCTCAATCAATACGGCGTTTTTGCCCGTTCCCACGCCGCCCCCACCCGCCACCCCTGGGCGGGCTACCTCAAGGAGCGCTGGGAGTCGATCAAAGGCGACCTGGGCGAATTGGAAATTTTCGGTGAAAACCTCTACGCCATCCACTCCATCGAGTACCGCCAGCTCGAACAGCATTTCTTTGTATTTGCCGTTCGCTACCAGGACCAATGGTTGTCCTGGGAAGAAGTGCAATTTTACGCCAAGCTACTGGACTTCCCCACCGTTCCAGTACTGGCCGAAGTTGACCTACTCGATCGGGAGACCTTTGAAGAAAATACCATTGCGTTAACCCGTGGAGCGAGTACGTTCCAATCGGTAGCGGCGGCCAGCGGCCAGCCCTGCTCGATGGAAGGGCTCGTCAGTCGCAATCCCGAGGGCTTTGCCCTTACGGATTTCCGGCGCAACGTCTTTAAGTACGTCCGCAAGGATCACGTCCAGACCGACGAACACTGGACGCGGCGTTGGAAGCGTGCTCCACTAAAATGGGAAAAAAATGTGGACCATTCATCCTAATACCAACTGGGAAGAACTGCGCGAACGCTTTGCTTGGCTACGGGCCTTGGAAGGCGTCCCGCAGGACCCCCACTTTCACGCCGAGGGCGACGTAGCCGTTCATACGCGGCTGGTACTCGAAGCCTTGCTGGAGCTGGAGGGCTTTGCGGACCTGCCCCCGGAGCAACAGCAGCTCCTCATCGCCGCGGCCCTACTGCACGACGTAGAAAAGGTGTCGACGCCGCTCCGGGAAGCCACCGGCCGCATCTCCTCACCTGGACACGCCCGCAAGGGGGAATACACGGCCCGCCGCCTGCTCTACCGGTCGATTCCCGCCCCTTTTGCCACCAAGGAGGCGGTGGCCAAGCTGGTGCGACACCACGGCCTGCCACTCTGGATTTTTGAAAAACCCGATCCCCGCAAGGCCTTGTTCAAGGCGAGTCTGGAAGTCGACCTGTCCCTGCTGGTCCTGCTGGCCAAGGCCGATGTACTGGGGCGGCGCTGTGCCGATCGGGCGGAACTGTACTACCGCGTCGAATTGTTTCGGGCCTTCGCCGAGGAGCAGGGTTGCTGGCGGGGCCCGCGCCGCTTTGCCTCGGATCTGGGTCGCTACCGCTACTTCCACCGCGAAGCGGCGGAGCCGGATTACGCCCCCTACGAAGGCGACTGTTTTGAGGTGTTGCTGCTGTCGGCCCTACCGGGCACGGGAAAGGACCACTTCCTCCGTCAGCACTACGCCGATTGGCCCGTGGTATCGCTGGATGCCCTCCGACGCAAGCAGCGCATCGCCCCTACCGATAAGCGGGGCAACGGTCGGGTAATCCAACAGGTCAAGGAACTGGCGCGGACTTACCTCCGGCGACGACAATCCTTCGTGTGGAACGCCACCAACATCAGTCGCCAACTGCGGGCGGGTTTGATCGAGTTGTTCCAAAGCTACGGCGCGCGCAGTCGCATCGTCTACCTGGAGGTACCCTACACGCAGTTGCTGCGACAGAATCGGGAACGCGAATTTCCCGTACCGGACAAAGTGCTGGAGCGGATGATCGACCGGCTGGAGGTTCCCGTGGCTTGGGAAGCACCGACGGTGGAATGGCGCGTATACTGAACCGAGACCAACGCTAGGCGGAGTACGGGGAATTTAAATGGACCAAAAGCCAAGGATTCTATTCTGTTTGTTATTTTTGATTCCATTTACTTCCCTAAATCTCCGCCCATGCGTTTACTTCCTCGCGATTTCAGTTGGTTGTCTTTCAATCATCGCGTCCTTCAAGAAGCGGCCGACAAAAGCGTCCCCCTCTACGAACGTATTCATTTTCTGGCGATCTACTCCTCTAACCTCGACGAGTTTTATCGAGTCCGGGTCGCTGCGCTCCGCAGTTTCAAGCAACTCAAAAAGGCGACGCGCAAGGCGATGAACATCAAACCCAAGAAGGAACTGAAGGCGATTCAGGCCATCGTCAACGAGCAGCAACAAATATTCGGACGGATTTGGCGGGCGGAAATCCTACCGGCCCTAGCGCAAAAGGGGGTTCACCTGATTGGGCAGGAAGATTACGACGAGACACAGAAGGCCTTTGCCCATCAGTATTTTGCCGAGCGGGTCAGCGACGCCATCCCCCCCCTCCAATTGCAACAGCACAGCAGCATGCCCTTTCTTGAAAACAAGGGCCTGTACCTACTCGTCGCCCTGGATGGAGAACAAACGAAGCTGATCCTACTGGAGATTCCCTCCGGAGAAAGCCCTCGTTTTGTGGAGCTGCCCAATCGCGAGGGACAGCAGTACATCACCTTCTTGGACGACCTTATCCGCCAGGAGTTGCCCCTGCTCTTCCCCAATCAGTCGATCCGGGGGGCCTGGTCGGTCAAGGTATCCCGCGATGCGGAGATGTACATCGAAGATGAATTTTCGGGCAATTTGCTGGAAAAAATCAAGCAGGGCCTTCACGAAAGAGACGTGGGCTTGCCCACCCGTTTTCTCTACGACGAGCATATGCCCAAGGACATTCTCCAACTCGTCAAACAACAGTTTGAGCTGAGCAAGCACGATCTGGTACCTGGAGCGCGCTACCACAATTTCAACGACTTCTTTGGCTTTCCCGATCCGCTGGCCAACCCCAGCTGGCACAACGAAGCTTTCCCGGGCCTCCCTCATCCCGCCCTGGAACAAACCCCTTCCCTGATGGAAGCCCTGCGCGAACGCGACTTTATTCTCCACTTTCCCTACCACCGCTTCGATTACGTCCCCCGCTTTATCCGCGAGGCCGCCGACACCCCCACCGTTGATGCCATCAAGATTACCCTCTACCGGGTGGCCTCCAAATCAGCGGTTACCGAGGCGCTGCTCTACGCCTTGCAAAAAGGCAAAAAAGTGGTGACCTTCATCGAGGCCAAGGCCCGCTTCGACGAGGCCTCGAACCTGTACTGGGGGGAGCGCCTGCAGGAAGCGGGAGCGGTGGTCATCTACAGCTTTCCCGGGATCAAGGTCCATACCAAGCTCCTACTGGTCCGCCAAAAAATCGCAGGGCAGGACCGGCGCTACGCCTACATCGGAACGGGGAATTTTAACGAAAAAACGGCTAAAATCTACTGCGACCACGCCCTGATGACGGCCAACCCCAAGGTCGTCGACGAGGTCGCTCAGGTATTCGACCTGCTCGAGCGCAAGATCATCGTACCCCGTACCAAACGCGTTTTTATTTCCCCCTTCAGTACCCGTTCCGGTTTTGAAAAGCTCATCGACTACGAAATCGCGGAGGCCCTCGCCGGCCGCCCCGCCCACATGATCCTCAAGATGAACAGCCTGGAAGATCCCGCCCTGATCGAACACCTCTACCGCGCCAGCACGGCGGGGGTACGGATTCAGATCATCGTCCGGGGGATTTGCTGTCTGGTGCCCGGCGTAGAAGGACAGAGCGAAAACATTGAAGTACGCAGCATCATCGATCGCTTTTTGGAACACGCCCGGGTCTACTTCTTTAGCCACGGAGGTACCGAGAAAATGTACCTCGCCTCGGCGGATTGGATGACGCGCAACCTGGACCGCCGCATCGAAGTGGCCGTCCCCGTGCTGGACCCCGCCATTCGGGCGGAGCTGCGGCACATCATCGACTTACAGCTGAACGACAACACCAAGGCGCGGCGGATCGACGAGGCCAACAGCAATGACTACCTACGATCGGAAAACCCGGAGGTAGCCCCCATTCGGGCGCAAGTCGATACCTACCATTGGTTGGCACAAGGGCAGACGGAAGCAAAAAAGATTGTGTAAATTTACCGGATGAAACTCAACCTCGACCTCGCTTGCCCCAGCTCGCCGGAATGGCTGGCCGCCGTCCTCCAGGATTTTGATGCTTTTTTGCAGGACCACGCCGATTGCGAACGCAAGGCTTCGGCCATGGCGATGAGCTTCGTGGCCAAGTATCCCGACCGCCCAGCCATTATCCCCGAATTGATCGCAACGGCCATCGAAGAGTTGGAGCATTTCCAACAGGTCTACGAGTTGATGCAACAGCGCGGCATTGCCCTGGCCCATTCGATGGGGGAAGACCCCTACGTCAAGGCCTTGATCAAACGCTGCCACTCGGGGCGAGAGGAACGCTTTCTCGATCGGCTGCTCATCGCCTCGGTCGTAGAGACGCGGGGGGCGGAGCGCTTCCGCTTGGTCTCGGAAGCACAGGAAGATCGGGAGATGCACCGCTTCTACAAGATCCTCTGGGCCTCCGAAGCCAAACACGGACACATCTTCGTCAAAATGGCGCTAAACTATTTCGAACGCGGCCGCGTCTACGACCGGCTGGCGTGGTGGATCGAACGGGAAGCCGAAGTACTCCAGGGCCTCGCCATCCGATCCGCCTTGCACTAGCGCGTCGCTTTTACTCTTCTTTTTTCGATTCCTTTTTTCCCTCCACCAAGAGCTGAGGCAGATCCTGGAAGAGATAGCCGCCCCGATCGGAGTTGGTGAAGACCAGATAGGCCATCTTTTGCTCATCGTACACCTCGTACATACACTGGAAATCACCATTGTTGCCCCCGTGACCGTACACTTTGCCGTAGCCCTCGGGGTAGCGGACGAAGATGCCCAGGCCCACGCCCTGTCGGAAGGTATCCTCCGAATTCGGGGAGTGGGGTACATCGGTGTGGATGCGTAGCATCTCGTTGTAGGTATCGGGCTGGAGGCCCTTGCGCTCCATCAGCACTTGGGCAAAACGGGCGAAGGCCTTGGCTTCGGTCTGCATGCTCCAGGCCATCCCCGGCTCCTGGTTGAACTGGAGGATGGTCGGTACTTTCCCAAAGTGTCCCGATACGACCTGAGCGCGGAGTTGGGGATTGTCGGCAAAGTACATGTTGTGTAGGCCGTAAGGCTCCAGCAATTCTTCGCGCATCACGTCGAGCACGTCTTTACCCGTGATGTGTTCGACGACGCGTTTGAGGTATTCAAAGCCCTCGCCGGAATAGCCAAACTTTTCGCCCGGTGTCCCAATCATCTTCGTTCCCCAATTGGGCAGTCCACTGAGGTGGGTGAGTACGTGCCGACCGGTCATCAATTTGTACGCTTCCTGCGCTTCCAGCGCTTCGAAGGGCAGGTACTCGTACAGGGGGCGATCCAGGTCGATGACGTCGCGTTCGGCCAGGCGGTTGACGACGTAGGCAAAGACGGATTTGGTGATGGAGGCCGCTTCGAATACCGAGTTTTCCTCCACGGGCTTTTGGGAGATGGTATTTTGAAGACCGTAGGTTCGGTGGTAAACGACCTGTCCTTCGCGGACCAGGGCCAGGGAGACGCCCGGGATGTCGTAAAAAGCCATTTTCTCCTCGATGTAGCGGTCCACCAAGGCTTGTTCGGCGGAGCCAAAATCGTGGAGGATGCCCTTTTCGGGCAGGCGATCGATTTCCCGACGTAGGGCGATGGCGAGGGGAGCGAGCTCCTGTACCTCTCCCGAACTTGCCGTAAATGTTTGGTCTTCTCGGGAAGAAAAGCGCAGGCCGAAATCTTCCTCATCGTTGACGACCAGCATCTCCGGTAAGCTCAACCGGTAGTCGCCCGCGGGGATTTGGGCCCGAAACTGCCCCGTCGAGTCGACCGCCACCCACAACCAACGATTGGGCGCGTCGACGGAGATAAGTCGAAGCGTCGGTGGATAGATGTTCCAATCCAGTTCCTCCAGGCTCACGCTGCCCCGTACCGTAGCCAGCTGCTCCATCGACTCCACCAGCAGCACGTCTCCCAGTCGATCGTAATTGGCAAATTTACTCCCGCCCGGCCCCCAAGTCATGGAGATGGATTCCTGGCCGGGATCCTTGTCGAAAATACAGTAGTCCAGACCGATGCTGCGATCCAGCTGGAACTGGTCCCCCAGTACGATCTTCCACTCGTAGATCGTACGGTCCCCCCGGCGGGCGATCTTATAACTCACCGGATCCCAGGAAGCATTTTTCACCTGATCAAACCAGGGCATGTCTTCCTGGTGAACGATCTTGCGGTTGTCCTCGCTCAATTCGTAAGCGATGACCCCGGACCCGTCGATCGAATGGGCGGGATCGAGGTAGAGGACGTGCAAGTCGTGGAGGTTAAAAATGGGGTTGTCGGGGCTGAGTACGTATTCGTCGTCGATGATTTCGACACCGAGGTAGAGGGCTTTTTCTTTTTTGGAAAAGCCCACGCGAAAGCTGGCCTGGTTGTCTCCTTCGTGATCGGCTTGGGCACCGTATTCGTAATTATCGATGCGGTAGGTGGGTAAGTTGCTGGGCCAATCACTCAGGTCGCCATCAATCTTGATGTTTTTGACCGGGAGGGCGTGACACAGTTTCCCATTGTTGGCCCTAAGCGGGGGCAGGCCAACCCCGCAAATGAGCAATGCGAGTAGCGCCCAGCGGGTCAGTGAGAATGGGGGGTAATTAGCTAAGAGGGTGGTATTTCTGGTCATTGGTTGTTGTGGTTTTAGGTATTTGTACAGAATGACAACGGGAAGATACGGGAGCTGCACCGGTGGTCACGGAGCGGTCGTTCACCGGGGCGCTGCCCAGGCCCGGCTTTGCCAGGCGCGGTAATGCAACAGCAAATCGTAGACCGTGGTGGGTACCGCCCTTGCGGCCGCTTCCGCGGGGACACTCGCCGCGATCAGATCGCCAGCGAGCTCGGCCACCGTACGGTCCGGGTGGTAATGATCCCGGGCAAAGTGGACGTACTTCATGAGTTGGAACGCATTGAACCAAGCAAAGAAGCGCTTGCGGAAGGCGGCGGGATCGGTCGTATTTTCCCGAATCTCCCGCAATTTTGCCTCAAAATCCTGACGCCGCAAAAAATCTTGGATGGAAGGGGGCAAATTGGCGGACCAATGCGCAGCAAGCGGTGGACGGTGCCAGTGAACCGCTCGCTGCAAAAATACGCGTAGGTCGCGGAAGGTGTCCAGGGCGTAGCTGTGCTGGGGCTGCGTACTGCCCAGCAATTCCCCCACCGATCGGCCCGTTCCGAAGGGTACCCGATCCGATGGGCGGGGGGAGGGGTATACCCAGGTATCCAACAATTCCCCAAAGTCGGCGAAGGGGGTAAATTTGTGCAAAAAATAAAAATCTTCCCCCGCTTTGCGCCGGTTCATTCCCCCCTGCTGCTGGTAGGCATCGGCCCGCACCGCCATACTCGACCCCACCGTGTGGTAAGCGTGGGGAAAGCCCGCCCAACGCTGGGCCTGGAGGTAGTAACGCAGGTGCAATTCGTAAGCCGCAATGGCCTCGTAAACGGCGGGCGAAAAGGCCTCCCCCCGCAAGGGATGGGCAAACTGGATCGAACAGGCGGGCATCTTCGGACGCTCCCAAAAGCCCTTTTCCAAGGCTCGGAGGTAATTGGGCGCACAGGTGCTGTCGGCGTCAAAGCAAGCGATGATGCCCCCTTGCTGTCCACAGCCCTCGAAGCGATACACCGCCTCATCCATCCCAATTTTGCGCGCCGTACCGACGCCGGCCCGTTTGTGGGGCAAGGCGCCGTGGTAAAAGGCGAAAAAGCGACGACGCGGATGGTCGTGCCGCTCGGCCCAGGCCCGAATCTCCCGCAAGCGCTGCCGGTGAAAAGCGGTAGTCGCCGGAGCATCTCCCTCCCGGTCATTGAGGACTACGATGACTTCGACGCTGCCCGATGGGAGCTCGCAATCGAGGAGGGCTTGCAGACTCCGCAACAGCTGAGGCTCCCGGTAGGCGGGAATGACGACGACGATCCCGAGGTCGTCTGGGGGCGGACTGGTGATTTGTGGCGGGTGCAGCGCTCGCTTGCGCAGGTAGGGAGTCATGGAAAAACCAATTTTTTGACAAGCTAATTTTTTTTCAAAAAATTTCCGCTATTTTCGGCAATCTACCGTCCAGCTTTCTACCCCAAAGCCAGCCCCGGGTAGCGTGCCCTGGCCCGTATCGTTTGCCCAAGCCCCCTCTCATGACCCAAACGTCTACGCCTCCCAATCGGCCCTCCCGCATCCTCCTCATCGGCAGTGGAGGGGCGGGTAAATCGACCCTGGCCATCCAATTGGGAGCGGTGCTGCGGCTCCCCGTCATTCACCTCGACCGGCACTACTGGACCGCCAATTGGGTGGAGCCCAGCAAGGCGGACTGGGAGCGGACCGTCCGGCAACTGATCGCGCGGCCCAGCTGGGTGATGGATGGCAATTACGGGGGAACGATGGACCTGCGAATCGTCCGGGCGGATACGATTGTTTTTCTCGACCGCCCCCGGTACCTGGCCATCTACCGCGTCCTCAAACGCTGGTGGTACCACCGCGGACAACACCGACCGGATATGGCGCCCGGCTGTCGCGAGCGGCTCAACTGGGAATTCCTCCACTACGTCTTTCACTACCGCTACACCCGCCGGCCGGGTATCCTCCAAAAGTTGGCCCGGGTCGCCGACCGCAAGCGGGTGATCGTCCTGACTACGGAGCGCGAAGTCCAGCAATTTATGGAGGAGATGCAAGGGCTGGCCACGCCCTAGGAACTTTCTCTTCCGACGGGCGTTGATTCTGACGGAATAAACTTTCGAACGTGTACGAAAAAATCAATGCCGCCCTCAACCAATTGGAACAAACGCGGGGCATCCGCATCCTCTTCGCCTGCGAATCGGGCAGCCGCGCCTGGGGCTTCCCCTCACCGGACAGCGACTACGACGTCCGCTTTTTATACGCCCAACCACTCAACTGGTACCTGCGCATCGGTACGGGCAAGGATACCATCGACCTGGGGGTCGACGATGACCTCCTCGACATCACGGGTTGGGAGTTGCGCAAAACCCTACAATTGCTGCGCAAGTCCAACGCCTCGCCCATCGACTGGATTCAATCGCCGATTGTATACCGGGCCGACCCCGCATTTCGGGCGACGTTTACGGACCTGAGCCGGGAGTGCTTCTCCCCGATCGGGACCCTATTTCACTACCTGAGCATGGCCAAGCGCTACGCCGCCGGGTGCCAACGGGCGGAGCCGCAAAAACTCAAAAGTTGGTTTTACGCCCTGCGGACGGCCCTCAACTGCCGGTGGATTCTCCGCCGGGGCAGCGCCCCTCCCATGGCCTTCGATCAGCTCCTACCGCTGGTGGAAGAAACGCCCGGTGTACGGGAAAAGATCGAGGCTTGGATGTTGATCAAACGGCGGGAGGTGGAAAGCTATCGGCATCCGGGCGATCCGGTCTTGCTCGCGCTGGTCCTGGACTGCATCCGGGAAGCGGAGGAAAAGGGCCCCCAACTGGCGGGCGGTCAGCCTTCGGTCGATCGGATCAACGATTTTTTCAGAACCTGGATACTTCCGACCCCATGACTCCGCAACAACTGAGAACGAATGGGGCACTGCTCTTTGAGTGCATCAGCGGGAGCCACGCCTACGGGCTGGCCCACGCGCATTCGGACGTGGACAAACGCGGGGTATTTGTACTCCCGCGACCGCAATTTTACGGCTTGCGGCCCACCGAGCAAGTCAACGATGCCAATAACGATGAGACCTACTACGAGCTGCGAAAGTTTGGCCATTTGCTGGCTAAGAACAATCCCAACTTACTGGAAATCTTGCTGAGCCCGGAGGACTGTATCCAGTACCGCCATCCCCTCTTCCTGCGTTTCCGGCCCGCGGATTTTATCTCGCGGCTTTGCGAGGGCAGCTTTGCGGGCTACGCGCTTTCCCAGATCAAAAAGGCGCGGGGTTTGAACAAGAAAATCTCCCATCCGGTAGACCGTCAGCGCAAATCGGTGCTGGACTTTTGCTACGTCAACCGTGGGATGGGGGCTCAGGCCCTGACGTCCTTTTTGGCGCAGCGGGATTGGGAGCAAATGCACTGCGGCTTGGTGCGCATCCAACACATGCCGGACTACTACGCCTTGTTTTACGATCCCGAGGGGGCTTACTCCGGCGTGATGTCGAGCCCGCGCGCTGATGAAGTCACGCTGAGTTCGGTTCCCAAGGGCGCCTCCCCGGTGGCTTACCTGTACTTCAACCGGGGGGCTTACTCGACCTACTGCAAGGATTATCGGCAGTACTGGGAATGGGTGGAAAAACGCAATGAGCACCGCTACCAAAATACGCTGGAACACGGCAAAAATTACGATGCGAAAAATATGATGCACACCTTCCGCCTCCTCCACCTGGCCGAGGAGATCGCCCGTACGGGCCGCTTCGAATTGCGGCGGACTCGGGACGTGGATTTTCTCTGGCGCATTCGCCGGGGCGCCTTTGAATACGAGGAGCTGGTCCGACTGGCGGAGGAAAAGATCGCCACCATCCGGGACTTGTTTGCCCACTCGGACTTGCCCGAGCGGCCCGACCCGGAGCTGGTGGATACCCTGCTCTACGAGGTGCGGCGAGATTTTTACGGTAAAAAGGGTTAGCCTGGCGGGGGTAAATTGCGGTAGGCCTCGGGGGTATCGACGTCGTAAAAGAAAGCTTCGGAGGTGGTGGAAAAAGGATGGAGGTGGGCGCGCTGGCTTTTGATGACGGCGCGGGCCCCGGTGGGGTCCTGGCTGGCGAGGAGGGCGGGCCGGTGGGCGGCGGCGAAAAATACGGGATGGCCCGGCTGCCCCTGGCGTAGGGGGCGGAGGATGGCGCGCTCATCGCGCTGGAAGGCGCGGACGAAGGCGCTGCGGAGGGCGACGTAGTCGGCGGTGCGCAGCAGGGGCAGGTCGCCCAGGGCGATCATAAAGGCGGGGGCATCGGGGGGGAGGGCGGCGAGCCCGGCGCGAATGCTACTGCCCTGCCCCCGTGCAAAATCGGGATGGTAAAGGGCTTCCACCTCATAACTGCGCAACACTTCACTTACCAGATCGTTTTCGTGGCCGGTTACCACGTAAATCCCCGCCCAATCCAGGGCCGTGATTTGTTGGAGTACGGCTCCGAGTACGGTTCCTTTTCCGTAGGGCAACAACAATTTATTTTCTCGCCCCATCCGGCGCGATAAGCCAGCCGCCAGGACGATGGCGGGTATGGCAGAGGGGTCCATCATGGGGGGAAGTACGGAAAAAGTAGCCGATTCTCCAAAAAACCGAAAGGGACAAATAATAATTCTGATTCCCGCTAAAAAAGCAAATATTAGCTTATATTTTAAGCAATCATTCTTTGTTTATTGGGTATAATTGGCTAAATTCATAACTACTCGTTCTGTTAAGTACGGAGCGTCCTCATTTTTTCACCCAGGAATGAAATAATACGGATGTGGATCACCCCCACCCCGCTAGGGGTTGGAATGGGTATGCCATCCTCATTCCTCCAAAACTTCATGCGCTTATGACTTACCAAACCAAAAATTTGAGAAACGTCGTTCTGCTGGGACATCCAGGGTCGGGTAAAACATCTTTTGCAGAGGCTATGTTATTTGAAGCCAAGGCCACAACCCGACGTGGCACCATCTCCGATAAGTCGACCATTTCTGACTTTACCAACATTGAAAAAGAACGGGGCAACTCCATTTTTTCTACCCTGATGCACGCCAAGTGGAAAGACTCCAAAATCAACATCATCGATACCCCCGGTTTTGACGACTTTGTGGGAGAAGTCGTTTCCTCCCTCAAGGTAGCCGATACGGCCCTGATGATGCTCAACGCCCGCAGCGGGGTGGAGGTAGGCACCGAATTGATCTGGGAATACGTGGAGCGCTTCAATACGCCCACCACGTTCGTGGTCAATCATCTGGACAATGAAAAAGCGGATTTTGAAAGTACCCTCGAACAGGCCCAAGAGCGCTTTGGCAACCGGGTCATTCCCGTACAGTAACGCCTCAACGTGGGCAACGGCTTCAACACCATCGTAGACGTATCCACACCGGGCAAACCCAATTCGATGTTGA
>ERZ1740065.393-NODE-393-length-23275-cov-5.264169_pt1 | contig 23275 bp, 12 predicted proteins | sample MGYA00581738_ERZ1740065 | MGnify/ENA primary metagenome ERZ1740065 (study PRJEB43018, sample SAMN04849749) | marine metagenome | isolation source: floating plastic debris | place: Pacific Ocean | collected 2008-09-01 | study: EMG produced TPA metagenomics assembly...
ATGTTAGGCTTGGCCTTGTGGATGGGACAGTGGGCAACTGCCCAGCAAACGGTTGGGCTATTTTTCAACGATTCGCTGGCTCAGGATGGGTATACCCTCTGGACCCCCAATCGGACGACTTACCTGGTGGACAACTGCGGGCGGCTGGTTCGGCAGTGGGAAAGTGATTATTCACCGGGGCTCTCGGTTTACCTACTGGAAGATGGCAGCCTGTTGCGCGCCGGGCGGGAGAATGGAGTGTTCAACTCCGCGGGGGTGGGGGGCCGGATTGAAAAGTTCAGTTGGGAGGGGGACCTCCGCTGGGCCTATTCCTACACCGGCCCCAATTGGCACCAGCACCACGACATCGAGCCCCTACCCGGTGGGAACGTTTTGGTGGCGGCTTGGGAGCGTAAAATCGTCGAGCAAGCCCGGCAGGCGGGGTCCGATCAGGATCGGGAGTACTGGCCGCTGCACATCGTGGAATTGCAGCCCGTGGGTACGGACAGTGCGGAGATCGTCTGGGAATGGCACCTTTGGGACCACCTGATTCAAGACCACGATCCCACCCGCGACAATTACGGACCCGTCAGGGAGCATCCCGAGTTGGTCGACCTCAACTTCTTGCCGCCCCAGGGTGGCTTTAGCGGGGCCGACTGGCTCCACACCAACGCCATCGACTACAACCCCCTTCGCGACGAAATCCTGATCAGTGCCCGCGACCTGAGCGAAATCCTGATCATCGACCACAGCACCACTTCCACCGAAGCCGCCGGTCATACGGGCGGTCGCTCCGGCCGGGGCGGGGACCTCCTCTACCGCTGGGGCAATCCCCAATCTTACCGCCGCCAGGGGCCCGAAGCCCAGCGCTTTTTCCTACAGCACGACGCGCGCTGGATTCCCCCCGGCCACCCCCGCGCCGGGCAGATCATGGTGTTCAACAACGGCCGCAACCGACCCGACGGCTTCTACTCCTCCGTCGACATCATCAGCCCACCCCTCGACGCCGACGGGCGCTACCAACTCGACCCCGGCAAAATTTACGGCCCCGCCGAACTGGCCTGGACCTATCCCGCCGATCCCCAAGACGGCTTTTACTCCGGGATCATGTCCGGTGCTCATCCGCTCCCCAATGGCAATTATTTCATCTGCGTCTCTGACCTCAATCTATTTATCGAGGTCACCGAGGCCGGGGAAGAGGTCTGGCGCTACGTCAACCCCATCGGTAGCAACGGTCCCGTCGCCCAGGGCCAACTCCCTCCCTTTACCAATGTCTTTCGCGCCACGCGTTACCCCGGATTTTACCCCGCCTTCGAAGCCCGCGACCTCACCCCGGGCGAAGCCCTCGAATTGGATCCCCTCCCCTTGGACTGCCAGCGCTTTAGCGTCGCCACTCAAACGCCCGCCGCTGCCCCTCCGGTGGTTCGGGTCCAGCAGAATCCCTTTGGCGAGGAGCTGCAACTCCACAAAGCAACTTCGGTCGAGCTGGAGCTCTCCATCTACCAGCTCGACGGGCGACTGCGGTACCGGGGCCAGTGGGAAGCAACTACTTTGCGCCTCTCCACCGATCATTGGCCCGACGGATTTTACCTTATACACGTGCGAAACCCCAAAAACGGTCAGGTCGCTGGCATAAAAATCGTCAAAGCCTAGGCAGGGAGCGGTACAAAGTACGTACCTTAAAAAGCCTATGAAGAAGCGATACCTCTTACTCCTATTGGGGATAGCCCTATTTACCTCAAGGGCAGTGGCCCAAGCCGATGGCTGGTCCGATGAACTCCTACTCCATCACCAGAGCATCTACCTGCCAACCCTAGACCTGCCGATCCCACAGATCGACGAGTCCGAACTCATCGACGGGCATTATTTCCGAGTCCTCCAATTTAGCCAGCTCCCGGATGAGACCTTGCACCGCGAACTAGCGGCCGCCGGCATCGAGCTACTGGCGTATCTGCCCTACCGGGCCTACTTTGCCCGCATCCCCGCTTACCTGCCCAGCAACCGCTGGTTGGAGTGGCCCCTGCGGAGTGTATCCCCCATTGCGGCGGAGTGGAAGGTAGAACCCACGCTCTGGACGCGGGATGCCCGCTCGACGAGGGAGCAGACCCTGGAGTTGAATATCCGTTACTTTGCGGCGGTTCCGAGGGAATACGTACGCGAGCAATTGGAAAAACGGGGTTTTCGCATTACCCAACCGGCCCGCCACAGCGCCGTCCTACGCCTGGAAGCCCAATCGAAAGATGTGGAACGACTAAGTCAACTGCCCTTCATCAGCTACGTAGAAGCCTACCACGATGACATCGTCCTCGACGATGACAATGGTCGAACTTTGCACCGCAGCAACCTACTGGATGGCTCCATCGGAAATCGCTACGACGGCAGTGGCGTCGCCGCACTCGTCCGCGACGATGGGAAAATCGGACCACACATTGACTTTCGGGGTCGGCTGCTCCTCAATGAGGGGGATGACAATCCGGCGTGGACCCACGGCGACCAAGTCAGCGGCATTCTTGCGGGGGCGGGCAACCGCGATCCCCTCTTCCGGGGCATGGCGGCGGGGGTCGATCTGTACGTGACCACTTACAGTCCCGATTTTTACGACGGCACCCTCGCCCTGCACATCGAGCGGGACGTACTGGTCACCAATTCTTCCTATACCGATGGTTGCAATGCCGGGTATACGCTGGTCACCCAGGTCATCGACGATCAGCTTTACCGCTACCCGACCCTGGCCCACGTTTTTGCAGCGGGCAATAGCGGGCAGAGCGACTGCGGCTACGGAGCTGGCAACCATTGGGGAACGATTACGGGTGGCCACAAACAGGGGAAGAATGCCATTACCACGGGTAATCTGGCCGTCGATGGCAGCATTTACCGAACCAGCAGCCGTGGCCCGGCTTTTGACGGTCGGATCAAACCCGACCTTTGTGCCCGCGGGCAGGGCCAGGGTTCTACCGTCAACGATCACGAATACGACAGCTTCGGAGGCACCTCCGCCGCGGCGCCCGGAATGGCGGGGATTGTGGCGCAGCTTCACCAGGCCTACCGCGAACTCAACGGCGGCAGCATTGCACCAACCGCCCTCCTTAAAAGTGCCCTACTCAATACCTGTAACGAACTGCATACCCCCGGCCCCGATTTCCGCAGCGGCTGGGGACAGGTCAACGCCTACCGCGCCCTCCGCACCCTGGAGGACCAACGCTACGCCACCGATAGCATTGGCCTCAACGAAGAAAAAACCCACAGCATCGTGGTCCCCGAGGGCACCCAACGGATCAAAATCATGCTCTACTGGGCCGAGCCTCCGGCAGCACCCAACGTCAGTCGCAGCTTGATCAACGACCTCGACCTGACCGTAGCGGCACCGGACGGCAGCGTCCACCTGCCCTGGTTGCTCGATCATTTTCCCGATCCCAACCGCTTAGACGCCCCCGCCCAACGGGGAGCCGATCACCTCAACAACGTGGAGCAGGTCAGCTTTGACCTGCCCGAAGCGGGCGTCTACGAACTGCGAATTGCGGGTACCGAACTGCCCTTTGGAAAGATAGAATACTACTGGACGTACGAAATCATCAGCGAAGCCATCCGCATCACCCATCCGGTAGGGGGCGAAAACTGGGAAGCGGGGCAGGAGACCGTCATCCACTGGGATGCTCCCCTGACGACCCAAGACTTTACGATCGAATATTCTCCGGATGCGGGAACCACCTGGCAAAGGATTTTTCAAGTCCCCGCCGAGCGGCGCCGGTTTATGTGGCGGTCTCCTCCCAACGCCCTGACGGGGCAAGCCCTGATCCGAGTGAGTCGCGACGGAGAGAGCAGTCAGAGCGATACGACCTTTTCCATTGCCCCGCGCCCCCTGGTCGAAGTCACCCAAGTGTGTGATCGCGAGATGGCCTTCCGGTGGTTCCCCATTGCCGAGGCGGAGGTCTACGAGGTTTACCAACTCGGCGACAAGTACATGGAACCCATTGCCGAAACGACCGACACCGAGTACCGCATCGCGATCCCCACGGTGACCGAGAGTGCCAATACCTGGCTGGCGGTCAAGGCCAGGGGCGCCGATTGGGAGAGCGAACGCAGCGTAGCCGTCAATAATCCCGCAGGGGACTTTGTCGAATGTATTATCAATCAAGATTTGGAGCTCAACGCCATCGAAAGTCCCAACCAATCCACCATCGAAATCTGTACGGCTTATTCCAGACCGGTGGTGATCAACCTGCGCAATAGTGGGGAGCAAGCCTTTACAGAACTGGATTTGGCTTACCAGGTCGACGACGGGCCAGTGATTACCGAAAGCTACAGTGGCAACATCGCGCCCGGACAGTCGTGGACCCACACCTTCCAAACGCCCATCTTCATCGAACAAGGCGGTCAGTACCGCATCCAGACCTGGGTCACGCTCGCCAATGATGAAAACCCACAAAACAACCGAGCGGAAACCACGATCCAGATCATCCGCTTGGGGGATCGGGAGGCCCCCGAAATTTACGAGACCTTTGAGCAGGTGCCACCGGCGGGTTGGTTGATCAACAACCCGGATTCGATGCAGACCTGGGAATCCTATACGGGCATTGGCCCCACGGGAGTATCGACGGCCCTGCTGCGCCTCCCCCACTTCGATTACTTGGTTTACCAAGCCCTGGATCGCTTGGTGAGCGTTCCGGTCGATCTGCGCAATAGCATTACGCCCGCCCTGAGTTTTTACCGCGCCTACGCCCCCCACGGCTACAGCAGCCGGGCCGATTCCTTCCGCATCGACGTCTTTACCGACTGTGGGGATACCTTTGAAAAAAGCATTTTTGGCGCGGCGGGAAATCGCCTGGCTACCCACCCCACCAGCTCCACGGTCTGGGAGCCCGGGGGAGCCGAAGACTGGCGCGAACGGGTCATCGACCTCACGGAGTTTGCGGGGGAGGAGATTCTCCTCAAGCTGGTCAGCATCAATTACCGGGGCAATCACTTTTACCTCTCCGATTGGCGCGTCTTCGAAAGCCAGGCGCCACCGGTGGCTCGGATCAGCACGACGCAGGACAAGGCCTGTGTGGATCAGCCCATCACGGTTAGCAGCAGCAGTGAGGGCTTTGGCTTGGGCGCATTCCGCTGGGATTTTGGTCCGCAAGCCAGTATACCGACGGCGGAAGGACCGGGGCCCTGGGAAGTGAGTTTTAGTACGGCCGATACCCAAAGCATCAAGCTGTGGCTGAGCAATCCTCACGGTATGGACAGTACGACCATTCGCCTGCCCGTGGTCGCGCCTCCCCTCGCCAATTTTAATACCAACCTGGAGGGCCTCACCATCAACCTGCTCAACCAATCTACCGAGGCCAGTGGCTACCAGTGGGACTTTGGCGATGGCCAGACCAGTACGCTCGAAAATCCCATCCACACCTATGCCGAACCGGGCACTTACACGATCGAGCTGACCGTTTTCTCCGACCATTGCGAGCCGATCCGTTTGAGCAAAACGGTCGAGGTGTCCCTGACGTCCAGTGTGCGCGACCGGGTGGACACACTGGAGGTGTCGGTGTATCCCAATCCCAACCGGGGAGACTTTCGGATTCAAGTCGCCGACCTGACCCAACGCGAGCTGGTGCTCGAGCTGTATACGCCCGATGGGCTGCGCCTGTGGCGGGAAGTGGTACGCAGCAAGGCGGGTTGGAGTAACTACCGTTTTACCGACCTCGAATTGGCGCGGGGGCTGTATTTTTTACGGGTGGAAGCCGAGGAAAAAGCGAAGGTGCTCAAGGTATTGGTCCAGTAGGATAAAGTTGTCTAGTTAGTCCACAATTCGTACCTTTCCACCAAGCTAAACCCGAAATTACTGTGAGACTAACCTTTAGAATCCATTACCGCACACAGTGGGGAGAACAAATTCACGTGCTGGGGTCGCTGCCCGAATTGGGGGCGGACGAAATTGCTGCCGCACCGGCCTGTAGTTACCTGGGCGATGGGCGTTGGGAATACAGCTTCGACCTGGCCAAGGCCCCCCGTCCCTTCCACTACCGCTACGTCTTATTGAACGAGCGTCGGGAAGTCCTCAACCGCGATTGGGGGGAGCCCCGGCGGGTCGCCCTTCCCCGCGTCAAACTGCAACAGATCCTTTTTCGAGATACCTGGCGCAACCAGTGGCATCCCGAAAATGCCTTTTACACCTCGGCCTTTGCCGACGTCATTTTCCGTACCACCGCCTTCGCCGTTCCCGCGCCCCGCGCCAATGCCAAACGGGGCCGCTTGCGCTTTCAATTGCGGGCGCCCCGAGTACCGAGGGGGCAGCAGCTCTGTGTATGTGGCGATGCCCCCGAGTTGGGCAATTGGGACCCGGAAAGGCCCTTGCTATTGGGCAGTGAAAATTATCCCCGCTGGTCGGCGGCGGTCTACACCGAGCTCCATCGGACCGTGGAGTACAAATACGGTTTTTACGATCCGGTGCGGGGGCGGGTAACCGCGCTGGAGGCAGGCGAAAACCGCCAGGTGGCCGGTACCTTGCTGCCGGGGGCGGGAGAATGCTTGGTCCTTTCGGATGAGTATTTGGCACATCCGCAGGGAGACTGGAAGGGGGCGGGCGTCGCCGTTCCCGTATTTGCGCTGCGCAGCCACGCGGGACTGGGTGTGGGAGAATTTACGGATATCCCCCTGCTGGTGGACTGGGCCGCAGGGGTGGGCCTCAAAATGATACAAATCCTGCCCATCAACGATACTTCCAATACCGGACGTTGGGTCGATTCCTATCCTTACGCCTGTTTGTCCACTTACGCCTTACATCCCCTGTACCTCAACGTCAGTCAGACACAGGGCCGCCGGAAAATCATCGACCCGCAGGAATTGGCGTCGGAGCGCGAGCGTCTCAATGCCCTCCCCGAGGTCGACTACGAGGCGGTCACCCAGCTCAAATTGCGCCTGGCACGTCAGGTATTCTCCAAAGTCAAAAAAACGCTTTACAAAAAAGCGGATTTCAAACGCTTCGTCAAAGACAATGCCCACTGGCTGCCGGCTTACGCCCTCTTTTGCGTCCGCCGCGATCAAAATGGTACCACGGATTTTCAACAATGGGAGCGGGACGCTCAGTTTTCCAAAGCGGCTCTGGACCGGGCCAGTCAAGCCCAGTCCGAAGAATACGACGACCTGGCCTTTTACTACTTTTTACAGTACCACCTGGACGCCCAACTCCAAGCCGCCAGCGATTACGCCCGCAGTAAAGGGATTTTGCTCAAAGGCGATATCCCAATCGGCATCTACCGCTACAGCGTCGATGCCTGGTGTACCCCCGCCCTGTTCAACATGAACGGCCAATCCGGTGCCCCGCCGGATCCCTTTTCGGGCAGTGGCCAGAATTGGGGCTTCCCCACTTACAACTGGGAGGAGATGGCGGTGGATGGCTACCAGTGGTGGCAAAATCGCCTCCGCCAATTGTCGCGCTACTTTGATGCTTTTCGCATCGATCACATCCTGGGTTTTTTCCGCATTTGGCAAATCCCACTGGAACAAGTGGAAGGGACCATGGGTTTTTTCAATCCCGCCCTCCCCATCGCCGTGGGGGAATTTACGGTCCGAAATATCGCCTTTGATTACGAACGCTACTGCCGGCCCTACATTACGCCGCGGCTGTTGTGGGAATCGTTTGGGGAGCGGTCGGAATACGTTCGCCAGACCTTCCTCGACCGAGCGGGGACCGATCGTTTTGCCCTAAAAAGTGCCTTCAATACCCAGGCAAAAATCAAGACCTTCCTGGGGGATGCGCTTTCGGAGGAGCAGTTGTCGCTGCGGCAGGGGCTGTACGACTTGGTGAGCAATGTCCTCTTTTTTGAAGTACCGGGCTCCGCGGGTCGCGCCTTCCACCCCCGAATTGACTTTAGCAAAACGGCCTCCTTTCAAGCCCTCGATGCCCCGACCCGCGAACGCTTGATGGCGCTGTACAACGATTACTTTTACCAACGTCAGGAAGATTTTTGGCGGCAGCAGGCCCTGACCAAACTGCCCGTTATCAAAGGAGCGACCAATATGTTGATTTGTGGGGAAGACCTGGGGATGGTTCCCGATTGCGTACCCGGGGTGATGAGTGAGCTGGGAATACTGACGCTGGAAATCCAGCGGATGTCCAAAAATCCGCAAACCGAATTTCTCCAGACGGCCGATATTCCCTACCTCTCGGTGTGTAGCCCCTCCACCCACGATATGGCGACCATCCGGGGCTGGTGGGAGGAAATGGAGAGTGACCAACGACAACGCTTTTGTCAGCGGGAACTAGGTGTGTACCAAGCCCCCGCCCCCACCTGCGAGCCCTGGATCGCGGAGCGCATCATCCGTCAGCACCTTTTCTGGCCGGGCATGTGGGCCGTATTCCCACTACAGGACCTACTGGCCATCGACGGAGCCATCCGGCGAGCAAAGCCACACGAAGAACGCATCAACGTGCCCGCCAATCCCCAGCACTACTGGCGCTACCGCCTCCACCTGCCCTTGGAAGCCCTGGCGCAGGCCGATGATTTTAACGAACAACTGACCAATCTAATCACGGTAACGGGGCGTTAGAAAAGCGCCCCGTTTTTCCCCGTCACAAAAACTTTGATTTTTTCCTGCGGTACACTTACCAGCAGAAACCCCCGTGAAATAAGGGAATCCAGCCCAAAAACCCGTTCGTCGACAAGCTTCTACAAAACTTTTTTTTTCGTAAGTGTTGCTTTTTAATATGAAATCACTGAGATTTGTAATCGTAACTGCGTTACAAAAATAGGGAATCAAACCCCGAAACGAATCTACCCACTCCCCGTGTTCGCAACTACTTCCGCTCCCCGGTAGTATATCCTCCACCTCCCACACTAACAGTTTGAATAAAATAGCCCGTCACAGTACGGGATTCAGTAGCGAAATATATTTCCCCCCCACCAAATAAGAGAAACGAATAACCCCCCGAAACGAATCTTACCATTTTTACCATCCAGCCTGACTGGGGGTGGAAGTGATTGAACCACAATTACATTACTTACAATTTATTCCATGAACCAGAATTTACAACTAAAGCACATCCTCCTTTTTGCCCTCCTCCTTACCACGACGACTAGCAGCCTTTTCGCTAAGACCGTCTACTCCGTAGACAATGGCGATTGGTACAATCCAAATACCTGGCAGAACCAGACCATTCCCACGGAAGACGATGACGTCGTTATCAATCCGGGTCATACGGTGGTACTCAGCGCCGCTGCCTACGTACACTTTGGCAACATTACGATCGAGAACGATGGAGAATTGATCGCTGACGTGGGTGACCACGTCGAAGGTTTTGTTTTCTCCGGTCTGGAGTTTCACGTACTGGGTGGCTTTTTTACCCACCTGGATCAAGATTTTGCCGTTACGAATGATGGCCTCTTTTGGATCCACCCTGGCGCGGAAGTCCGCATCCGGGAAGACCTTAAAATGATGGACGAAGCACAAGTGGTGATCGAAGCTACGTGTGTCCGGGTAGATGATGATTTTGAAATCTACGGCACCTTGACCACGATCTGTGGAAACGGTGGGGTCAGCATCGGCGACAACGATCGCACCAACAATTTTGTCCTGATGAACGGAGCGAGCACGAGCCAAATTTGTCTCGGAGTACAGGTGTTCCGCAGCAATGGCGAACAGACTTGCACCAGCACGGTAGATAGTGGAACGGGCAACACCAATCCGGTAGCCGTCGACGATCAACTGACCGTAGCTAAGAATACGATTACGCAAATCGACGTCCTCAACGAGGGCACGCCCGATAGCGACAACAACATCGGCGACAAGCTGCAACTGATTGCGGTAGGTACCGATTTTTCGAACAACCAAATGACCAAGGAAGGTGGTCAGGTGACGATCCTCGACAATGGTACCCCACTCGATCCTACGGATGACCTTGTGGAGTACACGCCCGCTAACAACTTTACCGGGATTGACGGATTCCGCTACGTAATTACCGATGCCAACGGGGGCTATGCCGCTGCGGAAGTGGTACTCAACGTATTGGATTTCCTACCCGTCGAACTGGTCAGCTTCAACGCCCTGAGCAAGTCCTGCAAGGTGACCCTGAATTGGGCCACGGCTAGCGAATTGGACAACAGCCATTTCGAAATCGAGCGCAGTGCCGATGGCTACCAGTTCGAACGCATCGGTCAGGTCCGCGGACACGGCACCACCAATGTGAGCCACGCTTACGACTACGTGGATGCCCAGCCCTTCGATCAAAACTACTACCGCCTGGTACAGGTCGACTACAACGGCGATCGCACCACTTCGGAGGTCATCTACCGAGCTTCGAACTGTGAGCAAAACGAGGTCGTGAGCTTTGGCCCGGTCACGCTTTCTCCGAACCCTACCCCCAACGGCAAAGTGGCCCTGAGCCTACGTGCTCAACAGTCGGAAACGACTACGCTGACGATCATCGACCTCTACGGCAAGGTCGTCTACCGCGAGCAACTGGCCATCGAAGCGGGTAACAATACCATCGATCTTCAGCACATCGAGTCGCTGCCCGTGGGCAACTACGCGGTACAGGTTGGTGAGCAAGTCACCCGGATGGTGGTGGCGCGTTAAACAAGCAAGTTATTTCAACTTAAGATACTTAAGAATAGGTTTACGATAGGTGATTAATGTGATGAAGTGGTCCCGATTACTCGGGACCACTTTTTTTGTTTTTAGTCTGCTTTGACGAGTCGTTCCGTCTTTATTTGGGTACCACTCCGCCACTGCAACCAGTATACACCCCGGGGCCAATCGACCGTAGACAGGGTCTGGCGGCCCGCTCCCGGCGCCAGTTCTAGTTGACGCAGCAGACGCCCCCGCAGGTCAAAAATCTGGAGCTGGACCGCCGTTTCTCCCGACCACCGCAAATCCAGGTGATCCCCAAAAGGATTGGGAGCGTAACGGAGGGTTTCCGACGGGGTGGGCCGCATTTCGCGCCGCTCGGCGCCCGTACAGTTGGTCTCCACCACTACCGTTCGGCATTGCTGCCCCGTACACCCACAGGCATCCGTGGCGGTCAAACATACGTTGTAGACGCCACAGGTCGCAAATTGATGGAGCACAATCGGAGAGGGATTGATGCCACAGTCGCCGGGATTGGTACAGGAGGTCCCGTCCCCAAAATCCCAGGATTCACTGACGATGGGGCAGTCCGACTGCGGTACATTCCGGGAGACGAAGATGCCCAAGCTATGGCCGATCTGAAAATCAAAATCCACGTCGGGGCCGGGATCACAGGAGGGTTCACAACCTCGATCGACGACCAAGTCCCGGCAAACGGTCGTTTCGCAGGCGCACTCGTCCACGACGGTCATGCACACCTCGTAGGTTCCGCAAAAGGCGTAGCTGTGAAAGATCGTTCCCGAACCGCCGTTGTTGCAATTACCCGGCGTGGTGCAGGTCGTTCCGTCGCCAAAGTCCCAGTGGGTGGAGACCAGGTCGCAACCCGCTTCGAAAGTGGTCGTGTTGAGGAAAAAAGGAAGGGCGGTACCTTCGTTGGCAATGTCAAAGGCGGGACTCGTGCTAAACGTACAACAATCGCTCAGACTTTCCACCTCGTAAAAGACGGTAAAGTTGTAGGGCACATCGTTGAGGATGAGGGCACCCACAATCTCGTACACCCCCGTTTGGGACAGGGGCACCGTGAGCAGGTCATTGTCGACGGCGGTGCCGCTAAAGATTTCTACGCCATTGGCATCGCGGATACCCAGGATGAGTTTGTTGGGTTTGGCAATGCCACATTCACTGCCACTCGCCCGTAAGTACAGTTCGCCGCAGCGGTCTTCGATTTGGACCAGGGTGCCACAAAAGGCTACGTTGTCGATGACCACGTTGTTGCCACTGCCGTGGTTGCCATTTTCGGTAGCGACCCCAAAGTGCAAGAAGGGAAAATTGTGCACCGCGGCGGGCAGTAAAAGATCGAGGTGTACGCAGTCGGGGAAGGCCGAGAGGGGTTGTTGGTACAGTTCGACTAGGTCGTTGGAAGTCATTCCTGGTCCCTGATTGGTACCGGAGATGGAGAGCCAAGTAGCGGTCGATAATTCGTTGCGGGCTTCCAGGCTGAGAATCATGGGCATCCCAACGAGGTTGTTGGCGGTCAGGAGGGGGTTGTCGGCTTTTACGGTAATCCTTTGGCCGCCAGAGTCGAAGAGCAGGCGGAGGGAATGGCTGTTGACGCAAGCCTCATTATTGGTACAGAAGTCGCGGACCAAGGGGCTCAAGCCATTGGTAACGAAATCCTCGTGCCAGCCGTCGACGCAGTCGAGCTGGCCATTGGGCAGCTGGCAGTTGCTGGGACAGTCGGGGTTTTCGAAGCCATAACTCGGTAGGAGAATCAATTGGGCACTAAGGGGGTACAGTCCGATCCCCAATAGGATCGTCATCAAAAAGGATTTCATAAAACAAGTTTTGAGCCAGCCGGTACGGCGGCCGTACCGGAATGGAGCAGGTGAATAAATGGAGTAGAATGGCAATGGAAAATGGTGTACAGTACCCGAGGCAAAGGCTTCTGCAAGAGCAGTAACTGGCGTCACTTACTCCTGCAGATCATTTAGCCCAAAAAAAATACTGACACATTTGATCGTTTACCTCAGAAGTCCAGGTCGGGAACCGTCTCTAGTGATGGACCTAGTCGTTCTGAAGCGTTTTAATCCTATAATGTGTCAGCACTCCAAAGGGGTCGAGCCCCACGAAAAATGATGTTAAACTTACGCGTCGGCCAGGCCGCTCGCTCGGAAGAGCGAGGGACTCGGCAATAACCTTATATCTCTGTGTTTGATGAGGGTTAAGCGTTTTACTGATGTTTTGCGCTTGTTTATCTACTTAGTAGTTCCTTGAGATCGGAAAAGGTAATCACTGGAGGCTATTTTTTTCAAAAAATATTTCTTCCCGCAGCAATTGGCGGGCGGCGGCCCCCTGATAGGCGTCCTCCGCATCCGCCAGGCTTTGCAGTAGGGGCCGGGCGGCAAAGGATTGATCGAGGGCCAGGTGGGCCAGGGCAGCGTACCAGCGGGCTTGCTCGGCGTAGATGAGGTCGGCGGGCTCGATCAGGGTATACAGGGTTTGGAGGGCGGTGTGGTATTGTTGGATTTCCATTTGGCAGATGGCGAGGGCGAGTCGGTACTTGCTGTCTGGGTTTTGGGCAACGATGGCCTCAAAGTAGCCCAGGGCTTCGTAGAAGTCGCCGCTTTGGTAATAACTGGCGGCTTGTTGGAGGTCAGCGGAGCGGGTTTCGTCATTGCCCCGAACGCCGAAGGGCAGTTCGTAGGCTTGGTAGTGTTGGGCTAAGATATCGTCGGCTTGGGAGCTGCGGAAGAGGCTGCGGCCCGGCCCCAGCAACAGCAGGAGCAGGATGGCCGCCGCCGCCGCCGCCCACCAGCCGATCCGACGCCGCTGGCGCGGGCGTGCCACCGGGGTGGGCTGGTATTTGGGCAGCAACTCCCCCAGCCGTTCTTTGAGGGCCAGGTCCCCCGCCTGGTCGATGACCTCCAGGACCCGCCGCTGCACGTTCACTTCTTCGGCCAGAGCCGCATCCTCGGCCAGGGCCGCTTCAAACTCACGGCGGTGTTCCCCGCTCAGGCGACCGGCGAGGTAATCGAGAATCAGCGCTTGATTAGATGGCTTCATGGTGCATTCTTTAATAATGAACGAAAATGAGGCGAATCGAGAATCGCTTGCCGCAATTTCTTCAAACAGTTGGATTTCTTGTTTTTCGCCACCTGATCTCCCGAATAATTCATCCGCTCGGCAATTTCTTTCATGCTCAGTCGATCGTAGTAGTACCAGATCAAGATCTGTCGGCAGGAATCGCCCAATTGTGACAGCAGATGGCGGAGGGCTGCCTGGCGTTCGTCACTCAACAGGGACTGGAGCGCCACCTCGGCGACGGGGATGTCCTCCTGTTCTTCCGTCAGTGCGACTTCCCGCTTGTCGCGCCGCAGGCGCTTGAGCCACAGGTTGCGACAGACGGAGTACAAATAAGCCTCGACATTGGCCACCTTTTCGATCTCCCCGTTTTTGGCCAGTTTGTACAGTACGATCAAGCCATCCTGGAAAATATCGTCCACATCCGCCGGCCCACCACTATTCTGCAGGATGAGCCGCGCGACCTGTTCGTTTACCCGACCGTGGAGGTAGCGTATAGCCGCTTCGTTATCCTCCGTCCGACTCGATCGTAGCCATTCTTTAATTCGCTGGTCCGAGTGTTTTTCCATGGATGACTTAATTTAACGTTCTACCGACTCCCAAAAGGTAATGTCCCACAACGGACTTTTCTTTGAATGCCGGATATCCAAGCTACAAAATAAGCCAGCTGGGGCAGAAATCGAAATATCGCGGGTTTTTGGGCCCGCAAAAAGAAATACAAAAAAAGCGATCGAAGGCGATTACCTTTTCGCACCTTGGGGGACGAGCAATAAAAATGGCCATTCTCCCACCTCCAAAGCTTCCGGCCGAATTGAGTATTCGATTAACCTTAAATAAATACTGAACCATGAAAAAGAGTATGATCAAGCTATGCGCAAAACTAAGCCTTTGGCTGTTGGTACTGGCCCTGACAAAGCCCCTGGCAGCCGAGCATTCTTTCGACCTGTACCCCGCCGATAGGATGGCCAAAGGCGATGATTCCACCCGCGTCATCTTCGCCAATTGGAACAATGAGTACGAAGGCCTTTGCGTCTATCTGGACGATGACGACAACGTGATCGTATCGATCAACATCCTCACCAAGACCAACGTACTGAGTGCCTATCCGGCGGTCCACTACGAGTATTCCTTCGACAACGCCCCCCCCAACGTCAGCCCGGCCCTCCAGACATCGGACCTCAGCCCCACCGTCTGGCTGGGTGAAAACATTTACGTCGCTACCTTCCTGCACAAACTGCCCTTCGGCTCGGTCTGTCTGGAACCCACTCAGAGCATCCCGCTCGACTACGCCTTCAAACTCGTCACTCCCGCTACCGGAGGGGCCTACGATGCCTACCCCATCGCCGGCTATATCGGTACCCTGTTCCCCGATTTTGTCCACCCCGACTACGCCGCCCAATCGGGCATCGACATGGGGCAAAAACAGATTTGCTGCCGCACCCCCCCCTCACCGGGCGCCGAACTACGCCGAGGCCAAACCACGACGCTCCAAACCGAGCTCCACGTACTGCCCAACCCCTTTGAAGACCACCTCCAAATTCGGGGAACCCTCGCCCGGGGCGAAGCCCTGCGGATCGAGCTCTACGACCTCACCGGCCGGGTCTGGCTCCAGGAGCAGCAAAACACCCGCCCTTACGTAGATTACACCCTAGCCACGGACGACCTTCCTCCGGGAATTTACTTTATCCGCATCAACGGGGGGGAACCCACCAAAGTCGTAAAGACCCAATAGTTTTTCCTACCGAATCGGATGGGCCCCGCCCATTCGGTTCTCCCTCCATTCCTTACTGGTTCCTTGGTCTTTTGTCCGTCAATTAATTATCTTACCACGCGACCAAGACGAGCACTATGAGTCAAACACCTCGGGACTTTACCTTTCGTTATTCCGTTCTCCTGGCGGGCCTGCTCCTGTGCTGGGCCAGCGTGGCCCTGGGGCAGTCCACCATTCCGGCGCCCGCTCTCTGCGACAGTACCGGCCAATGCCACCAGCAACAACTCAGCATCGACGCTCCTTCCTTCGCGGACAACCTCCAGCACTACCAGTCGGCACTCGACGATTTTGCCTGTAGCGAGAATTGGAAAATGTACATCCACACCGGCAACTATTTTTCCCGGATTTGCTACGTCTACCAGCGCTACGACCAGTACATTCAGAACGCCCGCCGCATCAACGAAATCGCCCAGCAAAAGCTACTCCCCACGGAGGCCGATTACGAAATCGCCCGTCACAACGACGCCATCAGCGAGGCCATCCGGGGAAATTTTTACCAGTCTACGCAGGCCCTTCTGCATCTCTTACAGGAGGTAGGGCCCCAGCTCGACTCCATCGGCCGGGCCGAATATTACCAAAACATCGGCTCCTTTTATAAGGAACTCGGCGATTACGACGAGGCCATTCGCTATCTGGAACGGGCCATAGAATTGCGGCGAATCAGCGAGGAAACGTCCAATTCGCGTCACGTCAGTGCCCACTCCGAATTGGCGCATTCGCACAAGCTCAAAGGCAATTACCCCGCCGCCCGCCAAGGCTACCTCAACACCTTGCGGCAGGCCGACCAAATCGGTCGCTACAACAAGTCCTTGATCCAGATCTACCTCTACTGCTACCAAAACCTGGCGGATCTGCACCGGGCGGAGGGCGACTTTCCTCAAGCTCACCACTACCTCCAACTCGCTCTGGACTTCCAAGCCCAGGATTCCTACGCCAAGGCACACGATACCTACCGCACCCTGGGCCACACCCACCTCGATCAGGAGCAATACGAACCGGCCCTGGTGGCCTTTCGCCAGGCGGTCGCCACGGCCCGGGAGACCTACAACTACAATGCCGTCCGGGAAGACGACAAGCACCATACGGTAGCCCAGTGCTGGATGGATATCGGTACGGTACACCTGCGCCAGGAGCAGTACGCCGAAGCCCTGACGGCTTATCGCAAAGCCCTGTACGAGAACACCTACGACTACCGGGCGGAGGACCTGGAAAGCCTCCCCCAAGTCGATAACTTTATCAATCTGCCGGTAGGCCTGGACGTGTTGCGGGCGATCATCCAGTGCTACCACCAGCGCTACCGCTCCACTTCACAACGGGAGGATCTACTGCGGGTACTGCGGGTGGCCCGTCTGGCGCGGGCGCTGATCCAGCGGATTCGACAGCGTTACGAGGCGGAAGGCTCCAAACAAACCCTGGTGGGCAAGGCTAAAAATATCTACGAAATGGCGATCAATAGTGCCGTGCTAATGTACGAGCTGACGGGCGATCGGGCCTACCTCTACGAGGCTTTCCGCTTTTCCGAAAGCAGCACGGCGGGCTTGCGCTTGGATTCCATGCAGGGCCAGTTGGCGCGGGGGGGGGGAGGGCTGCCTCCCGAGCTGGTACAGCGGGAGCGGCAATTGCGCAGCGATTGGACCTATTATAAAAAGCGGGTGGCAATTGCGCGGAAGGAAAAAGAACGGACGGATCCGGAGCGGCGGCGAGAGTGGGAGCAACGGCTGTTTACCACCAGTGAGGCGTACAAGCAACTGATCGCCGACTTCGAACGCAACTATCCCAATTACTACCAGCTCAAGTTCAATACCGATCTGGTGGAGGTAGCCACGATCCAGGAGAACGTACTCGATACGACGGCCGCCCTGCTGACTTATTTTATGGGAGAAGAAAAACATTTCGCCCTCTACCTCACCGCGAATGATATTGAGGTACACCACTGGCCCACCAACCAGCGCCTCCGCCAGCGGCTGAGTAGTCTGCGCCAGCTGTTGATCAACGAGCCCCAGAGTAGCCAGTTCCAGCGCGATTACGATACCTTTCTCCAACTGGCCCACCAGATTTACGACGAATTGCTGGCACCACTACTGCGCCAACTTCCGGGTTCCGTGGAGCGGCTACTGATCATTTCCGACAATATCATCAATGACCTTCCCTTCGAAATCCTACTGCGTCAGAACAGCACGGCGGTACCGGTAGATTATTCCCCCCAGACCCTACCCTACCTCTTCCGAGACTACAACATCAGCTACCATTATTCCGCCACCCTCCTGCTGAGCAACGCCCAAAAAGCAGCGTCGCAAGCCCCTTACGCCTTTCTCGGTTTTGCGCCCAGTTTTGGCTTACAGGGTGAACAACGACAACGGGTTTGTAGCGGCAGTCAGCTTTACGACCTACACTGCAACCAGAAGGAGGTCGAACGAATCAGTACCTACTTCAGCAGTAAAAATTTGCTGGCCGAAGCCGCCACCAAACGGGCCTTTATCGAACTGATGGCCGAGTACCGCATCGTTCACCTCGCCACCCACGCTTGTATCGACGAAAGCAATATCGACCTCAGCCAAATTCACTTTAGCGACGAAGGCCTTTCAAGCTATGACCTCCAAAACCTCGATTTGACCGCGGACCTCGTCGTGCTCAGCGCTTGCAATACGGGGGCGGGAAAATTGGTCAAGGGAGAAGGGACCCTTAGTCTTTCGCGAAGCTTTACCTATGCCGGCTGCCCCAGCACGCTGATGAGCCTTTGGTCGATCGACGACTGTGCAACTTCCGAAATTATGATCGCCTTTTACCATTTCCTCTCGGAAGGGCAGGCCAAAGATGAGGCCCTCCGTTCGGCCAAGCTGGACTACCTCGCTCGGTCCAGCGATCGGGCCAAAGCACATCCTTACTACTGGGCGGGTTTTGTGCAGACGGGAAAAACGACCCCCCTTTTTCGCCCCAGCAGCTTTACCTACGCCCCCTTATTCGTACTGTGCCTGCTTTTGCTGGGCTGGCGTATGTACCGCCAAAGCCGCGCCACTCAACGGACGTAGCGACAACGCAAAGCCCAGTGCTTGTAACGCGACTCTACGCGCCCCAACTCCTTTCCCCGCCATTCGTAGCACCAGGCTTCCCCCGCAAAAGACAGCTCCCCCGACCAGTAGTAGCCCTTGCGCCCTTCATCGCGGGGATGCCCCCGATCGTAGAGCCCCGAACAACCCAGTTCCAGATCCTTCAAGTCTCCCAGCGAAAGGGCCAGCCACTCCGCCTTGGTGGGCAGCCGCCAGCCGGGAGGGACCAGTGCCAGCGCGGTCTGCTGATCAAAACACCCCGCCGGCAAAGCCCTTGTTCCCTCCTCCACCTGCCAATCCCGCCGCATCCACTCCAAACCCTTGATGGAAATACTCCTCGTAGCAGCCTCCACCGGCGCGGAATCGCCAACGTAGGCAGCGGGTGGGTCGGATGAGATAGAAGCGGCCTCGCCATCCGCCCGCTCCGTTTGCAGGGATTCCAAAACGCTCTCCACCACCCGTAAGAAGGCGCGGTCCGGGCTTTGCCAATGCGGATCGGTAACGGGAATCTGGCCTTCGGGCAGCACCTTTAGGTGGGCCAGGGGGGTATACTCCCAGGTACAGTCGCGCAGCAGCACGGGAAAAACCCGGGCCGTTCCCGCAGCAGCTCGGGCGAGGGCAATTTCGAGTTCCTTTTCGTAGGCAAAATCGGAAGCTAGGAAGTCGGCACTGAGCAGTAGGATGATGATGGGGGCCCGGTGCAGGGCCGCAAGTTGGGCGGCTTCCCGGTCGGTTCCCACCGCGATTTCAGCGTCGTGAAAAGCATCGATCAGCCCGAGGCGCTCGACGGCGGCAAGTTGGATGCGCAGGCGTTGGAGCAGCTCGTGATCGGCAGCGGCGTAGGCGATGTACACCTCGACGGGGCTAGTGGACATAGGTAAGGGGCTTTTGACAAATGTATCAAATTTTGCGCAGATGCCGTAGCCCCACCAAGCGCGGGGCAGGTCTAGGATTCCAAGTCCCGGAGCAGGGCCCGAGCGGCCTGGTGGTGGTTGGCCTGGGGTTGTGCCGTCAGAAAAAGCAGTTGTCGGCGACAAGCGGCGATCTCCCCCCGGGCCAGCTCGGCCAGCGCCAGGTACCAACGAATGCTGGCGAGGGTGGAGGCTTGGGTGTGGGGCAGGAGGGAGCGGAGTTGGGTGGACGCGGCTTCGTAACGGGCGAGGGCCAGTTGGACCGTCGCGGCGACCAGTAGGCTGAGGGTATCCTGGGGATGGCGGCGGTGGTACTGGGCAAAGGCGGCTTCGGCCCCGGCGAAGTCACCGGAGCGGTAGCGCGCTTCCAACTCCTCGGAGGCGGGGTGGCTCGTAACGGGCCAGGGGTGAACTTGGAAGTGCTGGGCAAACAGCGCCTCGGTGTCGAGGGGGGCGGGGAAGGCGTAGGGCAGCAGGGCGAGGGCGAGCAGGGCCGCCGCCAGGAGCCCGATGAGGGCGCGGAGTACCCGGCGGCGGCGCTGCTGCAATTGCTCCTTGGCGGCCAGCAGTTGCTGGCGCAGCGCTTCGATCTCCTGCTGTGGCTGGGGTTTGCCTCGGGCCATCAGAGCTAGCGCGCAATGACCAATTTCTGTACCTCTACCCCGTCGATGAGGACGAAATACACCCCATCCTCCAGATAGGAGATGTCGTGATAGCGCCGCCCCCCGGAGGTTTCAATCGCACCGACGCGCCGGCCCAGTAAATCGTACAATTCCAGATCGACGTACATGCCTTCTTCCCACACGATGGTCAGCTGATCCTGAGCGGGATTGGGGAAAATTTTGAGGCCGTAGCGCTGGACTTCCGCTACGTTGGAAATGACCGAATTACAGTATTCCTCACGCGGGTTGAGCTCGATGTAACCCTGAGGGGCCAGCGTTCGTCCGTCAAAGCCCGCGAAGTCGAGGGGGTAGCGCGTCATCCGGATAGTAAGGTTGTTATTGATGGCCAGGCTGTCGCCCTGGCTCACGGGGATACCACCCCGGAGTGGGGTCCGGTATTCCCAGACGATGTTTCTATCGGGGGTCATTTCGAAGGTGTAGCCAAAACGTCCCGAACAGATCAGGGTGTTGCCATTGGGCAAAAATTGAAAACTCGACAGACCGGTGGAAAACAAACGCTCCCGTACGGGATGCTCGTAGGTCAGGGCAAAGGCCGTGGGCCCCCAAACGCCATCGAGGTTTTGGTCGTATTTCCACTCGTACATGTTCCAGGGGGAAAAGAAGGCATGGGCGGTCGAGTAGTCCGCTCCGACGCGATTGTTGAAGACGGCGATCTTGTCGCGGTGCGGAAAGTTGGCGGGAATAAAGTCATCGACCCAATGGGCATCGTGTTGGTAAAACAGCATTTGATCGTCGACCGTCCCGGCGCGGTAAGCCGCCGGATTCCCGAGCCGGTACAAAAGGTCGCCACCGCGATTGGCCATCCCCCCACTGCTGCTCGCCGCTTCCTCAGTAGTCGTACTGTGGTCGATGATCCAAATCTCGTTGAACGTGGGAATGCTGATCATGATCTGGTCGAGGGTCGGATTGTAGTCGAGCGAATTGGCGTGCAACCAGTCCGCGGCACCCTCTTCGGTATCGTAGTTCAGGTCGATCAACTCGGGATGGTCGGCCACGACGCCAAAATTGTCTTTGGTCGCATCAAAATCCTGAATGAGGTGGTCCCAAACGTACCATTCCCAAACGATGGATTCGGTACTGGGGTCAAACTCAATAATTTTTTCGGGCCACAGTTCCCCCTCGGCCAGCTTGGCCATATCGCGGCCAGCCTGGATGGCTTCCTCTTCCGTCCGCAATTCCCAGGCGATCATCAGCACATTGCCATTTGGCATCGGTGCGATGTCGTGATGGAGGCGCTGGAGCGAGTCGTTGGCGGTAAAGGACCAGAGCAAGTCATTGTCCCAGGTTCTGCGTTCTACCGTGGCACCACCCCCACCGGCCCAGATGGGATTGCCCACCACCATGGAGGGCCGCTTGGTTTTGATCACGTCCCCATTCTCCATGATGTAAGCCGTATTCCCGGGGCGGAAATCCGCATCGTCCGTCCAGGTGTGGACGATCTCCCCACAGTTGTTGAGCAGGTAGACGTTGGGTTGATTGTGGGGGTAGATCAGATTGTAGCCATCCCAGGATTGGGAGGGTTTGTAGTACAACAGCCCTACCGTGGGCGCCTGGGCACTGAGCTGGCAGCCAAAGGCAAGGAGAAATAGAATGGTAAAAGTTTGTTTCATGGCTAGTTTGGCAAAATTTAATGTACGATTATTTTTTGTACCGATCGACGGCCATCTGCCGCCCGAAGCTCCAGGCAGTACAAGCCCGGTGGCCAGGTATCGGTAGCAATAAAACGCGGACTGGCCCCCATTCGCTCCGCGTGGTACTCGCGGCCGGTGCCATCAAAGATGCGTAGGGACAATTCGACCGCTTCGTCCCATTCCACCCAGAGCTGCCCCCGGGTAGGATTGGGGAACAAACGCAATCCGGTCCAGGCCGCCACTTCATTGGTGACCGTGCTGGGGTTGGACGCATAAATGGTACAGTCGTAGTCCAGGGGATTCAGTTCGATGGGGGCTCCGGGGGTGAGGTCACGATCTTCGAAGGCGGGATAGTCGGCAGGATAGCGGGTGACGCGGAAAGCCGCATTGCCCGCAATGGGGTAACCCTGAGGAATGGGACCGCCCTGTCGCACCGGATTGATGTACTCCCACACCTGCTGCCGATCCGGACCGACCTCAAAAAAGCGGCCATTGGTACCACTACAGATTAGGGTATTGCCGTTGGGCAGGCGTTGGGCGCCCGAAATCCGGGCGGAAAAAAAGCGTTCGCTTTCCGAGTCCCCGTAGGACCAATCGGGGGCCTCCGGGCCGTAGCTTTCCCCGGGGGCCAACAAGTAGCGGCCCTCCGCATCCACCGGGGGCGCGATGATTTCCACGGTAGAGAAATCGCCTTCCGGGCGACTCCGACCGTTATTAAACACCATCAGCTTCCCCCCATCCGGCCGATCCGCTTCAATCCAGTACACCGAGTGCTGCCCAAATAGGCGCCGATCCTCCATCGTCCCCCGATCGTAAGTGAACGGATTGCCCCAGCGGTAGAGCAAATCGCCCCCCTTCCCCCAGCGGCCACCCGTCGATGCAGCGGCCTCCTCGGTAATCGTGCAGTGATCAATGAACCAACATTACTCCCAATTGCAAATACTAAAGGCGCTCAGCTCCAGCTCGGCGTTGTAGGCAATAGAGTTGGCGTGTAGCCAGTCCTCCCCCCCAAAGTCGTTGCGAAAATTAAAGTCGATGCGCTCGGGATGATCCCGGACGATCCCAAAGTGATCCCGCTCGGGGTCGTAATCCTGGATGAGGTGGTCCCAAGCGTTCCATTCCCAAACGATTTCGGCAGGTCCTGCCCCCACGGGCCGCAGCTCTACGATGTGTTCCAACCAGATGCCATCGAGATCGAGCCGATCGGGATCGCGACCGGCCGCGATGGCCTCCTCCCGGGTCTTTTGCTCCCAGGCCAGGATCAGAACGTTGCCGTTGGGTAGGGGCTCGACGTCGTGGTGGTGGTGAAGGGTTTCGGTGGAATATTCGTAAAACCATTGCAAATTACCCTCCCAGCTGTACTGTTCGATCCGGCCACCGGTACCTCCCGCACTAAAACCGGAGGGAATGCGAGCCGTACGGAGCAGGTCCCCATTCTCGAGCAAGTAGACCGCCAGACCGGGATTGTATTCGCTCTGCCACTGGTTGACCACTTGTCCACAATTATCGATCAAGTAAGTCTCGGTGTGGCTGCTGGGAGCAAAGAGGGTGTATCCATTAAACGCCAGAGAGTCGTTTTGGTTAAGCCAGTTGGTTTGGGCTTGCGAATATCTAAAGTCCATTT
>ERZ1740065.394-NODE-394-length-23272-cov-11.653788_pt1 | contig 23272 bp, 13 predicted proteins | sample MGYA00581738_ERZ1740065 | MGnify/ENA primary metagenome ERZ1740065 (study PRJEB43018, sample SAMN04849749) | marine metagenome | isolation source: floating plastic debris | place: Pacific Ocean | collected 2008-09-01 | study: EMG produced TPA metagenomics...
GGGAGGGAGGGAGGGAGGGAGAGAGAGAGAGAGAGCTCCTCAACTAAATAAGTTGATCTGCCAGCATGAAAGCTAATAGTAATGAATTCAAATTTCCCCGAAAACAGTCTAGCACATACATTAGATACCTTACGTTATAGTGCGCCATTTACTTAATTGACAACGTACCATTTCCATTGCCATTGCCCTGATTGTTGTTACCGTTGTTGTTACCGAAGTTACCTGCAGGACAGAACATGTTTCATTGAAATTTGAAGCAGTATTAGCGTAGACAAGAGTTCAAAATGACCGTCAAAACGACGTTCAAAACGACTGTCTCACCATTTCCATTGCCACTGCCTTTGAAACTTCCAATGCCTCCATTGCCATTGCCATTGCCATTGTTGTTACCAATGTTTGCTAGGAAAACACGGAGAAAATTCATGGGCTTTTTTCATTCTCCCATAGATATTTCTGCATCAGTACGTGCTGGAGTGAGAGAGGGTGTGCGGGAGTGTGCGGGAGTGAGCGGGTGTGATCATGGATAGGTACGATAGTGAGCAGGAGTGAGCGAGGATAGGCGCGGGAGTGAGCAAGAAAATTGACAGGAGGATGATGAAAACCAATTCATGTGTTTGTGGGTGAACGGAATGTGTACATGAACCTAATTCCTTGATGACAAATCACTCACAATTTCCATTGGCACTACCTCTAAGGATTCCAATTCCACCATTGCCATTGTTGTTGCCGTTATTGTTGCCAAAGTTTACTATAAATATCACAAAATGAGTCAGTATGCTGGTGAGTCCCTCAAATTGTTGCGTAGTTGCTATGGAGATGGAAAGTAACTAACAATTCCCATTATTGACGCCATTGAGAAATCCAAGGTTTTTGTTGCCGTTGGAATTTCCGTTCTTGTTACCCACATTGAGGACGCCATTCATGAGACCATTGAAGCTACCAATATTCCTGAAACACACGCTTATTAACGAAGCAAAAAAATCACGTCAGAAGCAAAAAAATTTTGGTTCTGTCCGCTTACTGATTTCCATTGTCATTTCCATTTACATTTCCAATATTCCTTTCACCATTGAAGTTGCCGTTGAATCTTCCAAGGTTATCATTCCCATTAGCATTGCCATTAACGCTGCCTAAGAATGAAAAGAAAGTATTGAAATTTTGGAGATCAATGTATTTTCCGTTCCAACCAGAATTCATCTCCTCTGCATATAATTCAACACACATATCATCATCCACATCTAAATGTTCTTTACTCGACCTTGTTCAAGGGAGATACAACTATTTGTTAAAATAACTTGTTGACAGTAGCGCGTCTATGTAAACTAGACGGAGACATATCACGAATACTTACATGTAGTACTAAACACTTATTTCAGTCTTTCAAGAGAAAGTGGAAGAATGGACTCGAACAGCAGTAACTCTAACTATGGTGCTGTACGCCACAAGCGGAGGAACAGCTGTGGCTGAATGAATGGGAGAATGATAATGAAATTTGACATTGTCGAGATCTAGATTTTTTAAAATACGGAAGCTCTTAATAGGTTGAAACATCGATGCTTTCCAGGAGTGGGTGCTGTTCAATTTCTACACGATAGCTAACTTGTATCACTAAACCGAGGCTGACCAACTCACCAAAATTATCTCTTCCGTTATCATTGCCGTTTTCGCCATCATAGCTTCCGAATGGCATAGCGTATGTTGAAGAGACATAGCAGCTGAGGACAGCAGCCATATGTATGACTACTTTCATACTTCTGTCCATTCGTTGTAGCAGAATGTAGCAAATTATGGCTTTAAATAGAAAAAGATACAAAACGTATTGAGAATGATACGTTTGAACGTTTCATGGGGTGAAGATAAGGAGATAGTTGTCCAACCTTAGTACCGATTGCTAGGGACTGATCCATATCTGTTGACTCCTGTCATTTATACTCAGATGACAAAGTGTTTGGTAACCATGACCACCAGCTGCAAAGAGCCTCCTAGTCACAATACAACAAGGAAAATGATTTATAACACTAAGCTGACAAGCCAATCTACATGCCAGTACAACTTCCTGAAATACAGCTAGGGTCACTTGGAACACGCCCTCCGCCTAATTAGTATAGCGGAGCTATCAGATTGTTGGTTTATCCTTTGTTTGCCATAATTCATGCTAATTCACGCTTTGATGCTCAGCTGCCATTGCTCCAGTTCTCAGCCGTACAAATCTATGCTGCAAACACAGCTGGCAACACAAGCTTTGAGATATATCCATTCATGGCTCACTATCCACCTTAAAACATAGCAGAAGTTGTATATTTACACATAAGTTTGCATGTGAGGTGCTGATTCATGAGAAAAATGCATGCAGTGCCTGATTGTGGCGGACTGCCTGTTAGTCTTCGGCTTCAGATGTTTTGATTCAAACCACCGCAATCGTTATCAGTAGGACTGACATTTAAAGCATACAATAATGTACTTTTCTAACGAACATCATAATGAAATACTGAGCGCTTAGCCAGGCACAGAGTGGGAGACAGAGTGAGAGAGCTAAGACGCCAATGCGACCGCGTGGGACCGGCTGTTTCATCTACAGGCGTGTAGCACTAGCATCCCTCTGAATTGAGCTGGCACAGTTGAAAGAGGAAAATAGTGTAACTAGCAGCAACTGGTATCCCCGCTCACTCCCGCTCACTCCCGCTCACTCCCGCGAGAATGAGAAAAGCCTTACATCCTCCTATTGTAGGCTACTGCTCATCATCGAAAATTCGCCCATCAAAATCATGGAAATTACTTTTAAAATACAGTTAGTTATGCCTCTTGAAACAAATCAAACTGAAGAGATGGGCAGGTTGGGCAGCGGAATTGATCAGACATATTATGTGACGGATGTGAGAACGAGACACGCCTCATCAAAACTGAATCACTTTTATTCTATTAGTATGCTGATATAATATGACATTACAAGCTTCAAAATTCCATAGAACAATGTTCGGACTACGAAGCAGGTATTTTCACTACACCAATAGCTAGATTGGTTGACTGATCAGACGAAAGCAGTTGAACATTAACTTGTGCATCTGTACTCATACTAGTACTGAGTATTTCATATGAAGATGATAAAGCTGAAATTAAAATTCCTCTTTTCAGAGCTTTCTTTCGTGGTTTTATAGTACAGTTATTTAACTAATCAAACTTCCATAAGAGCGAGTATATTCTGCGACTTTGTTTTTGAGGGAAATTTTGAGACAGTAACTGCCATAAACGTTGTCCATAATACCTACAATATCCTACATGTAATCCTATACTCTTTGTATGAAAATGGGATGAATTCAAAACTGCATAAATAGTTTCCGTCACATGACATCACTAGCACTACTGACGCAGTCAATAGATTCTCATTTGCAGCTTCATACATACCTAGATAGTAAGCATGCTATCACTGTACAATGAGTTAAGTGTCAGCACATGGTCGTGGCACACCTTCCGCTTGATATTTCATTGGCTATATAGTTTTAACGATGCACACTTGCAATTAAAACACAGCAGGAAGATCGTCAAGTGTTCTGAGTTCCCATTTCTCGTAGTCTATAATAACAACTTGAATGGAGATGAATTGAAGGTTAACTGAAGATTAAAATTTTGGATGAATTGTCATGATGAACTGTCATGTACCAATCAGCTAGTTACATGCTTTGGTCCATGATTACTGTGCGATTAAAACCGAAGTTGATCAGAGATTGATTTTTCTCCTCAAACGATTAAAAGTGATAAATTTTTCTGACGATTTGCAGCACAAAAAAGAACAAGGAAAAATAATTCACATTGACGGGCAAAGTATGTGACAATGATGTCTCCAGGAAAAGCGGAAAGGAAACTTGATCAGCAGAGGATTTTTGTGGCAGTATATCTTCTCCCGTCTCGAAGTTAAATAATCTTTTTTCTTTTCGTTTTACTCAGATAGTGACTCAGGTAGCGTTAATCCATGATGATCCTTATCAGAGATAAATCACAGAAAATCCCCATTGGGTAAAAATAGATCCATGGGCGTAGTGATGTACAAATTATAATTTATACCATAAAAATGTGATCCTTATCCCTCGAGATCAGGTAAAATCTATTTTGATTAGGTTCTAGTTGTCTATGGCTAACTGGTTCTCTATGCTTGGCATGCTGAGTCACGGCGAAGTCGCGATACATGTGCGTTGATTACTAGCTGAATGTCTTTGTGCATAGTTTCTGCATTTGTTTATACTCCAATTATGGTCGAATGCTCTCTTCCTGTCACCACCGTGACTGAGGATCGAACCCGGGGCTCCTTGTGCAGGTGTCCATGGTGCTAAACTCCCGGCTATGGCTGCTCTAGAGAGAAGAGAAAGAGAAAGAGTGATTGAATCATTGGCTTTACAAGAAGCTGAGACATTGAGATATACTGCTTTTTAGCCATTCCTCATGCAGTAACTAAACTTTAATTCACTCCTGGCCATTCCCGACCCCACCTGGATCCACATCACCTACTGAGACTGTCCAAACTCAAATAATGTAAACAATAAGTGAAGTATTTCACGTTTCCAGCAATTTATCATTGCTTGCTAGGACACAGTACATGCAGCTAAGGAGTAACATTGATGTCACCCTCCTTCAGCTGAGTAGTGTGCTTGATAAGGACTCACACTTCAGCCAGGTTTTAGGATGTTTAAAGGGTTATTTAAAACTTCTTAAGGCCTTCAAACTCCTAGTGAATTCTGAATCCCAGGCATTCATCTATTATAGAGCTTTAGGATTATGATGAGGCTAGTCTTGATTTATTGCTAGTCAACCGAAGACAATAGAGGCATAGCTATTAGATTGTAAAAGCGGGAACTAAGTGACAGGCTTTGACATGACTATTATTCATTAATGTTGTTGAGTCTCAAAGGATCACAATAAGACTTAAGTGCCTTGATACACTGATCTCTCAAGTAGGCACATTCTAGTGGACTGTGCTGTGACATCTACGTCCCACCTGTCACTGGTTTCATGTTGGGAAGTAGCATGAGATCACCCGGGTGTGATCGCTTCTACTGTATGTCTATAACTGCTAAGAGCAGGCAAAGCATGAGTAGCTATGGTGCGTGTGCACTATCATCGAGAGGCTTGTCAAGTTACTAACAAGCTAAGTGCCTGACTGTGATGATAGCATCTGGTCATATCGAGTATCAGGCAAAAAAGGTGTTTTGTGCCACCTCATTGAGGAAATACATCATGGTAGTGATTTTACGCAACATCTAGCTATGTAGGATTGGTTGAGGCTCTACGAACTTTAGCAGCCACTGTTGCACCGCAATCTAAATGCAGCTCAGTAATGCTGTTGTCAAGTGGGGAGCCAAGTGGAGACACTTCCTCGTTCATTGAACCATTTCCCACACTCCTGGAGCAGAGAAAAGTTTATAAACCAGTCTATGATTTCACAATTGGCTTCAGTTGTGGTACTTCTCTTTTGCGCTGCAACATTAAGTAACCTTGAACAAACTTATTAGACTGCATTGTGTGGTGAACTAGAAAAATATGAAGTAGTTTGGTTAAATCGACTGAATGGCTATGGTAAACTACAGACCTCGGTTTACTAGCGGACATGTCTGACCCACCCTTAGTTTCCCCTCTCTCTATCTCGGCTCACAGTATGGGCTTGCCATCAAATCCAGTTATAGCTGACAAAGAGCCAGCTACTAGAATGTGTGTTAGAGCCGTACTAGACTATAGGGTAGGATATCTAGGTAAAACTCTCACAGTAGCTTTGCAGCCAAGAGTATTTTACGGTATTAAAAGACCTCAGCACATGATAGAGAACTGTAATTAAAGCTAACATATCAACTGAACCTTCCAATATCGGGCTTTTGTCATTCTCCTGTAGATATTTGTGCATCAGCATGTGTGGGAGTGAGCGGGAGTGAGCAGGAGTGAGCGCGGATATGCGCGGGAGTGAGCACGAAAATCGACATATCGTGTATCCCTCAGTTTTAGTTGAACATCAGGGTGCTGGATTTCAATCCACTTCATTACTAACCATTCAGTTCACTCTGCTCTCCTCTCTAAGTATGCTACCTTCAATGCATGATAGTTGTTTGTTCGACTCTACTGCTAGAGGTTGTCGAACTACTTATCCCTGTATAAGAAGTCTACTTCATAGCATCGGTAACACATACTCATTGTATGAAGGATATGCTGCATCAGGTGCTTAAGCCTCTTTCACATGAATGGTTTCTCACTTAAGACTGTATTTGCCATTCTGCTGTTGATTTTTGGCTCACTTCCGCGCCTATCCGCGCTCACTCCCACTCACTCCCGCGTGTGCTGATGCATGAATATATACGAGATAATGACAAAAGCCCTTAAAACTGCCCATCATTGCAGAGAAAATGAACAGATAAATTTCCAAGCGAGCAGTTACACCACATGGAAACAATCAACAAGGCAGCCTCTGTTAGGCTGAATTGAAGACCTTTTCATTGAAACTGAAACAGGGGATATCTTGACCATGAACTACAAGTCTTCATGATCATTTGGCATCACGTGAAATCCTTATTCATCAAAACATACAAAATCTATGTCTACGTCAACAGCCCATCAGGCTCAACATCGCCCAGAGCTCATGTGGGCAAGTATTCCAAACCACTAATGAACGAGGGAATAATATAGTCAGAATAACAATATACAGAAGTTTTCAGTCTAAAGGAGAAGCTCACTGCTCTCTGTTCAACATACATATGAGACCATTATAGCCATTGCAGAATATGGTAGAGTTTTATAGAGAGCAGGATCAGAGGGGTTCATGGTTTCTAGATTGCAGATATTGCAATACTGACGAAAACAGTGTACTGAGATGGGCATAAGGAAATGGAATTATTCAACTCCTTCCTGAGTACAGAAAAATCTGACAGCAGGTTGATCAATCAACTGATCAGCTCAAGAGAATGTGTTTCTATGGTGATGCATCCAAACAGTCAATTTTTTGGTGTGATCCACCAGTGTTAGGATTATGTCACGTGATTGAAATCAGTTCTACTGCTTCTCATATCTGGTGAATGATACTAAATCCCTAAAGAAACATCAAGACTCCTGTATCTACAATCAGAAGAAATGATGGATTTTTTTTTACTCTTCTATCGATCAACGTGCCGGGATCATGCGCTGGTGTTAAGCCTACATTAAGCCTATACTAAACCTGTGTTTGTCTGTGCTTTCGCCGGTGTTAAGCCTAAGCTTAACACCGGCGTCTATGACACTGGAGGGCCTATCGATAGGAGAGCAAAAATGTCGGAATGCCTCACATCATTCATCACTATTCCATACGGAACGCATCTGTTGATGGGTGAATGATGATGGTAGATGGACAATATTCACTCTTATGTTGGTGTGCCCACATGTGTCGCGAAAGTGTGGATAAAATGCAGAATAACATACACACCTCTGTTAAGTCCAGACTCAATGTGGTGCTCGCATCACATGCAGGCATACTGGCATAGAATAAAAACCGCTAGATGAAGGTAGTAGGATGAGGTTGTGTAACCAGTGACATTATATTGAAAGTAAAACCCTGCTTTCCAAACATTACATAACACTGTACAACAAATAAATTGGTCAGCTTTGTCAGATGTCAGCTTGTGACATGGTATGAATAATCATCATTGACTCCTCTACAAGCTAAAAAATTATAGTTCACTTGCAAATTTTAACGCTTTATTGGTTGCCATGGTGGTAGATTCAAAGAAGCCTCAGGTCTGGAATCCATGACCATACCATACCACTGCTAGTGAACCCAGCATTAACTTACTTGTGGCCAAACAAGAGACCAGAGGGGAGCGGTCCTGTAAGAAGATGATGAAATATTAAATTCAATTTTAAATACTTCTTGCCATTGATGTTGTGGAGGAAAACTTTAACGAACCGTTTCCATTTCCGTTTCCATTACCATTCTTTGATCCAAAGTTTCCACTGCCGTTCCTGTTTCCATTCTTGTTAGATCGGTTTCCTGGTAAGATTGAAAATTTTCAAATGACGTCATGTTTGGGATTCATTCTATGAAAGTAGCACTGGCTAATGCTCACCATTGCCATTGCCATTGCCGTTGACATTTCCAAAGTTTCCTATGGCGTTGAAGTTACCATTGTCGTTGCCCTTATTTCCTATCAATGAGAAAACAATTGGAGTAACATCCAGCCATGGTGTGAACTTGTTGCGAAAATCCAAATGAAGAGTAGAATTTACCGTTTCCATTTCCATTGCCATTGAAGAAGCCGGTATTTTTGAAACCATTCACATTTCCGTTCCTGTTGCCAAAGTTCCCTATGAAAAAAAGGAGCAACCATTGCAGAGATACCTATACTGCTACGAAATTCGATTTCAATATAAAACCGTAACTTACCGTTTCCGTTTCCGTTGCCGGTGAAGGTTCCGATGTTGTTGTTGCCGTTGAAGCCTCCATTGTCAAAACCAAAGTTTGCTATTGTTGAAAGTACGAGGTATATAAGACAATTCCGACATCTTAAACACATTCACATCTATGAAGTAGATAATACTTACAATTTCCGTTTGAATTGCCGTTATTGGAACCGAAGCTGGCAGCAATGTTTTTGAAATCGAATGTATGTGCAAGTGTGATGCAGCAGATGAGAGTGGCGAAAGAGACAGCAAATCCATTCATTTTTCTGTTGACTGGTGGGATAGTATGACAACAAAGGAGGCGAGGATAGCTGTGTAGGTACAAAGGAGCTTAGCAACTTCTCTGTTCAGTAGGTCACCGCTGAATGAGGTGCACTGGGTTTTCTTTATCATTTATACCTGCCAGATTGATAATCTTCTGTGATGTCTGTCAAACTAAAGGCCAAAAAAGTGGGAGAGAGATCTATATATAATATACTGACAAGGGAATCCTCAAATATCAATTATGAGGAGATAAGCAACGAACCGTGCAATTTAAGCATGCGGGCATTCGAAGGCAACCAGCCAGGAGCTGAACGGCAATTGTAAGATGAATCTTATAAATGCGGAGGCTATGGCCACAGTGTCTGAGAGATCAGTGAGGGTTTCTTATTGGCGCACAGCGTCTAAGGCTGAAAAATCATGGTTTGCGGGATACAGTAATATACACGACGAAAGTTTACACCTTGAAAATAGTATGTTAAGATGCGGAAAGGAAACATACCCACATGTGTCCTTCATCCCTTCATTGTCCTTCTTGAGTCTTATGGAAAATGTGCGCTTCGTGTGCTGCTAAGACAATTCTCGTGCCCTAAGTGACAAATAAATCTATCTATCTAATGACATAAACTGAAGAAATAACACGAATCATTGGTGCTGGATGGTTTCTAAGCATGCTGCAGGATATAAGCGGTACTTAAATCATGATGCAACTGGGCCAAAAGATACAAGCTCACTAGAATTTAGCTTCGATACCCTTATTATTTTATTATCACATCTAAAATTGACTCGGGCTGACCTCCTGACGAATATTTAACGTACATTGAAAATATTTCTGTCAAGAACATGGACATTGACGTTGACATCAACATTGCCATTTACTTTGGGTATTTTTGGAGAGCTAATCAACGTCGTCGATTTAGCAAACCTGCTAAATCGACAACATTGATCTGCGTTGATTTGCAAGCTGTCGATTTGCTCTCGATTGAGATCGCACTCGTCCAGTAGGGCAATAGAAAAAGAAGAAGACAACTCTCCGGTATGGTACTAAGGTCAAGGTGACATCAATAATGCATATATATAAGAAACACAGGTAGAAATACATGTTTTGGAACTATTTGGCTTACAGAGTAGTCTGGGTTACAGATAAATGCAATTTATTTTGGGTGAAATCAAATAACTTCAAAAAGCCTAGATTTATTTTTTATTTTAGTTAGATTTAATCAGCATTTTCATGGTCTATAGTTCATGAATCCAACATTAAAAACCAGAGCAAGACCCGCATACCGACAAAGCCATGTATGTTAGTGCTATTGAGGTGGTCCGTTGATTTAGGAAATTACCTAGCTTTCGGCCATCAATTTAGCTTGCTAACTAAATCGATAATAGCAAATCAATGTGTCGATTTCGTATCTGAAACTTCCCGCGTAATAGTGTGCTTTTAAGGTTAAATCGACGCCAAATCTGAAAAAAGTCTAGGCTGCAAAGTCTGGAGCCATCAGAGCATGCAAGGAGTTATCCCCTCTCAGCACAGGGAAAACTAGTTCTCATGATTTTAATTCTGCAAGTATAATCACACGAAATTAATTTTTTGATAGCTGGGGTATATCCTGTTTATGGATCCGAGTGGTAATTTTAGCCTACAGATGCCAAACTAATAGGTAAGATCAAAATGGCATTGCACCAATCCAGCAGAATTTTCACCCCACCCGCCTCTCCCATTCCAGGATCTTGGAGCCAACTTGATCACTGATTACACCAGCAAGCTAACTTCCACAAGCTGAAGGAGTTCTAGCTGTTCTTAAAACTGAAGTGGAGCGAGAACATGTCCATGGATTGGCCCAAGCGTGGAACTAAATGCCAGGAGACAGTGATAATCCTTTCATAATAGGAGAACAATGAGAAACTACTTACAAACCCATGTTGAGACGTAATATGTGTTCATAGGCTCCGGAATGCAAGTTCTAGTATATATGAGACAAGGAGGTCACCGCACTAACCACAAAATTTCCAGTACGTTGCCTGGCTAACTACCCACTTTTTGGGTCTGTGCCCGACCAAAGGCTTGCAGGCATAAGTCATGACGGCTTTGTAAGTTGGCTCGATGGTGTCGTCAAGTAGATCGTTAACTAGCTGAGACAACGAATCGGTAGTCAGCATAGATTTCGTACCATATCTGTAGTTGTGCAGGAATAACATCGATGCTTGTTTTACCAATAATGGATTTCCTCCATTTTCACCAATCTTGATCTGTGAAAAGTGGTGCCGTGCCTTACCAATCATGTATATAGCCTTTAAAAACTGACAGGCTTTAGCTCAACTTCCACAAGAAAAGTCAAGAGAGTAGGAGGGTAACATTGAAGTAAATTAGGTTTCAAGATTCCAGGGGCTTTCCGGAGAGTTTCCGCACACCACAACAACATCAAATCGAACTGAATTCTTGCAGGAAAGAAGTCACATTGTCCGCTTCCCAGCCGTAACCGCTTGGTGTTGAGGTTATAGTGGTAGCGACCAAACAATAGCTGCCGACTAACTTGACCTGGCAGCAAATAAGTGGTGCTGATTTCATTCTCTACATTAGCTTCCCCTGGTGGCTGATCTGCACATAATGCCAACCTAATGGTGTTGTATTGCTGTTTAGCTGTTGAAAACTTATGAGACTCAATTTTGTTATTATAACAGAACTGCTAATTCCACATAAGCAATAATGTTCCTCCCAATTTTACTGGAACTCATGCGCTAAATAATCATCATAAAACAGCTAGAGTAACTTCTCATAAGCTTCTATTTCTTTAACCAGACACATAGAAAATCGGTAACATGACTCATTAATAAAACAGCGCCATCTGCTGCATTATCTGTGGTCATCAGAGCCAGGGTAGAAATGATTCAGTCAAATCACACTGCAAAAGAATTTTGTTATATGAACCATTTTTCAATCAGTAGCACTCATTGATTTTTTTTCGCTTACTCCGTCTTTAGTGGTGGAAGCCTGAGTTTCCGTTGCCATTGCCATTGCCATTGCCGGATCCGATGTTGCCATTGCCGTTGTTATTGCCGTTCTTAGATCCCAAGTTGAAGTTTCCGTTGTTGTTTCCATTGAAGCTTCCAAAGTTAGCGTTGCCATTTTGATTACCATTGCTGACGCCGAAGTTCTCTGCAAGGAGAGTTGTTGATTTACCTCGCCATGCGGATGAAATCTACATGAATTACCAGCAACTTACTATTTCCATTTCCATTGCCATTGACACTCCCGATATTGAAGTTGCCATTAATGTTTCCATTGTTAAAGCCTTTGTTTCCGTTGCCATTTACATTGCCATTCTCAAAGCCAAAGTTCCTATAACATCAAACAAGTTGTTGTCATGACAGTGGGATGCCAAGACCGCGACAATGAGAAATTTGAAATACCCACTTGTTTCCGTTGAGGTTACCATTTCCGCTACCTTTATTAATGTTGCCATTCTTGTTGCCATTGGCGGCGCCTACAGGATGAGGAATATCATTGATAAACTGTAGCTGAAACACTGTGCTACCATTGCTGGCTGCTATAAGGTACAGCTGGGAAAAGTGAAAATTTTCAAAAGCCAAGACAAGTATCAATTTGTTATTGTTAGAGTCGCAATTTGTAGGCATTGGTATGCAAGTGCTAACGGTATAAGTTTGAATTCAAGTCAAGTCCTTGTTGTTGAATTATGTCGAGGTCCAAGTCAATAGTCAAGTGAAACCAAACTATGCATTAATGAAACCTGTATGATGCCCTCATGTGACAATCTCTTGGGAAAAAAGCGGTGCAAAAAGTGCATGGAATATTCCGAACATGTCGTGCTACCACAGTGTTGAAGTATACCAATCATTTTGTCCCATAAAGGCTGATGTGTAGATATTGAAATGTTTTTACAAGCTGTAGCACTGAAAGTAGGCCTAATCCCGTAAAAAGGCAACATTGTACTTTGGTAAGATCTTTATATTGCATTCTTATTTTCGATCATAAACTTCTGAACCCCGCAGAAAGAAATAAGATAGTAAATTATTTGAACCTAATGCAGTTTATGTCAGATCAAACATCTGTATAACCAAAGTAATTACCAAAGTTTCCATTGCCATTGTCGTTGCCGTTGACGTCTCCTCCGACAAAATTTTTGAACTTCTTGCGCCTTGCCTCAATGGCACAGATAGACACGATGACCAAGAGAGCAACGCAGAAAGTCTTCATTTTGTTGGCTGAGTCAGGAGTCTTTACAAACTGTGGTAATATTACAAAAACCTTTGTATACCACAAATTCTAACAACAGTTCTAAGAGAAGAAAGCCATACAAAGACAAGTAGTATACCTCACCTTCAGTGAATAGCAGAGGAATGATAATGGCTCCCTGAATGTGATGCTTTTATACTACTCTCTAATCTGTGGATAGTGTAATGAAACGAAGGTAACAAAGTAATGTGAAAGGCGAACATTGGCGAGTTTCCATTAACGTCTCATCAATTGTACCGCAGTACCTCCATATTGTAGACACTAATCCGCAGGTAGGAAATTCTGAGAACCGATTTACCTGGCCACCTAGACATAGACGGAGATAATCATTCAATTACTTATTCAAGATATTTGTAGGTATCTGGGCCTTTGTTGTATGCGCTGCAGTTCTCCTACGGACCTGTGAGCCAGATTGATACCTTCTTTTCTCAAAAGACTAGAGATACGCTTTGCCTTTTCATGCCTTAACCATTGTTCAAGCTCGTGCACATCCCTTAACGAGGCTATTCATACCTGATCGGACTGCGTTCAAGGTTTCCTCTTACTCGTGAATTTATTGAACTTGTATTCAACACACAGATAACAAGAAACTACAGTTTCGTGTCGCGGTAATCTAGCTGCCATCTAGTCAAAGTTCTTTTCAAATTCAAGGCAGCAAACAGAATCATGAACGGTGTTATCATATACTACAAGAAGAACTCTGACACAACCATCCATTTATTCTCTAACTTGGGGTATTACTTAGGTTTCTGAATGGTGCAGATTTGTGCTGAATACAGCGTGTCAGTGAATACAAACTAAGCTTAACGCAATTGCATTGAGCTTGATCACGATGCCATCGTCAGGGGAGCATATTGAGATGTCAAAGACTAGCATGAAGTTGTCCGATGTTTAGTGGAGCCATGGACAACAATATCGCTATGTAAAGGCCGCTGAAACTAATCTGAGCATTGGAAGTAAGATCACAGAAGACAAAACGTTTCCACTCATCATCATAGCTGATGCAAGAATGATGCAAATATCTACTAAATGTATTATTGAAAAATTTAGGGGTATTTCATCCTGTCAATGCTTTGATTCAAGCGATCAATACCTTTTGCAACAAACATTGAGGTAGGTTACAGGCCAACTAATGAGATTATGTTAATTTGCCTTCAGATGCAGACTTCTGACGTATCATCTCCAAAGCAGCTTACTGATACACCAAAGGATTGGGATCTTCCCGGTCCAGCCCTGCTTACAGATGTATAAATATCATAGGGGCCTTTTCAACTCTTTTCATGCTTTGATCAATTATCTCAAATATACCAGCCACATGGTTCTATTGATCAAGTACTTACCGGGTGACTATAGAGTTGGAGTTGAATTCTCGGTTAACGACGTACGGAAGTCGTTAAAAATTGAGCTAAATGCTGCTCGTCTACGCACTCATAAACCACCAGGTAGAGGGGGGGGGGAGTTAAAGTGCACTGACAGAGTTCTGTGTAACTGGCTGGTTCAGCTCTAGATGCGGAATAATCAGCTGTCACAGCTTGAGAGGAAGGCTGTTGTAACTCGGAACAGCAAGTGTTTCTCACACTACCGCTACTGGCGCATCTTAATTTACACGCATAATAACCTCTAACTGGATACCATTGATGGCTGTGAGTAGATAGATAGGTGTAAGGATCGTGACTTCCTACACTGCATCATATTCCTGGAGAATTATTTAATCTTGCATAGATGCAATGGTAACCTCTGATATAGTTTTTGTGTTTGGCTGTGCTCAAACCTCTGAGATGGGTTGGTAGTGGCAGCTGCTTAGTGAAATACTTTCTCCTTTTAGCTCACAAGTGACTGAGCACTCGCATCATGGCTCGTTTAGCCACCAGATGACATAGATAACTATTCTGCACAACAACCTCTGCCCATGATAGAAAATGCAAGTTCTCTGGTTTCTAAGTTTTCTATGTTGTCAGTGACTATGGCATACGACTTACCAAGTAAACACTGGGCGAACACTACGAAAGTATCTTTGTTTGATCATTTCCTGCATATACTGTGCTTGACAGTTGTTATTCGGCACTGGTGACCCATATTTACAGGCAGATCATTTTTCACCTGAAATGGCAATGAAGGAACATGGTAATCTGCTGGAAACCAGGAAAATTATTAAGAATAAGACACATTACTGTTGCAACTGTCAATCATGGATGGCGCGAGGTGCTGCAGGAGCATCATGTTTGATGAGAACGATCCTAATCCTATGATGAAGTTCCCATCTGCACTAAGAAAAGTTAATTGTGCTCGGCTTGGTAAGACTGACCCGAAACCTCAATACTGCCGGTGGAGCTCAACCATACTCTTCCTCACACCAAGGAATGATAGAGTTTAGGTTGTCGATGGTAACTGTCCACATCTGTCAGTTAATGAGGTGTAGTGCAGATAATGGTAGTGGACCTTGGCTGCAAACCTTCAACGGTGCCGTGCAAACAGCTTTCTCCTTCTGCTTATGAAGCACAGACTGCATTCAGTCAGAGCAGACTGTTTAAATGCAAAGATGCGCCAGCAGTGGTGCGGTGAGAGAAACTGGCTGCTACCTGTCATTCTAGGCTACCATGGAATCTAAAACCGCACATATACACAGCCAGATATCATCCAATCCACGATGATCCCTGATACAGCGAACTATCTGCTACTTGTGACACTCAGTGACAGGCTAATGGATTCCGTAGGAGCAAAAAGGTTTGGTTTAGTCAATTTCAACAATGCATGCATCAGTGCATTGATGGTCTCCAAGGTCATGCATCTGAGGATGTGTCAGCAATGGTTTCATGCGAGATACTGACTGCTGCTAGTTACACTAGTACTTCCTCTTGTGCTCTATTAGCCTGATCCACAGAGAAGCTAGGTAACTACTCACATGGAGTTCACAAAGTGCTTGCACATGATGGCATTCATGCTTTCACCTTCCCACCCTGCCCGGGGTAAGCTCAGTGCTTAGCTGAGCCGCCGATGAACACTCTATTGATAGCATCACATGGCTCGTAAATGCAAGCTTATGAATACAACCATTCATATTGTACCTCCGATATGACAAGTTTAGCTGTAGCCCAACATACTTCGTTGAGTGAAGTAGTTTCGTTTCATAAGCACAACCAGCTTGATGAAGCAGTATTAGGTTGAGGCTGAGTAAAGTAAATTCAACAGTTTGAATTTTTCAAAAATTGTCATGTTGCTTGCCCCACAAAAATTTATGAGCAAATGTGCAGCTCTTTATCCATTTAAAGCCCTCTAACATAGCCAACGCCTGAGAGGAGTATATGTTACAAACAATTCTCAAATACGGAATTGTAAAGTCATGAAAGAATCAGAACAGCACTAGCTGTTTGTATAAGGGAATGCGATAAAAAAAAGAAAATACATAAAAGCCGCAAGAGGCTTAAATCAGATTTGTGCTAGAGACTGTTCATCATTTCAGCAAGAAAAGTAATTAAGGCCCTGGACAATGGGTTAGTAAGATACGGTACTAGGGACTTCGCATGCCTACGCTTTCCAAGACCATAACCCCTTGAATCACATAGTACTAGAAATCTGCTTATTAGGGTCTAACCGATAATCTGCAGCAGAAGATTGAAAGACCAATGGTAGCTATTTCCGTCCCAAATTGCAGCAAAACGTGTTCTGGAAGATTGGGAAATACGGGATTTTGACATTTATGCTACATAATGACTTCTCAACGTACACCACTTGCTGCCTAATAATGAGCATCACATTTATGGGGTTGGCTAGCATAATTTGATGTAATATCAGAGAATTTAAACTGCAGATTGAAGTTTTTTAGAGACCGTAAGAGTGTATCTAGGATATTAACGGACCGCATTTCCAATCCAAGGGCTAAGGTTTAGGGACGTTGCTCAACTGGGAGTTTGGTGAGTAGCTCTCGAGAAATTGCTTTTTTTCACTTCGATTGACAAGTGAAATCAAACTCCTGTCACCAAAATGTTATTTGGAATGCAAGAGACAGTCAGCAATACAACACTGGATGCATGCATAACAGATGGCCTTGCTTATTGGAGATTGATGCCTCAGCTATGACTGTGATCGTTGAATAATAATTACTAGCAAGAGGTCTGCCTCCACTGCAGCTGCTAGTGGCTACTTACGTACATCAGCATATTAACGGATGACCTCTTAACTGAGTTGAAATCTAAGCAAAATAAGTGGACTGGAGAGGGAAGAGCAGCAGAGAGGGGAACAGGAGGGAGGTGATGGAAGACAATAAATAGAGAGAAAGAATAGGATCCATCCCTCAATTAATCTGTCAATCATCCTGAATACAAAAAGTGAGTTGGCATTGTTGTGTAGAGAAGCCTTCATCATCGGTATACTAGTAAAAACTTTCTTGATGGCCTGCTCACCCTATGAGTCTTGATGCATTGGGTTTAAATGTATTTAACAACTAGTCGACACTAGATCATCCGAAATGAAGAACCATAGGCTTAAGTCTGACCTTTTCAGCAGATATCTCACCGACATCCTGCGGCACTACAGCAAAACAGCACTAGGAAGTAAAAAACTGTTCACGACTCAGTACCAGTGGTGGCTTATCATTACAATAACCTTAAACTTTTCAATAAACTTCTTTTACGCTTGTGGAATGGTTGTTATAGCATTACTGCACCAATAGCTGGTGAAAAATCTGGTTCCGAAGACAAGACCTTAGAAATTTCTTGCTCTACGTAACCTATCGCTACAAATGTGGAAATATGCAATCAATAACCTGAGCTGCGGCATTGCTTTGTGTGAAGAGAAGTCATTTAGACTGACCGGCAGTATTGAGGTTTCGTGTCAGTCTTTCCAAGCAAGGCACAATTAATTAGGATTACTACGGCATTCACCAAGCACAACGCTATCTCAGTACTTCGTGCCTCGCTTGATTGACAGCCACAACAGTCCTGGGCTTCTTCCTACTTCCTATGGAAAGATGCTAAACGAATAATAAATGTCAGCAACTTTTCCTGAATTGCATCTCTCAAACAGTTCATGTGCATCTTGTGATGCATTTACAAGATAGTTGTAGATAGCAGGTGCTCGTTACCAATGTATTCTAGGTTAAGCGCTAGACATGAAACCTTAGACAGCTCTATAATTATTGATTCAAGTGTGACAGATGTGGGTTCCTTATCATAGGAAGGGCCGTTGGTATCTGTTAATGCATTGAAGATGTGGAATTGAGGATGACTTGTCCTTCCCAGGAGCATATGACTGGCATGTTGTCATCCCCAGTGCAGAGCAGTGAATGGAAATGGCTATCGATTGAGTGTACAGGTTGAAGTTGGTCAAACAATGTATTTAGATTTTTATGGAAAGAAGAAAATGTTTTGAGGCTATCACATCTAACCTAATCTAAAATTAGACAGATAAGAGTATCATTTCTCACGCGATAGTCACGGAGGAATGTAATTATCGCGGGGTCTGGTTGGCGATGTGTGTGTAGACAGTTAGAAATCGACATGTTACTGCAGTGACATTGTGCCGAAACCAGCTTGCAGGGGAGCGATGCACCTTTGAGACTGACGCAGCATGCAAACCAGGGTCAGTGAGTTGCTCCACTATGCAACATTAAAAAAAGATCAAGACATTGCAGTGGTCATGAATTAATTGCCTTCTAAATCCTTTTGAGCATTGTGGTGCCGACCGGCATGGTGACACGCTAATTTCTGGCATGGAAGTGCCAATACGGAGGAGCCTACGTAATATGAAGTTCCAGATAGAGGTTACTGATCTGGCTTAGTGAGACAAAGGTAACATTTCTACGTATTTTTGCTATTTTTACCTAGAGTGCAGAGTGGCGCATGAAGGATTTCACTGAGCCAAATCACCCTGAGAAAGTGCTGTTTGTTGAATGGTGACCGTATAACCAAAGTGAGCTCATAGACACTTAGATGAAATGCAGTATCATCTTCATACGAGAGAAATTGCGCATCTAGCAATTACTTTGAAACCATTTCAGTAAGATTATAGTGGCATAGCATTATTATAGTTGTCATGGACACCGTCACCATCAGTTTTGCTGAGTTCAACTGCTAACGACACCTGATTATTAGTTCTGTAAATGGTGCGTTCAGAAAAAAAAACTGATGGTATAGATTCTTACGGGCTCTCCATTTTCAAAACCACTGCTTCCTCCGCCTTCTAGGCTCTTTCTGCTCATGGGTCCTGCAGCGCGCTTGTTAACTCAATAATTAGCAAATGAGGTGGATAGAAGAACAAGTGAATAGGTAGCCATTTATGCACTTGTTCAATAGTGAAAGAGCTGGTCAAGTTAGCCAATCATTCAGTATGTTTGAAATAGCAGGCGCCTATTTCACGAGCTGATGCCGCAGGTGTCTGATCAGATCACAGTATGAGTAGCATTTTTAGCCATTCACTTCGTAAATTTTGACAAGCACACGAAAATGGTCTTACTAATGCGTTTTTTGAAAGAAGCACATCCATTTCATCTATTCATTCGTTCCTTCCTGCCGCCTTAGAGATTAAAGAGATCCCTTCAATATATGATTGGTTTAAATGGTGCATCAGCTACCATGGTGACTATGCAAGAAGTAACAATGTCTTACTAACCTGCCCTCCTACCCTGTTCTGTGACTCTATGAACCACACAAACAAACAGCTCCTCGATATGTCATTCCCTCCCAACTGTGCTCTCTTTGCTCCTATAAATCATTTCTCGGTGTTTATACACGGTAGCTTCTGAGATAACAAAGTAATATTCGCGTCTTCGAGTTCGAGGTCCAAGTTTCTATGACCGTTTTATGCATGTCGGGTATTTGTTTGTCTTGCGCCATCAACTTCCAAGTGCCATGCAGTGAGTCATTGCACATCATATCTTGATGATATGCTAAACATACTTTACATAGAGTCATGCTACCAGACCGCTATAACTTTTTTATTGAGCTAAAAAAACACCATTAACCCAGCGGCAAAATCTAAAAAGGCCTCACCGTAGCATTACTATGATGCTGTAAAAATTGAATATGTCGGTAAACTAATCCTCAGAAATATCATTTTCAGGAAATCAAATCAACGAAGTTGGACAATTTGTCTCATATATAGGAAGCTCAGTCGACATAGTTCACACACAGGGTACTAAAATACCAAGCAACATGATCAAAAAGTTAGTGGGTACTTTCTGAGTCCCATGTCATCAGGACCAAGCTTCTTGTATCTACGAACCATAATCGACAATAACTTCAATAAAAAGGTTATTCGAATAATTTATAGTCCATATTTATGGATCTTTATATCACATACTAGACGAAGGACGTGATGCAAAGGTGCGCTACCTAACTTATTTGACAGATAGACTCAGCATAGCTTTACTCCTTACCGGTCAATTCAAACAGCGCAAGATTCAAGCTGCGTGATCGGTCTACGTGTACTTGTAGCATCGGTTTTCGCGTAAATTCAGCCGTAAATGTATGATTGCGCAAACTCTCTATTAGCTCATTCTTGTAGCTGTTTTGTCTTGGAGTGATGATACAAATCCTGGTGTAAGCGGTATGGCAAACCGATGTTCACGAGTCCCATTATTAGATAAGTAGCTGAAATGTGGAAGTACTGCCTTAAAATTAATACATTTTTGATGGATTGACTGCACTCATTCGCTTTCACCAGTCTTTGTTATCAAGATTTGCTTAAGCACCCTATGCAGGCAGTAGACTATAAATATGGGACTTTCGGAGTCAATCACCATTCCTCTGTGATCCACAGAAGGTACAGTGTGCTATTCGTCTCTCCTCGGTATTCTACTCCTTGAACTTCATGTGCTTTTCATCTTATATGCGATTTTATCCTCTACTCTCTCAGCAGTTGTCAAGATCTCTGACTCATCCATCAAAATGAAGACGTTCTGCATCGTTGTCATAGTCATCTTGTCTGTCTCTCTGATCGAGGCACGGCGATTCAAGATCGGGTTTGGTGGAGCAAAATTCAATGGAAATGAAAACGGCAACAACAATTTTGGTAAGACTCTCTATGCAGCGATTCGATACCATATACTGTATTCCCGTGAGAACTATTGTGTGCGTAAGCAGGCACAGTCAATAAGGTTCCAGTAGAGCTTTTCATGCCTAGAGTCTAATATACTTTGCGATACATATGTTACAAAGCATACAGAGTGCAACTGAACTAGGCAGAAGTGGCACAGGTTCCCTCAATGTTGGTACTAAATTCTTTACTTGGGAACTTAGATAGGTTGTGCTGAGTTCAGATGACGGATCTTTTACTCTTATCTTGGCAATGTCAAGCGGGCATGCGTTAGTCCGCCATTAGTACAAGCGTCCATACGCTGGCACTCACGATAACATGAAATTATAATATGCCTCAGTTGATGTCTAACCTACTGCTTATGCTATGCGGAACGTGAACAAAATGGGTGCGGCAACCCATTGGTATATGCCCAAGGCTCTACTAACCATTAAACTTCTTAGCCTGGAATTCATGCTCTCGAAGCTATCTCCTGTAAACAAAAACAGCGCGCTATGGAGAGGTAACTTAGCAGCAACTTGCATTTGAACTGCTTACATACTTATTGAGAGATATCATTCGCAACATTTCAAAAGAGTATTGTGATAGGCAGCTCATCGGCTTCACTGGAGGCATCTCGTGGACAGGATGCTTGTGTAGGACTACTTTTGGATATACTGTAAACATAGAAATTTTGATGCCGTCAAACCATAGTGTTTTCCGCAAATAAGCTGTATTTCTGATAATAGCGTCAGTAATTTTTAGCAGTGTCTTGTATAGAACGTTAACAGCTATCTAAAATATAGCCCTCATTTTTGCGCATTTCTCTTTGAGTTGCTATTATAGCTATCATCGTGAGGTTGCTAACATTCATATGTTTACTGTAGTTCGTTTGGTCCAACCTCTAGAGTTAACTGGGTTGTCGGTAGGGTATGCAACAAAACTATTGCAGCGTCTCATATACATAGTCAGTGTGGAGTTGTATCCCTCAGGTGTACGTGATGAACCGCATCATCCATAAATTTCATCTAGAATGGTTCAATAATGCTGTAACCTACTGTAGTCAGTGAATGATTGCATTGGCTTCACTGCGTTGTTTTTAAACCTGCAGGAAACGTCAACGGCAACCAGAATGGTAACACGAACAGGGGAAGTGGAAACGGTAACTTCAACGGAAACAAGTAGGTACCTCATAGAATCCCTCATCAATTATTCCAAATTTAGTTGTCAATTGGAAATGCATCCGATTTTCCAGAAACTTTGGCTCTTTCAATGGCAACGCAAATGGAAACGTCAACAAGGGCTTTGGCAATGGAAACTTTAATGGCAATTTCAATCGCGGAAGTGGCAATGGCAATAAAAATGGAAACTGTAAGTGGATGAATTATCGTGATAAACGTATCAATGATGGACAGTAAATGAATGAACTCGGTTACAGTTAACTTTGGCAATGGCAATGGAAATCGCAACGGCAACTTCAACTTTGGAAATAACAATGGCAATGGCAATGGCAACTTCAACTTTGGCTCTAAGAACGGCAACAACAACGGCAATGGCAATTTCGGATCCGGCAACGGAAATGGCAACGGCAACGGAAACTCAGGCTTCCACCACTAATAGCATAGTAAGTGAAACTAAGTCATTGAATAAGTCCGGACAAACATACCATCATTTATTGTATCATTTATTTACAGCGAGAGTGAACAGGACGGACCACTGCATCGACGGAAGTCACCATCTTCTCATTGTGTAATTCCATTGCTGTTCTAGATCGACGATTGATCTGATCATGACCAACAGAAATAAAAGCTGCTGAAATGCTACTTCGGTATATTTCTTACTGTGTCCTGCAAACTTGACATCCAGGATGCTTGCTATATTTCCTGGCTGTACTGGAAATAGCGGAAAAAGCTTAATTCTGATCTGAGCCTCTCTTGGATTTGTGGTCTTGTTTCTTTTTCAACACCACCTACAGCTAGTGGCTGTTTGATTCCTTCATTTATATGAAGTGATGTTTGGAAATACTTTAGGTTATATAACCGCCTTTTGCCAAAGTAAGACTTCCTTTAGCCAGTATGACTCAGTGCAATTCATGGACGATGCGAGATCTCTACTCGAACTCTCTCCTTCACAAGTCGACTTTGCTATGACAGAGAAGCCGAAAGCAGTTACAGTTTACTATTGCTGGTATGTTTTGTTAAAGGTCTTGTCTTACATGATAGCCTCAGATTGTTTTTGCTAACACAATTTGTATCACACTCAATCTAACCCTGCACTGGTTACTATCACAACTGCAAAAGCTCCCCTAAGCTATCATGAAGATGGTAATCACTTACGATATTCTAA
>ERZ1740065.395-NODE-395-length-23264-cov-5.692145_pt1 | contig 23264 bp, 19 predicted proteins | sample MGYA00581738_ERZ1740065 | MGnify/ENA primary metagenome ERZ1740065 (study PRJEB43018, sample SAMN04849749) | marine metagenome | isolation source: floating plastic debris | place: Pacific Ocean | collected 2008-09-01 | study: EMG produced TPA metagenomics assembly...
CGCAACATTCAAACTCTCCACATCCATTTCGATGGCGGCATCTTACCCGCGTGCTGCGACGGCTTCCATAGCCTGTTTGAGATCGTGCACCAATGTGCCGGCCATCGCGCGGAAGACGAGGATCAGGAAGCTGTCGGCCCCGATCCGCGTGATCGACCCATTCATATGCATGATCAGCGTACGGGCGGTATGACCGCGTTTGAAATGCACCGCCCGCAGGTCGATCGGCACCAACCGCGCCAGCACGTCTTCCGCCCCCGCCCCAGTAACCGTGACGCTCGCCCAGGCGTACCTCTGATCCGTCCGCGCCGCCGTCATTGCCAGCCCGGGGTCGCAGGGTGGCCCCGCCAAAAGGATCATATCGCGTCCGAACCAAAGCGCGCGGGCACCCTCCTTGCCGGTCGCCCGGTTCGCCGCCGGATAGGCCATGCCATGTGCCGCCTTCAGGGCCTCGGATGTCCCCGCGGCCATCCCTTTGTAGGGCGCAACCGAGGTAAGACACCCGAGGTCGATCTCGGAGACGGAGACGCTGCCAATCGTCATCGGCAAAAGTCCCGCGCAGGGGCTTTTCGCAACCAGTTCAACCACGGGTCCGCCCTCCTTCCGGATCGAAAAAGACAGGAGAACAAATCTCAACTTCCGTCTCGATCCCGCGCAGGTGGTCAACCAGCCGCAGCGTCTCACCCATCCTCTCCGGTCCGCGTTTGACAAAGGCCAGAGCCAGGAAATGGCCCAGCGTGGGCGAGAATCCGACAGAGGTGACATACCCCTGATCATTCTCGCGCGTTGCCGTCGCGGTGCGGTCAAAAAGATGTGCGCCTGCGGTCAGTTCCTTGACAGAACCCACCGGCTTCAGACCAACCAGCTGCTCCCGGTCGGGATCGATCAGGCCTTCGCGCGCGGCCATCGTCTGACCGATACAGTCTTTTTTGCCGCTGATCATCCGCGCGAACCCGATGTCGAAGGCGGTTGTGCGCCCGTGGATTTCGGCATGCGTGATGTGACCTTTCTCGATGCGCAAAACGTTCAACGCCTCCATGCCATAGCCCCCCCCGCCCAGAGCCTCGGCGCGCTCCAGCAGCAGTTTGAACAGGCTTTCACCGTAGCGGGCGGGCACCGCCACCTCATAGGCATGCTCCCCAGAGAAGGAGATGCGGAAAAGCCGCCCGCCGACACCGGCGATCTGGACAGAGCCACAGGCCATGAAGGGCCAACTCTCGTTGTCGATCCGGTCGTCCAGCAGGTCATTCAGCAGCTCACGGGATTTCGGCCCGGCCACTGCGAACTGCGCCCATTGTTCGGTCACGGAGATGAACCGCACGTCCAGATCGGGCCGCAGCGCCTGATGCACGAACTCCAGATGTTGCATCACATTGCCCGCTGCCGCCGTGGTTGTGGTCATGATGAAATGCTGCGCGCCCAACCGTGCGGTGGTGCCATCGTCCATCACGTGGCCATCTTCGCGCAGCATCAAGCCATATCGCACGCGCCCGACCTTCAAACTCGAAAACATGTTGGTATAGACGAGATCCAGCAGTTCGGCCGCGCCCGGCCCCTGAATGTCGATCTTGCCCAGCGTCGAGACATCACAGATGCCCACCGCGTTGCGCACGTATCCAACCTCGCGATCACAGGATTGACGCCAGTGGGTTTCGCCCGGTTTCGGGAAATAGCTGGGGCGATACCAGAGCCCCGCCTCGATCATCGGCGCGTCCATGGCAACGCTGACATGGTGCGAGGTTGTCAGACGCCGGGGGGCAAAGCCCTCACCCTGCGCACCGGCCCCGAAAGCGGCGAGGGACACCGGGACAAAAGGCGGGCGGAACGTCGTTGTACCGGTCTCCGGAATGCCGCGCCCGGTCGCATCCGCCAGCAGAGCGAGGGCCGCCACGTTGGAGTTCTTGCCTTGATCGGTCGCCATCCCCTGGGTGGTGTAGCGCTTCATGTGTTCGACCGAGCGGAAATTCTCGGTCGCCGCCTGTTTGACGTCCTTCACGGTTACGTCGTTCTGGAAATCGAGCCACGCCCGTCCCTTGCCCGGCACCGCCCAGAGCGGTGAGAGACAGTAGGCGCTGTCCTCGGCATCGGGGACAGTGCTGCGGGGGGCCTTCAGACCCAACTCCTTCAGTGCGCTTTTGGCAGCCGCCACCCCCGCAGCAAGGCAGGCAGCGGTGCTGAAATCACCATTGCAGGCACCCGCTGGCTCCAGCCCCGGCACGCTGCCCGGTGTCGGAACAAAGCTCGCAATCTCCTGCCGCCATGTCGGCCGTCCGTTCATGTGGCAGGTGACATGCACGGTCGGGTTCCAGCCTCCGGACATCGCCAGACAGTCCACCTCAAGCTCTTCGGTGATGCTCTCGGATTTCACCGTGATGCGCTTGAGGCCCAGACGCCCGGTGCTGCCGGTAACCATACCGCCCGCGTAAGTCGGGAAGGCATGTCCTTTCAGCACCGCATCCGGGCGGCTGTCGATCAGGGCGGCAACCTCCACGCCCGCTTCGATCAAATCCGTGGCCGTGCGGTGCGCATCGTCATTGTTGCCAAACACCGCAACCCGCTGGCCCGGGCTGACCCCCCATCGGTTCAAATAGGCCCGCACCGCCCCTGCCGTCATAATGCCGGGGCGATCGTTGTTTTCAAAAGCGATGGGTCGTTCCAGAGCCCCGGCGGCGAGGATCGCGCGCTTGGCGACAATGCGCCAGAAGGTCTCCAGCGCGGCTCCTTTGGCGGCCGTGCCCAGGTGGCTGCTCACCCGCTCCAGCGCTGCATAGGTGCCATGATCATACGCCCCAACGAGCGTTGTCCGCGTCATCAGCCGGACATTCTTCATGCTGTCCAGTTCGGCTACGGCCTCCGCCGCCCAGTCGCTCCCCGGCATGCCATCCACGATGTATGTCTCGGCATTGAGCCTGCCGCCCATGCGGCTGTCTTCATCGAGCAGCAGCACATCGGCCCCGGCGCGCCCCGCCGTGAGCGCGGCCATCAGCCCGGTCGGTCCCGCCCCGATCACCAGCAGATCGCAGAAGGCATAGGCCTTCTCGTAGCTGTCCGGGTTATGCGCGCCGCTCAGCCCACCCAGACCGGCAGCACGCCGAATGAGCGGCTCGTAGAACTTCTCCCAGAACGTGCGTGGCCACATGAAGGTCTTGTAGTAGAACCCCGCCCCGAGACACGGCGAAGCCATATCATTGATCGCCATCTCATCGGTTTTCAGCGAGGGCCAGGCGTTCTGCGAGCGGACGCGCAGCCCGTCATGAACCTCCAGCGTGGTGGCCCGCACGTTGGGCTCCTGCGCGGCACCCTGCCCCACGGTCACCAGCGCATTGGGCTCCTCGCCGCCCGCGGTCAGAACGCCGCGCGGACGGTGATACTTGAACGACCGTCCCATCAGCCGCTGACCCGCCGCCAGCAGCGCCGAAGCCACCGTATCGCCCTCGAAAGCGGAATATCCGATGTCGTCGAACTGAAAGCGCAGCTTTTTCGACCGATCGACCAGCCCCTTACCGTCTATCCTCATCCCCGCGCCTCCGCCACGTCCACGGCCAGCGCAACGGAATGTACCTCATGTGTCGACGTATCGCGTTCCACAACGAGCCAGCTGCCGCACCCCGCCTCGTGATGCCACAGCTCGCGGCGGACACCGGCGGGGTTGTCGCGCAGGTGCACATAACCGTCCCAGGCCGCGGCATCCGCATCCGGCGCCGGACGGTCGAGCGCAATCGCATCCCCCTGATAGTAAAACTCGCGGCGATCCCGCGCGCCGCAGATCGGACAGGTCAGCCGCATCGCGTGCCTCCTTGCGCCAGTGTCATAGGTGTTTTGCCGCTGCCTGTGTGCATGCCGGACACCTCAATGCAGGTTGTGCTGAGAGCCAGTGCCCTCTTCGTCGAGGATACCGCGCCCGGTGCGGAACCGGTCCAATCGGAACGCGCTTGCCGTCTCGTGGTGCTGCCCGGTTGCCATCAGATGCGCAAAGGCATAGCCGGAGGCAGGCACCGCCTTGAACCCGCCGTAGCACCAGCCGCAATCAATGAACAAACCCTCGGTGTCCGTCTTGTCGATGATCGGCGAGCCATCGGGCGTCATGTCCATGATCCCGCCCCAGCTGCGCAGCAGTTTCGCCTTGCCGATCATCGGCATCAGCGTCATGCCCGCCTCCATCACATGCTCCGCCGTGGGCAGGTTTCCCCGGCTTGCGTAAGAGGCGTAGAAATCCAGATCGCCCCCAAACACCAGCCCGCCCTTGTCGGACTGGCTGATATAGAAATGGCCCATGCCATAGGTCACCACGTGATCGATGCAGGGTTTCAGCCCTTCGGTCACAAAGGCCTGCAGCACGTGGCTCTCGATCGGCAAGCGCATGCCGGCCATCGCCGCCACCTGCCCGGACCGCCCCGCGACGACGATGCCGACTTTCTTGGCCCGGATCGCTCCGCGCGTCGTTTGCACGCCCCGCACAACCCCGTTTTCGATGTCGCTCCCCATGACCTCGCAGTTCTGCAGCAGATCCACCCCACGCCGATCCGCGCCCCGCGCATAGCCCCAAGCGACAGCATCATGCCGCGCGGTGCCACCCCGCGGATGCAGCAGCCCACCGTAGATCGGAAAGCGCGTGTTCTCGAAATCGAGATAGGGCAGATGTTTGCGCACCCCCTCGCGATCCAGCAGGATGGCATCGTCGCCCTGATTGATCATGGCATTGCCCCGACGGGCAAAGGCATCACGCTGCCCATCCGAATGGAAGAGGTTGATCATGCCCCGCCCCGAATGCATGACGTTGTAGTTGAGATCTTCCTCCAGACCCTCCCAGAGCTTCAGCGAGTGGCTGTAGAACTCCGAATTGCCGGGCAGGAAGTAATTGGCCCGCACGATGGTGGTGTTGCGCCCGATGTTGCCGCTGCCGATATAGCCCTTTTCGAGCACGGCAATGTTGGTCATCCCGTGGTTCTTGGCAAGGTAGTAGGCGGTAGACAGACCATGCCCGCCCCCGCCGATGATGATGGCGTCATATTCCGCTTTCGGCTCGGGATCGCGCCAATGCGGGGTCCAGCCCTTGTTCCCGGTAAGGCCTTCTTTCAGAACACGCAGGCCTGAGAATTTCACGTGGGGCACTCCATGGTTTTCAGCAAACCCTAACAGCAGTCCTTTGAGCCGTCCGCGACCGAATCCGACCAGATGTGTCGCGAAAAGACCGACACCGCCTACTCCGCATAGGCGGCGGCCCGATCCGCCTTGCTGATAATCTGCGGGGTCACGATCGGCGCGCCGTCCTTGTCAAAGAACGGGTTCTGACGGGCTGTGCCGTTCAAGTAGGCCGCCAGAGAGCGCTTCAGCAAACCACCCAGCATCCGCAGCAGGCCCTTGTCCTTTCTGGGTCCCCCGGGCAGCGCCGCCTTGGTGAACCCATAGGCCACAACCGGCCCGAAGACGTCGGTTCGCGCGAACAGCGGGCGCCACATCCCGGCAAATGGCATCCGGGGAGAGCCAATCGTATTGGCCAGCGGCGTGTTGCAACAGGCAGCGTACCAGCGATGCAGCCCTTTCGGAGACAGACGCAGGCACGCGATCTGATCCGCACCCTGCGTGATCTCGATGCGCGCCGGCAAGATCTGGACGATGGGGCTGCCGCCGCCCGGCTCGAGCGCGTTCATCTGGCCCATGTGCCGCGCGAAGGCGCGACAATCCTTGCAGTAACACATCAGGTGACACCCCGTCGCGGGTGACACGTCATGCAGCACGCCCTTCAGCGTGCCGCAGGAACAAGAGAATGCTACATCCGTCATAACGCAACCCACCCTGAAACGTGACGCCGCCGCCGCCCGCGCAGGGCGGCCGTCGGGATCCCGTCCGGTAAAGGTTACGTAGAGTTGATCCGGCTCACAAGCCTTTCGCGCGATAACTGGCGGCGACCTTTCCAATGGCCACCAGATAGGCCGCGGTGCGCAGATCCTGCACATCGTCGCGCGCGTGCCAGACGTCGGCCATGGACTGATACGCAATGCGCATCGTGTCATCGAGACCGGAGCGCACCAGCTCCAGCTCCCCGGCGCCGCGCAGGTATTTTTCCTTGAAGTCAGGGCTCAACTCCCAGTTCAGCTCTTTGTCGCGCGACAGCCGCTCCAGTTCACCGCCAATCAGCTGGTGGCGCGATTCTTCCTGTCGCCGGCCCATACGGCCAAAACGTATGTGGCTGAGGTTTTTGACCCACTCGAAATAGCTCACGGTCACGCCGCCGGCATTGGCGTACATGTCCGGAATCATCACAACGCCTTTCTCACGCAGGATCTGATCCGCGCCCGCCGTGACCGGCCCATTCGCGGCTTCGATGATCAAGGGTGCCTTGATCCGGTCCGCGTTGCGCAGGTTGATCACCCCCTCCAGCGCGGCGGGGATGAGAATATCGCATTCCTCCTCAAGGATCGCCGTGCCGTCTTTCACATGGTGCATGTCGGAATAGCCCGAGATACCACCATGTTTCGCGATCCATTCGCGGACCTTGTCCACATCCAGACCGTCGGGATTGAACAGCGCACCGTCGCGCTCGATGATGCCGGTGACGATGCTGCCGTCTTCCTCGCGCAGGAACTTCGCCGCGTGATAGCCGACATTGCCAAGCCCCTGCACGATGACGCGCTTGCCATCGAGATCGCCGCTCATCCCCGCCTTTTTCATCCCTTCTTCATCACGGAAAAAGGCGCGCAGCGCGTATTGCACGCCCCGGCCCGTGGCTTCGACCCGGCCCGCGATACCGCCTGCGTTAGGGGGTTTGCCGGTGACGCAGGCATTGCCGTTGATATCCGTGGTCTGCATGCGCTTGTACTGATCCGCGATCCAGGCCATTTCCCGCTCGCCGGTGCCCATGTCCGGCGCCGGCACGTTCTGCGAGGGGTTGATCAGATCGCGCTTGATCAGCTCATAGGCAAAGCGGCGGGTGATCTGTTCCAACTCGTGCTCGTCCCACTCGCGGGGGTCGACGCAGAGGCCCCCTTTAGAGCCGCCAAACGGCGCCTCGACGAGAGCGCACTTGTAAGTCATCAACGCCGCAAGCGCCTCGACCTCGTCCTGATCCACGCCCAGCGAATAGCGGATGCCGCCTTTCACCGGTTCCATATGTTCCGAATGCACGGAGCGGTACCCGGTGAAGGTGTGGATCTTGCCGCGCAGCCGGACACCAAACCGCACCGTATAGGTGGCGTTGCAGACCCTGATCTTCTCCTCCAACCCCGGAGACAGGTCCATCAGGCCTACGGCCCGGTTGAACATCTGGTCGACGCTGTCGCGAAAGCCCGGTTCCATGCTGTGCTGATTCAATGTCTTTCTCCTGTTGGTGGTCACTGTTCTGCGTTTGGTGACAATCGCACCCTATGATGGTGAGTCGTTCATTGCCAGTTTTTTGGGCAGTCTATGAAGACTACGTAAACAGATGCGCCACCACCGACGTCGCCAATTCGGAAACAGTGTGCTCATAGGCAATCAACCGTTTCCAAAAAACGCGGTAACAACCTGATTTCAGGATAAAATTTTAACTTTTTTTGCGCTTGAAGCGTCGTTCTGCCCGCTTTTTGCCACAAAAGAACATCATAAGCGAAGGCTAGTTTTCAATGCCGCACGGCAGTTTAACGCAATGAGTTGGTAATAGCATGACACGTATTTCGCCGGAGAAGCCCGAAGAGAACGAGACGTCCCCGCAGAGAATTTCTGACTTTGCACGCAATGAAGACGGGGTCATCACCATCTTCACCATTTTCATTATGCTCATGATGCTGATGGTCGCGGGCGTGGGCGTTGACCTGATGCAGAACGAGATGCGGCGGACCGCGCTGCAGAACACCGTTGACCGCGCCGTGCTGGCGGCGGCTGACCTTGATCAGACGCTCGACCCGACCGCGGTGGTGGAAGACTACTTCGACAAGACGGGCCTCAGCGAGTTTCTGACCGACGTACGGCCCAGCAGCGGGCTGAACTATCGCAATGTGACCGCTGAAGCCTTCATGCATACCAATACGCAATTCATGTCCCTGCTAGGCGTGGATACCCTGCCCGTCCCCGCATACAGCCAGGCGGTCGAAGAGGTTCCGAACGTTGAGATTTCTCTCGTGCTCGATATCTCGGGCTCCATGCGTTATTCGAACCGGATGAAGAACCTGCGCCCGGCGGCGAAGAACTTCATCGACATCGTGCTGCTGGGACCGGCGGCGAATACGACGTCGATCAACCTCATCCCCTATGCGGGTCAGACCAACCCCGGCCCCTTCATGTTCGCGCGTCTCGGCGGTGATCGCTACACGGCTGCGGCGCTCGACGAGGATGATGGCGGCATCAACGAACGCTTCAACAACACGCAACTGCCCAGCAGCGAAGATGCCGGCACCGGCAGCGATGCCTCGGTGCGCTATGTCTATCCCAACGTCTCTTCCTGCATCGAGATCGACAACAGCGACTTTCAGAACGCGCGTCTTCCATCTGACGGTTACTACCAGCAAACCGCGCATTTCATGAACTGGAAGATCGCCAGCGAAATCGTGAAGGACGAAGACGGTAATCCGGTCCTGTTCGATGAAAACGGCGAGGTCGTCGAATCCGGCGGGTCAACCCGCTCGGTGATGGACTGGGGCTGGTGCCCGCAGGACCAGACGTCGATCATCTATGCGTCCAACAACGCCACCGTTCTGAAAAACCGGATCGACACGATGCGGATGCACGATGGTACCGGCACGCATTACGCGATGAAATGGGCGCTTGCCTTGCTCAACCCGGATTCGCAGCCTGATTTCGAACAGATGGCAAAGCCTGCCAACAACCTGGTGCCATCTCAGTTCGACAACCGCCCCTTGGCGTATGACGACAATGAAACGGTCAAATACATCGTGCTGATGACCGATGGTCAGATCACCGAGCAGGTGCGTCCAAAGAACACCATGCACGTGAAGACCCCGACCAAGGAACTGAATGCCCGCAAATCGGATCGTGAGCAGATCACGTCAAAAACGACGAATGTGAACAACTTCAAGAAGCAGTGCGATCTGGCCAAGGAAGCAGCGCGCAACATCGTGATCTACACGATTGCCTTCGAAGCACCGGGCACACCGGAATCGCAGATGAAGTATTGCGCCTCGAGCGATAGCCACTTCTTCCGCGCCACCGGCAAGGAAGAGATCGCGGCCGCTTTCTCGACCATTGCACGTCAGATCAATGAACTGAGGTTGACCCAATGATCCGCCGCATTTCCTCTTGCCTGAAACGCTTCCGCAAGGACGAAGAAGGGCACATGATCATCGAATTCGCGATCATTGTGCCCGCCATCTTCAGCATGTTCCTGGCTTCGGTGGAATTCGGCATCTACTCGATGCGGCAGATGTTCCTCGACCGCGGTCTCGACGTCACCGTGCGCGCGATCCGGCTGAACACCGGGATCGACGAAGACAATGACGGGGTGGTCGATCTCGACCACAACACGGTGAAACAGATGATTTGCGACGCCTCCGGCGTCCTGAACACCGGCCCCGCAAACAACTGCGATCACACCTTGCGCCTGGAGATGGAGCCGATTGATCCGTTCAACTACGTAGGTCTGTCGGATGACATCGATTGTGTCGACATCTCCGAACCGATCAATCCGCCACGCGGCTTCACCAATGGCGTGGAGCACCAGTTGATGATCATGCGCGCCTGCGTGAAATTCGACCCGGTCTTCCCCAGCACAGGTCTGGGCTTCGCCTTCGACAAGGACGGCGCCGGCAAGGTGATGATGGTGTCCATGTCAGCCTTCGTACAGGAGCCGATCTGATGCGTATTCCCCTTCGCACCCGCGCCCGTGTCGCGCTCAACGGGTTCTTCCGCAGGGAAGATGGCAACATCGCGCTCGAAGCCGTGATCATCACGCCGATCCTGTTCTGGGCCTACATGGCGCTCTTCGTGATCTTTGACGCGTATCGCCAGCACAGCATCAACCAGAAGGCCGCCTATACAATCGGCGATATGGTCTCCCGCGAGGACCGTGCCCTTACCGGGGCGTACATGACGGGTGCGCGCAGCCTGTTTGACAGCCTCGCCCGCTCGGCGGAGCCGTCCACTGTGCGGATCACGTCGGTTTGGTTCGATGCCGCCAACAATCGCTATGTCTGCGACTGGTCGGAATCCATCGGCGCCATTGGGGATGCAACGGTAAGGCAAGTCGAAACATGGGACACGCTTCTGCCGGTCATGCCGAACTTTGAACGTATCACGGTGGTGGAAACCTGGACGCGGTATGTGGCGCCGTTCAGCATCGGCATCGGTGATCACGACATCCACAACTTCATTTTCACCCGTCCAAGGCGTGCCCCTGCGATCACATGGGAGGATAACAGCGCTGCCTGCGCCTGATTATCCGCCGTCGCGTTCCGCAAGCATTACGGCAATGATTTCGGCCATGTACTTGGTCTGACGCCCCGGCGTCATGCCACCAACACCCACACGTCGGCCGAAACGCCACCATAGCCCCGGACGCCATTTGCGCGCACCGGGGCTTTTCAATCTCAGCAGAAAGCCGTTCGAGGGTTTGAAGGCGAATGCGCCGCGATCGATGCTGATGATCTGGTCCACCTGCACGATGGCGATACCGCCACTGTCCCGCAATTCGGTCCGGGTCAGCTCCAGTGTGTGCGCGGTGGATCTGCGCATCGCATCGGCCACCATCAAGGCGGTGATGCCAAGCGCGATCAGAAAGACCTGCCAGCCAAAACTCGGAGGCGTCATGAAGGCCACGTAGATGACCAGGATACCCAACAGCCCCAATAGTCCGATGCCAAGAAAGCGGCGACCGGCTGAAGCCTTCACAGTGGCCAGCACTTCTCTATCCGGTCTGTCCGGTGCGTCCTGCATGTCCTCGGCCCCTTCATTGCGTTCACGCCTCCTAGCCTGCCGTGCGGCCTCAGTCCAGACGTGACAGGGCGGGCATCAAGCGGCGCAGGCTTTCGGGGCGATACGCCGGACGGCTGGCCGGCCGCAGCCGCACGCTACCGTCCAGATCGGCAGTGCGCGCCGGACCCGCACGCCAGCGCAACAACCACGGAAGCAGGCGGTACATCCACCCGATGTTGTCGATCTCGGGGGTGGAGAGGGTCGGATCGACCTTGACCTGCGGAATGGCGAGCCCGGGTTTCAGTTGCAGGCCCTGGGCCGCCGCGCCCTCCCAGATCCACGAGAGCGTGATTTCAGTCAGCGCGCGGGCCCGGGCCGAACCGCCGACGATCCCGTGATCGCCGACAAACCAGACCTGCTGATAAGGCCGGTCTGGGTCCTGCGCGCCCTGGTTCAGGCCGGGATCACCGCGGCGTGGCTCAAGGTTCTGCCAAAGAGTGGGCGCATAGGGCGCGCGCCGTTCATCAAGCGCCACCGCGTGACGGGCGGCTTCAACGAGGTGAGACAATGTCGTGTCATGAAACTCGTACCGCGCATTCCACCACGCCGCCAAGCGTCCAAAAAGGCTCTCGGGAATGCCCAAGGCACCCACCGTGTCCCAAACGCCAAGATATGCGATCCGCACGAGACAGCTGTCATCTGCGCGCGCGGCCACATCCGACTGGCTGGTGGCGAACTTGGGGGACAGCCTTCGCCGGGCCGCCTGGATATGCGGCATATCCGGCGCGTTATGCGCACCCCGTTTGCGATACAATCTAAAGGCGCGCCGCAGGTTGGCAGGCGTCGGTTCCGCCAGAATGCCACATTTGCGGATCATGCCCGCGAGCGACCGTGCGGTATAGGCCCCCCGGGAAAACCCGAAGATCAGGATCTTGTCGCCCGGTTGATGGCATTTGCACAGATCGAGGTAGGCTGCCTTGATGTTACGGTTCAGCCCCCAGCCGAAGAGGCCGCCGCCTACCTTGCTCAGCCAGCGGCCCAGATCGCTGATCCGGCCCGATCCGGTGCCGACCCCTTCGACATAGAGAACCTTCTGGCGCGCACTGCGGGCGCAGGACGTCGACAGCCGTGCCACATGGGTCATCGCCCCGGTTTGCGCCGAATTCCAGGTGCCGTCACAGAAGATCGCGATATGTGCCATTTGCCATTCCCCTTTTGCGCCCTAGACATGACAGAAGGGTCATCGCAGCGGCTTAACCCTGCGTACGCCCCGGTAACAATGACCCAAGATCTCCCCTCGAAAGGAAGCGCCGCACATGTCTTCTCGACCCCTTGCCGTTTTGACCCTGCTGCTTGCAGTGACTTTTGCCGTCTCTCCGGCCGTGGTGGCAGATTTCAACGGGTTCAGAGCCGAGCAATTCCCGGTGCCGCAGGAAAACCCACCGGTGCAACCGGCAGGCTACGCCTTTGCCATCTGGGGGGTGATTTACCTCTGGCTGATCCTGGGCATGGGGTTTGGCCTGCTGCGCCGCGCGGACGATCCGCACTGGCAGGCGATGCGCCCGCCCCTGTGCCTCTCTCTGGCCATCGGAACCATTTGGCTTGCGGTGGCGGTGCGCCGCCCGGTCTGGGCCGCCATCCTGATCTGGGCCATGCTGATCAGCGCGCTTTTTGCGCTCTACCGCGCGCCCCGGCAGGACAGGTTCTGGGCGGCCTACCCCATTGGGCTCTACGCCGGATGGCTCAGCGCCGCCAGCTGCGTTGCGCTGGGGTTGGTGACGGCCGGCTACGGCTATCTTGACGCACAGGTGGCTGCGCTGATCTTTGTGTTCGTCGCGCTGGTGTTGGCCTCGGGCGTACAATCCACATTACGCCGCACGCCGACCTATGCGCTTGCCGCGATCTGGGCCCTGATTGCCGTGGTGGTGCAGAACCTCTCCGGCAACCAGATGGTCGCAGCCCTGGCCGGGGGTGGCGCGGCCGCCCTCCTGCTGCCTGCCTTCAAAGCGTTCAGGGCGGAAAGCTCGGTGAGCTAAGGACACCAACTGCCATCCCGGCTCACTCCCTGCGGCGGCCTTCCGTGTGCTTTCGCAGCTTCGAGGGGGCCGCTTTTTTGCGGCCCTTATAAGGATTGGCCTCGTTCTGACCGCGCATCCACAGGCGGATCGGCGTGCCCGGCATGTCGAAATCAAGCCGTAACCCGTTGACCAGATACCGGTTATAGCTTTCCGGCACCTTATCGGGATGGCTGCGCATCACCACAACGCCCGGCGGTCGTGTCTTGGCTTGCGTCATGTAGCGCAGCTTGATCCGCTTGCCCTGCGGTGCGGGCGGTGGATGGGCCTCGACCATGCCGGCCAGCCAGCGGTTCAGCTGCGCCGTGGTCACGCGGCGGTTCCAGACCTCATAGGCGCGCATGATCGCACCGTGCAGCCGGTCCAGACCACGCCCGGTTTTGGCCGAAACCGTGATCAGGGGCGCGCCCCGCAGCTGCGGCAACAGACGCTCAAAGCTCTCCTTGAGCTCTTTCAATTTGCCCTGCCGGTCGTCCTCGATATCCCATTTGTTCACCGCCACGACAACCGCGCGGCCTTCGCGTTCCGCCAGATCAGCTATACGCAAATCCTGCTGTTCAAAGGGAATCGCGGCATCCAGCAAGACGACAACAACCTCGGCGAATTTCACCGCGCGCAGACCATCGCTGACAGAGAGTTTCTCCAGCTTTTCCTGCACCTTCGCCTTCTTGCGCATACCCGCGGTGTCGAAAATCCGCATCGGCACGTCACCCCAATCGGTGCGCAGAGAGATCGCATCCCGCGTGATCCCGGCCTCAGGCCCGGTCAGCAAACGGTCTTCCCCAAGGATCTGGTTGCTCAGGGTGGATTTGCCCGCATTGGGCCGCCCGCCCACGGCCACCTGCAACGGCTTATTGTCGGTCGGCATCGGAATGTCGGCCTCCATGTCGCCATCATCCTCGTCGAGCGTCACATCAACCTCGGGCGACGCCTCCAGAGCACGTTCGGCAAACTGATCCGCCAGCGGCATCAGCTGCGTGTAGAGGTCGTTGAGACCCTCGCCATGCTCCGCCGACAGCCGGATCGGTTCGCCCAGACCCAGGGAATACGCCTCCAGCACCCCGGCATCGGCGGCAGCGCCCTCCGCCTTGTTGGCGGCCAGAATGACATGGGCGGAGCGTTTGCGCAGAATATCGGCAAAGACCATATCGGATGGGGTGATGCCAACCCGGGCGTCGACCATGAAGAGGCAGCTGTCCGCCATATCCACGGCCCGCTCTGTCAGGCGACGCATACGGCCCTGCAGGCTGTCGTCGGTGACCTCTTCCAGCCCGGCGGTGTCGATCACGGTAAAGCGCAGATCGGCCAGCCTCGCGGCCCCTTCGCGCAGGTCACGCGTCACGCCCGGCTGATCATCCACGAGCGCAAGCCGCTTGCCCACCAGACGGTTGAACAGCGTCGATTTGCCAACGTTGGGCCGCCCCACAATGGCGAGGGTAAAGGACATGTCAAAGGCTCCAAAGCCGCGGGTAAAGCCGCGCTTTACCCTACATGGACGTCAACGGAAAGCGTGCAATTGACCATTTGTCGATACAACATAGAGCACGCCACCCGCCACCACGGGCGCAGAGGTCGCACCACCGGGGATGTCGACGGTGTTGACCAGTGCACCGCTCTCCGGGTCAAAGCTGCGCAGCAGACCGTCGTTGGACGCGACATGGATGCGCCCACCGGCGAGGATGGGCCCATGGTGGGCAAAGACTTCGGAACGCCGCTTGGGCCGGTCCTTGACGAAATTCGGCATCTGGGTGCCCCAGACACGGGTGCCGTCCGACGCGTCGATCCGCAGGACTTCGCCCAGTTCGGACACCACGAAGATGCTGTCGCCCGCAGGAACGACCGGACCAATCGCGCCTTCCCGCGCGGTCCATTCCCGCGCGCCCGACCCAAAATTCAGCGCAACGATGCGCCCGGACTGGTTGCCGACATAGACCCGGTTACCGGCAAGCACCGGCGCGCCGGTCACGTCGCCCACCGAGCCGAGGGCGCGGGCGAACCGCTGACCAAGGGCAGAGGCGTCCCACCGGCGCAACCCGCCGCGCCGGAAGACCGCCTGAATTTCGCCGGATCCAAAGGCAAAGATGGCCAGATCATCCGCGACCGCAGGGGCCGGAGCACCCAGCACGTTGTTGACATCCGGAGAGGCCGAGAGCTGCCATTCGATGCGCCCATCCTCGGCCCGCAGGGCCCAGCCGGTATCATCTCCCGATGTCAGGTAGACCAGATCGCCAAAGGCGGTTGGCTGGCCCGATCCGGTGCCTTCGAGGTTCTGACGCCAGAGTTCCGTGCCCGTGGCCGCGTCCAGCGCGACCAGCGACCCGTAGCCGAGAGAAACGAAGAGACGCCCGTCTTTGTACGACAGCCCGCCGCCCGTGGCCGCCCCGGCATCGTCGCGGGACGGGGTGACATCGCGGCTCCAGACGGTTTCACCGCTTGTGGATGTCGCGGTGACAAGCGCTTCGGCGTCCAATGTATAGATCAGCCCGCCAGCCACCACAGGGTCCGCCGTGATCCGCTGGCGGCGGCTGTCTCCCGCGCCAATATTCGCAGACCAGATCAACTGCGGCGCCGCGCTCAGGGCCGGATGGGCCACGCGGAAAGAGGGTGAGCCGATACCTTGCGTCCATTCGGTGTTTGCCTGCACAGCCGGCAGGGAAATCGGGCGCGGCGCATCCTCGGTCACGGCGGCCAGGGGCACGCTCTCCCCGTCCTGCAGAACGGAGCGGATGCTCTCACGCTTGCCGGGCAGGATCACGTCGGGTTCGGAACAGGCGGCGAGGAACGTCGCTGCAACCAGCAGTGTGCATGTCACCCGCCCCGGCAAAGAGGATTTCAGTAAGTCCATCATACCCTGCTCGCTTCACCCATTACTTCGCCCCAAACATGCGCCCGTTCAGCAGGTCAATTTCCCGTGACGGGCAGGTTTTCCAAATCCGGGGTGCCTCCCAGCGCCACAATCACCTGTAAGGCACGCTGTTGCAAGTCCGAGGTCACGGCTGCGTCCTGCAGAATATCCTGATACCGCGCGATGGCTGCCTCTGTTTCGCCTTCGGCGACGTCGATCAGGGCCAGTTGCTCCAGGGCCAGCAGGCGCAATGGCGAACCTGCAACGGCCAGCGCTTCGAATTGCTGGCGACGGGTCATCGCATCGAGCGTGTCCGCCTGCAATGTCAGCGCCTTGAAGCCGGCAATCTGCCGGTAGATTTCATCAACGTCGGGGTTGATCGCAACCGCGTTCAATTCCTCGACGGCCGTCTCGATATCGCCGCCCCGCTGTGCCTCCGCAGCCGTCAGCATCGCCACCAGCGCCTGTGCGGTCGGGTTCGACGTCGCCAGACCGGTCAGCGCATCGACCCGTGCCTCCGGCGTCGTCGCCGCCAAGCCCGCGAGCATCCCGTCGCCAAGGGCCTCCGCCTCGGCCCGGGCCGAGGCCTTGCGAAACTCCGACCAGGCAGCCCCGCCGACGATCAGCACAACCAACAGCGCACCGATCCAGCCATAGCGCTTGAGCAGCGCAAACAGCCGGTCCCGGCGGACCTCTTCATTGACCTCGTCGATGAAACTATCTGTGTCGCTCATGATCACCTGCTGGCATGAAATTCCGCCCCTCTTAACGTGGTACTCAGCCCAAGCCAAGACCCGGCGGCGGGCGCGATGCGGCGTGCCATTGCCATCATACGCAGAAATTACTAATCTGAACTGGTCAGTTTAGCGTAACTGTCGTATGGAACACGCGCCACGTGACGGCAATTGCTTGGCCGGGCGCGGGTCTGACAGTTCAGTGCAAGGCGATCGACATGCGTATTTTTTCAATTCTTGCGGCCCTTTTGGTCTCTGCGGTTTTGGCATTGTTTATTCTCGACCGGCCCCGGCTTCTCGCCGTCCTTGGCATGGGTGGCGAGGCTGTGGAGACCACAGAATCATCCGAAACCGAAGACGCGGCGGAAGACGCAGGTGCGTTGGTCAAGGTTGTGGTGCAGCGCTCCGTCGCGCGCCAGATCGACACCGCCGTCGCCCTGCGGGGTCAGACCGAGGCCGCCCGTACGGTTGACGTCCGTGCCGAGACCTCCGCCGTCGTCGCCTCTGCCCCCCTGCGCAAGGGCACCCGCGTAGAGACCGGCGAAGCGCTCTGCCGTCTCGATGAGGGCACCCGCGGCACCGCGCTGGCGCAGGCCCGCGCGCAGCTCGACGAAGCGCGCGCGCGCGTGCCGGAATCGCTGGCGCGGCTGGCGCAGTCGCTGGCACAGCTCGAAGAAGCGAAGATCAATCTCAACGCCTCCTCCAAACTCAGCGAGGGCGGCTTTGCCTCCACCACGCGCGTGGCCAACACCGAAGCCGCGCTGGCAACGGCCGAGGCAGGCGTTGAAAGCGCGCGCGCCGGTCTGCAAGCGGCCCAGTCGGGCATTCAAAGTGCGCAGGCTGCCGTGGCGACCGCAGAAAAGGAGATCGAACGTCTGATCATCCGGGCCCCGTTTGCCGGGTTGCTGGAAAGCGACACGGCAGAGCTCGGCTCGCTTCTGCAGCCCGGATCGCTCTGTGCCACGGTCATCCAGCTTGATCCGATCAAGCTGGTGGCCTTCGTGCCGGAAACCGAGGTCGCGCGCGTCTCGTTGGGCGCGAACGCCTCCGCACGCCTTGTGGCCGGCAGCGGCGCCATCATCGGTGACGCGGAAGCACGCGGCAAGGAAGTGCGTGGTCAGGTGACATTCCTGTCGAGCTCGGCCGACCAGATTACCCGGACGTTCCGCGTGGAGATCGAAGTGCCCAATCCGGACGCAAAGATCCGGGACGGGCAGACCGCGGAAATCCTGATCTCGGCCGAGGGCGCCGTGGCTCATTTGCTGCCGCAATCGGCGCTGACCCTGAACGATGAAGGAACGCTTGGGGTGCGCACGGTCGATGCCGAAGCGATTGTGGAATTTCACCCTGTTGCGCTGATGCGTGACACGCCGGAAGGTGTCTGGCTGACCGGTCTGGAAGAGACGGCGGATGTCGTCGTGCTTGGTCAGGAATTCGTGATTGCGGGCGTCAAGGTCGCGCCCACCTATCGGGAGCTCAGCCAATGACGGGTATCGTCGATTGGGCCGCCAGCCGCGCGCGGATGGTCGTCGCCTTCATCCTGCTCAGCCTCGTGGTGGGCGGCTATGCCTACACGGTTCTGCCGAAAGAAGGCGAGCCGGATATCGAAATCCCCGCGCTCTTCGTCTCCGTCCCCTTCCCCGGCATCTCTGCCGCGGACAGCGAAACGCTGCTGGTCAAACCGATGGAGACGGAACTCGCCGATCTGGATGGCCTCGACAAGATGTCCGCCACGGCGGCCGAAGGCTATGCCGGGGTGGCGCTGGAATTCGAGTTCGGCTGGGACAAGACCAAGGTGCTTGCGGACGTGCGCGACGCGATGGGCAAGGCCGAGGCGGACTTCCCCGACGGGGCCGAGCAATACACCATCAACGAGATCAACTTTTCCGAATTCCCGATCGTCATCGTGAACCTCACGGGCCCCGTGCCCGAACGCACAATGATTCGCATTGCCAAGGACTTGCAGGACGACCTTGAAGCCGTTGACGCGGTGCTTGAGGCCGGGATTGCGGGCAGCCGGGACGAGATGATCGAGGTCCTGATCGACCCGCTGCGGCTCGAAGCCTATAACGTCACCGCCGGTGAGCTCATCGACACTGTACGCAACAACAACCAGCTGATCGCCGCGGGCGAAGTGGACACGGCGCAAGGCACCTTTGCCGTGAAGATCCCCTCCTCTTTCGACGAGCCGCAGGACATCTACGACCTGCCCGTCAAGACCAACGGCGACCGGGTGGTCACGCTGGGCGATCTGGCCGCGATCAACCCCACGTTCGAAGATCGCGAAGGCACGGCCCGGTTCAACGGCGAAAACACCGTGGCGCTGCAGGTGGTGAAACGCAAAGGCTACAACCTGATCGACACCGCCGATCTGGTGAAGGAGATCGTGAACGAGAAGAAGGCGCAGTGGCCCGAAGGCCTGAGCGCGGCAGTCGAGGTCGGCACCTCCAACGATCAGTCCCGCATCGTGAACGCCATGGTTCAGCAGCTCCAGGGGTCGGTCTTTACCGCCATCGCGCTGGTGATGATCGTCGTGCTTGCGGCCCTGGGCATCCGTGCGGCCCTGCTGGTCGGCTTTGCCATCCCCACATCCTTCCTGCTCTGCTTTGCCTTCCTTGCGCTCATGGGGATCTCGATCTCCAACATCGTGATGTTCGGGCTGATCCTCGCCGTGGGTATGCTCGTGGACGGCGCCATCGTGGTGGTGGAATATGCCGACAAACGGCAGCAGGAGGGCGAAGGCCCGATGCGCGCGTATGTCGAAGCCGCAAAACGCATGTTCTGGCCGATCATCTCCTCCACCGCCACCACACTCTGCGCCTTCCTGCCGATGCTCTTCTGGCCCGGTGTGCCGGGCGAGTTCATGGGCATGCTGCCGGTCACGCTGATCTTCGTGCTCTCGGCCTCGCTCGTCGTGGCGCTGATCTACCTGCCCGTGATGGGCGGTGTCACCGGACGGCTGGAGCGTTGGCTGGCGGATTACATGACCGCCATTGCCGAAATACGGCTCTATCTTCACCTGGCTCTCTTTCCGATCGCCATTGTCATGATCTCGGTGCTTGGTCTCGTGGGGCCGATCTTTGGGCTTGTCGAACTGCGCTTTGCAGCGATGGACAGCCTGCAAATCCCCACATCAGTGATCCCGACTCTCTTCGTCGTGTTCCTGCTGCTACTCGCCGCAATCGGGTGCCTCTTCGTGGCGCTTGGCGGCTTCCTGCTGATGGTGGTCTCCTTGCTCGCCGTATTGACCCGTCTGGGACGCTGGGGCGGCCGGATCGCGAACCGGCTCGTAAGGGCGGAGCCGCGAGCGATCAGCGCAGGCTATCGCCGCTCTGCCTTTGGCCGGGTGATCGAAGGGATTGCCGGCAACCCGGTGATGCCGCTCGTCATGGCAGGCACCGTCTTCATCTTTGTCGGCAGCATCCTGATGTTCTTCACGAACAACAACAGGGGCGTGGAGTTCTTCGTCGAATCCGAACCCGAGCAGGGCATCGTCTATGTTCTGGCCCGCGGCAACCTCTCGCTCGAAGAAAAGGACGAGCTGGTGCGCCAGGCCGAAGACATCGTGCTGGCGCATCCCGGCATCAGTAACGCGTTTTCCTTTGCAGGCCGGGGCGGGCTGAACACGGATACCTCCGGTGGCGCGGCCCCCAAGGACCTGATCGGACAGGTGCAGTTTGAAACCATCCCCTGGGAAGACCGCGCCGGGCGTCTCGATCTGGATGGCAACATCGTGATTGCCGAACTGACTGAACAGCTCGACACCCTGCCCGGCATCAAGACCGAGGTGCTGGAGATCGCGGATGGTCCCGCCTCCGGCAAGCCCGTGCACCTGCGCCTCAAGGCGGATGATTTCGAGGTGCTGACCGAGGCCGCGGCAATTGCCCGCGCCGAATTCGAGCGCACTCCCGGCCTCACCCTGATCGAAGACAGCCGCCCCCTGCCCGGGATCGACTGGCAGATCGACGTGGATGTGGAGAAAGCCGGGCGCTACGGCGCCGATGTCGCGACGGTTGGCGCGATGGTGCAACTGGTGACACGCGGGTTGATGCTCGACACCATGCGCGTGGACAGCTCGGATGAAGAGATCGACATCCGCGTGCGCCTGCCCGAGCAGGACCGCGTGCTCTCCACGCTCGACACGCTGAAAGTCCGCACCGACGATGGCCTCGTGCCCCTGTCAAACTTCATCACACGCACACCCGTTCCGAAGCTGGACGAGATCAACCGGATCGAACAGAAGCGCTATTTCGACGTGAAAGCCGATGTGGGCGACGGCCTGATGAAGCTGGTCGAAACCCGCCGCGAAAATGGAGTCGATGTCGATGAAACCCTTGCCGTGCTGCGCCCGGCGGCCGCGGATGCGGATCTGACCACAACCGATCAGGTCGCCTACAAGATCACCAACCGCATGGCCGCGCCAGACCGCGATCTGCAGGCCGGTATCAATGCGGGCAGCCTGCGCCTCATCCCGATCAACGCCAATGAACGCATCGGCGTGCTTGCTGAATGGCTGGAAACCGATCCGCTGCCAGAGGGCATTTCCTATGAATGGACGGGTGATCAGGAGGAACAGGAAGAAAGCCAGGCCTTCCTCTCCTCGGCCTTCGCCGCCGCCCTGGGGCTGATGTTCATCATCCTGCTGGCGCAGTTCAACAGCTTTTACAACGCGATCCTCGTGCTGCTCGCCGTGGTGCTCTCGACCACCGGCGTGCTGATCGGGATGCTGGTGATGGATCAGACCTTTTCGATCATCATGACCGGCACCGGCATCGTGGCACTCGCAGGCATTGTGGTGAACAACAACATCATCCTGATCGACACCTATCAGGAATACAGCCAGTACATGCCGCGGATCGAGGCGATCATCCGCACCGCACAGGCCCGCATCCGGCCCGTGCTGCTGACCACGATCACCACCATGGCGGGCCTCGCCCCGATGATGATCGGCCTCAGCCTGAACTTCGCCGACGGAGGGTATACGTTCAACAGCCCCACCGCGCTCTGGTGGAAGCAACTCGCCACGGCGGTCGTCTTCGGCCTCGGCATCGCGACGGTACTGACGCTGGTGGTCACGCCCTCGATGCTCGCCATCCGGGTCTGGGCCACGACCTACGTGCAATGGATCGCGACCCTGCTTGCCAAGATGTCCATGGGCCGTGCCAGCCGCGCCGCCCGCGACTGGGCACTGCAAAAAGACGCGCGCCGGGTGGTGTCCGGCGAGATCCTCTGGGACGCCGATCAGATCCTGCCCCCGAAACCCGACCAGACCGCTACGCTGAAAGCTGCTGAATAGCAGCTTTCACGCGGGCGTGACGGGACATCCGCGCGAACCGTGCTAAACTCCGGACATCTTGTTTTCAAAGGGAAGTCCGATGATCCGAAGCGTCTTTTTCACCAGCCTTCTGGGCCTGACATTTGCTGCCACTGCAGGAACAGCCGATATGATCGAAAAAACCAGCCCGCACTCCGTTTCCGAAACCATTGACCGGATGCAGGCGGCGGTGGAATCCGCCGGGGCCACCGTTTTCGCCCGTGTCGATCACGCCGCCGGAGCAAGCTCGGTCGATATGGACCTGCGCCCGACCCAGATGCTGATGTTCGGCAATCCAAAGCTGGGCACGCCGGCCATGCTCGACGCTCAGACCGCCGGACTTGATCTGCCCTTGCGGGTGCTTGCCTATGCGGACGCTGAGGGCGTCGTACGCCTCGTCTATCACGATCCGGCGGATCTGGCCGCGGCGCACGGGCTGCCTGCCGATGCAAAATACGTTCAGATGATGACCGGTGCGCTCGACAAGCTGACCAGCGCGGCCACAGCCGAGGAGTAACGATTTTGTGAGCGGCCCGGGGAGAATAACTCCCCGGGCTGGCGTGTTTTCCATTCATGACAGTTCAGATACCTGTTGATCGAAGGAGTTTGTTTATGAATTTGAAAGCCATTGCCCCCGCCGCCCTGCTCGCGCTCAGCGCCTGCGCGACCGTCGCCACCGAAACACGCACCCCCGCCACTTTGGAGGACGGGTTTTTTGCCGGCGAACGCTATGAGGTACGCACCCGCCTGATCGAAGGGCCATCCGGTGACTATGAGCAGACCAGCGTCGTCTATCGCGGGCTCAGCCGCACCTGCATCCCCGACAGCGGCGATGATTGCGAGCGCGCCGCCCGCGCGCTGATCGAGGAATATGACGAGTTTATCTTCCGGCGCCGCTACTAAGGCCGCGCCCCGAGGCGCTCACGCGGCCTCGTCCGACTGCTGGCGCGCCCAGAGCTGAGCGTACCGCCCGCCCTGCGCCAGCAGATCGTCATGCCGCCCCTGTTCGATGACCTCACCCTGTTCCAGCACGATGATCTTGTCCGCCTCGGCAACGGTCGACAAACGGTGCGCAATGGTCAGGACCGTACGCCCGCGTCCGGCCCGCATCAGCGCTTCCTTGATCTCCTGCTCGGTTTCGGAATCCAGCGCCGAGGTCGCCTCGTCCAACAGCAATATGGGCGGGTCTTTCAGCAAGGTCCGCGCAATGCCCACGCGCTGCTTTTCCCCGCCCGACAGCTTCAGGCCGCGTTCCCCCACCGTCGTATCATAGCCCTCCGGAAGCCGCTCGATGAACGCATGGATCTGTGCCGCCTTTGCCGCCTCTTCGATCTCTTCCTGGCTTGCGCCATCGCGGCCGTAGGCGATGTTGTAGCGGATGGTGTCGTTGAACAGCACCGTGTCCTGCGGCACCACGCCAATCGCGGCATGCAGGCTCTCCTGCGGCACCTCGC
>ERZ1740065.396-NODE-396-length-23255-cov-5.615733_pt1 | contig 23255 bp, 16 predicted proteins | sample MGYA00581738_ERZ1740065 | MGnify/ENA primary metagenome ERZ1740065 (study PRJEB43018, sample SAMN04849749) | marine metagenome | isolation source: floating plastic debris | place: Pacific Ocean | collected 2008-09-01 | study: EMG produced TPA metagenomics assembly...
CGGGTGGCCGCTGCCAGCCAAAGCGCAAACAGCAAGGCCTCGGGGGGTACAATCAAAACCGATGCCCAGAACATCCTCATCCGACTCGACAACCGAGCCTACTACTCCAGTGGCCTAGTCGACACCCCCATCCTCACCACCCCGGATGGCAAACGGGTTTACCTCCGCGACGTCGCCGAGGTGGTGGACCGCTTTGCCGACGATCCCGAAAGCACTTTTATCAATGGGGAACGGGCGGTGGTACTCAAAATATTTAGCCGCAGCCAGGAAGACATCCTCCAAAATGCCGCCTACGTCAACGACTACGTCCGCTCCTTCAACGCCCGCCACGAAGGCATCCGCGCCCTGGTCATCGAAGACAAAGCCATCTCACTGTCCGACGCCATCGGTACCCTGCTCAACAACGCTTGGCAAGGAATTCTACTCGTCCTCATCATTCTCGGACTTTTCCTGCACCCCCGTATTGCCTTTTGGGTCGCCTTTAAAATTCCCGTCGCCCTACTGGGCATGTTCCTACTTTCTAGCTTTTACGACCTCACCATCAATCAGGTCTCCCTCTTTGGTCTCATCATCGTCCTGGGGGTCATCGTGGATGATGGCGTGGTGGTCGCCGAAAATATTTACCAACAGTACCAGGGCGGTAAGAGCCCCCTACGGGCCGCCCTTGATGGGACCATCGAAGTGATTCCCGCCATCCTGTCCTCCTTGGCCACGACGGCGGTTGCCTTTTCCCTTTTCTTCTTTTTTGATGGACAACTCGGCGATTACTTCTCCGACATCTCCTTCGTCGTCTGTGCCACCCTCTTGGTCGCCCTGCTCGAAAGTTTGCTCATCTTGCCGGTGCACATTGCCCGTTCCCAAGCTCTGGTGGGTACCGACAACAACTGGCGCCTCACCCAGTGGACCAATCGGGCTTTGCTCTGGGTGCGGGATCGGGTCTACGAAAAAAGCATCCGCTTTTTTCTTCGGATTCCCCTGCTGGGCATCGCAGCCGTCATCGGTGTTATGGTCTGGACCGTGGGCGCCCTGGGCTCCGGGACCATTAAGAGTACCTTTTTTCCCACCATCGATCAGGACGTCATCACCGCCAAGCTCGAGCTGCCGCTGGGAACGGAAGCCGCGCTGACCGCCGACCAACTCCAGCGGATCGAGCAACGGGTTTGGGAGGTCAACGAAACCTACAGCGCCCAACGTAGCGATAGCCAGCAGGTGGTCAATTACGTGGAGCGCGTTGTGGGCCCCAACAGCAATGAGGGGCTGCTCAATATCTACCTCCTGAAGGGCGACAGTCGGGGCATCATGTCTTTCGACATCGCCAGTAGCATCCGCGAGGCGGTGGGCCCTATCCCAGAGGCGACCAATCTTTCTTACGGCAGCATCGCCGTTTTTGGCAAACCCGTCTCCATCGCCATGGTGGGGCGCGACCTGGCCGACCTGCGGGCAGCGAAGCGCATGTTGCGCAATTTTTTGGAAGCGCGGACGGACCTCAAGGACGTCACCGATACCGATAAGTTGGGAATGCCCGAGGTGGAATTGCGGCTCAAGCCCAAAGCAAAGTTTTTGGGACTCACCGAGGCCCAGGTCTTTGATCAGGTACGGAAGGGCTTTTTTGGTCTGGAGGCACAGAGTATCCAGCGGGGGGATGAGGAAGTGAAGGTGTGGCTGCGCTACGCCGATAGCGACCGTCGGAGCGTGGACCGCCTGGCGGAGATGCGGATCAGGACGCCGGATGGGGGACGCTACCCCCTGAGTGAGTTGGCTACTTTCCAGCGGAAGAGTGGGGTGGCGGAAATCAACCACCAGAACGGCATTCGCGAAATTCGCGTCGAAGCTGATGTAGCCCACCTGCTGGTCTCCGTCCCCCAGGTGCTGGCCGAGGCAGAAGCTAGCGTACTCCAGGACATCCAACGGCGCTACCCCAATTTGCGCTACACCCTGGAGGGTGAGGCCCGCCTGTCGGCCAAGACCCAAAATTCCAGTCAGGGGCCGAGCATCGTCGTCTTCCTACTCATGGTCGGTATTCTCCTACTCAACTACCGCTCCATCAGCAAGACCCTCGCCATCCTGGCGATGCTGCCCTTTGCCTTTATCGGCGTCGCCTGGGGGACCTACCTGCACAACATTCCCGTCAGCATCTTCTCCGTACTGGGTATGATTGCCCTGTGGGGCATCCTGATCAACAACGGACTGGTGCTGCTCTCGACCTACAACGAGCGGGTGCGGGCGGGCCAATCGGTTCGCGAGGCCTTGTGCGAGGCGGCCATCTCCCGTTTTCGCCCCATTATTCTCACGACCATCACCACCGTCTTTGGCTTGGCCCCTCTCCTGCTCAACAATTCCATCAGCGCACAATTTCTCAAGCCGACGGCCATCGCCATTTCCTACGGCCTCATCTTCGGGATGGTGCTCACCCTGATCTTTTTACCCTCGGTGCTCTTCCTGCTGGCACGACTGCGGTACTTCTTCGCCCGCTACGTTCGCCGACTTTCCGAAGTACGCGCCGCCGATTTGGACATCGTTTTGCGGGAGGCCCGCAACGAGCTTCGTTAAACCTATTTCAATTCAGATCGTATGACTACCAAAATTTATTTTATCCTCTTGCTTTGGCTCGGCGGCCTTACTTTGGGCATCGCCCAGGAGCCAGGCACCCTTTCCCTAGCCGATGCCATTGGCCTGGCCCTCGCTCAGAATAAAGCCATCAAGCTCCAACGACTCCAAACCGAGGTCGCCGCCAGCCAGGTCAGCAAGGCCGTAGCGGGACAAGGCCCCACCGTAGATGCCCTGGGGCTGGGCAGCTACAGCAATAATTTTTCCCAACTGGACCTCCGAACCTTTCAGCCCGAACCCGCTCCCAGCGAAATCAACATCGAGGAAAGTGGGGTGGAAAGCTTTAACCTCAACCTGGGCCTACGGGCGGATTACGTCGTGTACGACGGGGGCCAAGGCAAACAACGCTACCGCTTGTTGGTGGGGCAGTCGCAACTGGCCCGGGCCGAACAGGAGGTCCTGATCAATCAAACCGCCCTGGTGGTGTCCCAACTGTACTTCGAGCTGTTACGGATTCAGAATCAGGAAGGCTTTTTGTTGGAAAACCTCGAACTGAGCCAAGCTCGACTGGCCAAGATCAAGGATCGCGCTCAGTTTGGACAGGCCAATCGCCTGGCGGTTTTGCGGGGGGAGACCAGCCTGCGGCAGGATGAGTCGGCACTCGACGAAGTCCGTTTGGCCAAACGACAACTACAGGAGGAATTGCGCTTTTTACTGGACCTGCCCGCCGATGAAGCTTTTCGCGTACTCCCTGCCTTTTCGGAATGGCAACTTCCCCCAATGCAGGAATTGGAGACGACGATTGTACGCGATAATCCCGAATTAATCCTGGCCCGACAAGGCATCCTCTTGGCTGATGATCAGCTGAGCCTACAACAGCGCGCGCAATCTCCTTTGCTGGCGGCCAGTGCCAACTTGGGCTACCTTTATCAGAACAATGAGGTTCAGCAGTTGGCGGAGCTACAAAGTGTGGGGGGCGTCCTGGGGCTGACGGCGCGTTACCGGATTTACGATGGGGGACAGCGCAAGCGCAGCGTCGAGAAAGCCCAACTCGAAGTGGCCATCGAACAGCAGCGGGAGGACCGGTTGGAACACCGCCTGGTCAGTCAGGCCCGACAGGAACGCGAGCGGGTGCTCCTGATTCGGGAGCAACTGCGGCGGGAACGGGAAAACGTCCGCACCTTTGACGAAGCCTTTGCTAAGGTGGAGGACCGCTACTACACGGGGCAGGCCACCGCCCTCGATCTCCGCGATGCCCAACTCGCCCGACTCGACGTACGACTACGGATCGATCAGCTGCAAATTGATCTCCAGAAAGCCAAGCTAAAATTGGATCAATGGCAGGGCAAATTGTTGGATTAGGGCCACCAAGCTAGTCCGACCGCCCCAGATTTTACGTATTTTGGGGCATGGAAATTACCGAAGTGTTTTACCCCCGCAACCGTCAAGAATGGTACGATTGGCTCGCTACCCATCACCAAAGCAAGACCGAAATTTGGTTGCAACGTTATAAAAAGGATACGGACCTCCCTAGCATCAGCTACGATGACCTAGTGGAGGTCTGTTTGTGTTTTGGCTGGATCGACGGGGTCGTAAAGAAAAACTGTCCCGAAGGTAACGTCCAAAGAATCACGCCCCGCCGCAAAAAAAAGACCTTCCTCTCCGAGCTCAACCGCCAGCGGGTGTGGAAACTGCAAGGCCTCGGCCTCATGACCCCCCAAGGCCTTGCCCCCATCGCCGACCAAGTGGGCCATCCCGATGATCCCCTGCTCATCCCCGACTGGATCGCCGAACAGCTACAAGCCGATCCCACCGTTTGGGAAACCTTCCGAGCCTTCCCCCATTTTTACCAACGCCTCAAGGTCGGCTGGATCGTCGAACCCGGTAAAAGCCGCCGCGCCGAATCCCAAAAAAGACTCAACTACCTCCTCAAGATGACCCGCCAAGGCAAACGCTACGGCTCCCAACCCCTCCTCGACTGGAAATAAAAAAGCACTTGACTTACCGAAGCAAGCCAAGTGCGGATCCCTTTATCAAGAAGGATGGGTGTTATTCACTATCTTGTGATGACAAAACGCGCTACCGCAACTTCGCGATCATCACTCCATTCCAGAAAGTAGGTTCCTTCGGAAAGATGCGCTACGTCCCATTCAAAGTTGTTGGCGCCAGTGATGATGTCCCAATTTTGGACGGCCACTACACTGCCCAGTACATCGCGGAGTACCGCCTTGCCTTGGACATTGGCCAGGCTCTGGAATTGAACCGTCAGCCTGGTCGTCGCGGGGTTGGGGAAGAGTTGCAGGTTCCCCACAAATTCGGGCCGGTGCTCGGGCGTACTGGGTACGCGGGCGACACTGACCTCGGTCGTGGCTCGGAGCGGTGCCGTGGTGCTGATGCTCAAGTCGTCGATGGCCATATCGACCCGCCAGGGCGTTCCCGTCGTACCGACGTAGCGCAAGAGCAGGCCACTACCAATATAGGCGGACAAGTTGACACTAGCACTTTGCCAAGCATTGCCCTGGTTGCCGGTACGCGACCAGATGAGCGTCCAGCTACCGCCGTCGTCGTCGCTGGCCTCCAGCAGCAGGTTCCCCATGTTGGAGGCACCGTAGAGGTGGTACTGGAAATTAAAGGTGGCCGAACTCAGGCCCGTCAAATCAAAACAGGGACTGTCGAGAATGGCCACTTGGCTGGGGTAGTTGGGGGTCGATGATTCGGTGTAAACGTAAAAGGTTCCCGCGGCGGCGGCGGATGGTCCGGTATTGGAGGAGAGGGTACCACCACTATGTCGCGTCCAGTTGAAATCGTCAGCGGTGCTTTGGGCCCAGTCGCCCAGTCCCACTTCAAAGCTTTCGGTGTAGGGCAAACTCAGTCCACCCGCACAACCCGCCCCACCGGAGCCAGTCACAATGTTGACCGTGTAGTCTTCCACCTCTCCGTAGGTAAACGATCCACAGGGCACGGGGATGGTGTTGTAGCGCATCGTTACCCGCATTCGGGTGGGCCCGTCGGTAGCGGTAGCCGGTACGGTAAAGGTACCATTGACCGGCGTGATGGGAGCGGGCGAAAGGGCGAAGACCCGTTCGTCCGCATCGCTAAAGTCGCCGTCCTGATTGTAGTCGATCCACACCGTATAACCTTCGTTGTAGATCGTTCCCGGCCAGGTCGGAACGATGGTGATCGTATTGGCCGTCCCTTTGACCAGATCGGTCGACAGCGAGGTAAAGTCGGAGTAGCCGCCCGCTCCCGGGCCCGTCGGATTGTTGATGCTCCCCAGCGTGACGTTCGAGATGTATTCGTCACTCGTATTGTTGCCATTGGAGGCACAGTAGCTGGGGGTACCCACGATATTCACCGTGTAATCCTCGACTTCTCCGTAAGTAAACGACCCACAGGAGGAAGGTGGAACGGTATTGTACTGCATCCGTACGCGCAAACGGGTGGGGCCGTCGGTAGCGGTGGCCGGGACGGTAAAAGTGCCACTGACCGGGGTCGAGTTGGTGGGGGACTGGGTAAAGACCTGTTCGCCCGCATCGAGGAAATCGCCATCCTGATTGTAGTCGATCCACACCGCGTAGCCCTCGTTGTAAACGGTCGAGGTCCAAGTTGGTGAAATGGAGATGGTATTGGCCGTCCCTTTAATCAGGTCGGTCGACAGGGAGGTAAAGTCGGAATAGCCCCCCGTACCCGGGCCCGTTGTATTGTTGATACTTCCCAGCGTAACGTTCGAAATGTATTCGTCGCTCGTATTGTTGCCATTCGAGGCACAGTAGCTGGGGCTGGTCGACGTACCGATGGTAAAATTGCTGTTTGAAATATCGTAAAAGACGTTGTTCACCGCTTCGATTTTGATGCGGTTGGTGGTACCCGGCGTACTGGGAATGGTGACGCTCTGCGAACCGTCGTTGGGCGTATTGGCCGCCAGGGTGGTACTAAAGTTATTTCCCCCATCGGTCGACAGGAGGATGTTGACGGAGCTGGTATTGATGGGAGTGGCGTTCGTACCCGCCACGTCCCAGGTGATGGTTTGGGGGCCCGGGGACAGGGTCACTGCGGTATTGGGGCTGGTGACGACGAAGGGGCCGGCCGAGCCATTGACGGTGATCACGGTATTGTCGCTTTCGTTGGTTCCACCGCCGGCGCGGTTGTCGCGAACGGTGAGGCGAAAATTGAGCGTCCGACCGACGTTCGGCACTGCTTCCCAGGTAGTGGCCGTGCTGCCGGACAGTACGGTGGCCAGGGCCGGGAAGGAACGCTGGGTCGATGTGGTCGGGCTAAAGGAGCGGAAGGCTACCCCGGAGGTAGCGCTTACACTGGGTAGGGTGGTCGTAGCATTGTTTTCATTCATCTGTTCCCAGCAATAGGTCAGGGGATCGCCATCGGGATCGGAAGCCGTTCCGTCCAGGACAAAGGGCGTCCCACGGGGGATGGTGTAGTTGGGGCCCGCATTGACCGTGGGTACGGTATTGCCCGTGGGGGTATTGGTCTGGCAAGTCCGCGACTTGATGTAGTCGGTAATTTGTTCGATCGAGACGGCGTGAAAGTAAGGATCACTATTGGGTTGGACGTCGGTCGTGGGTCCCGTGATGCCGGCGTAGCCCATGATGGTCGTACCCGAGCCGGGTTCCATTTGAACGTTGGTTCCTTCGTTGCCCCCGAAGGTCCAAGTGTGATTGGCGCCAAATTGGTGACCCATTTCGTGACAGACGTAGTCGACGTCGAAGAGGTCCCCTTCGGGGATGGTTCCGGAGGTGAAAGCGGAACCTTTACTGCCGTTGGTACAGACACAGCCGATACAGCCTGCATTACCGTTGTTACTGGCCCGCGCAAAGAGGTGGCCAATATCGTAGTTGGGCTCACCGATGACGCTGGTCAGCGTACTTTGCAATTGTCCGTTGAAGCCACCGGAGCTGTAAGGGTCGGTACTGGCATTGGTATAAATGACGGAAGTGGTGCTACTGATCAACACCATGGTGATATTGAAGTCCACTTCGTAGATGCCGTTGACGCGGGTCATGGTGGTGTTGATGGCGGCCAGGGCACCGGCGACGGTCCCCCCGTGGTAGGCGGTGTACTCTCCCGTCGTAGAAACGGCCAGGCGGTAGGTCCGCAGGATGCCGTCGTCGGCATTGTTGAATCCGGCACGACCGGAGTCGCTTTGTCGATTCATTTCGTTCTTGACGCCACACTCAAAGTGATCGTCGGGGCGGTGGCGATCTTTTCTTTGGTAAACCATGTAGTGGCGAAGGTCTTCGGAATAGGGTTCGATAAATTCGTAACCTCGCTTGGTGGACAGCAACATGCTTTTCACTCCGAGGGGAGTCACGCTAAAGCGGATGATGTCGGAAGGATCGCTTAGGCCTTGACCGGCGTAAGATTTGATGTCGGGATACTGGGCGGAAAGGGTGGCGTCCAGTACGGGAGCTTCGATGACTTTGTAGGTTTCAAAACTGCCATCGGCGAGGGGAAAGTCAATGAGTACTTCGGTACCAGGTATTAGGCTTCCCCGTAAGGGAGCATCGCGGAGTGCACGCTTGAAAGCGGCGACTTGTAATTCGTAGACCTTGAAGGCCTGGGGAGTCAATTCGGCAGTGACTCGCTTTTTGCTTACGACGTTGGGACTTTTGGCGCGCCAAAAATTTTGGGCGAAGAGCGCATTAAAGCCCAGACATAGGACGAGCAGTCCTAAGGTCGACCATTGTTTTTTCATAAACAACTTTGATTTAGGTGATGTAAAATGAGCAAGTTGACGGAGGGTATCCTGATCAACTTACGCTAGGGGGTGCATTACGATATGGCATCGGTAATGGCAACAAGTAGCTTGACAATAACGGAAAGCGGAAAGTAAGGTGCTAGAAGAAATAGCCCTATGAAAGTATCATAAAAGTAAAAATTTTTATCCGTAATAAAATCAGAAGCGAATAAAACCTATTATTTTTTTTACCCTGTATGATTAAATCTCACGACAAGCTGTTCTTTTTTTCACTTGGTCGAACCAAGGTCACAATGGAGAATAAAACGGACGAAGAAGGGCTCTTGGGGATGGATCAACAATAAGTACCAGGCCGATAGCTCAAAAAAACCACAGTCTATCAGAGGCTTACAATATTTTTTTTTTACATTACAAAAATTTTCTAACTAAAATCTTAATTTACTATGGGCAAATTAGATGATGCGCTCGAACTGTACAACAAGGAGATGACCGACAAACTGGGCATCAAGAAAGTTGATCAGGTTTTATTAAGAGCTGCTGCCAAAGCCTGCGGCCCGGCCCTCTACAAGAAAGATGCTTCCAAAGTCGCTTGTTCCAACAAGGACGAAATGGAACGCATCCGTCAAAACTTCCTCATCAAAAAACTGGGCCTCAAAGACACGCCCAAACTGGATGAGGGATTGAAGGCCGTCTGCCAAGAGATGGGTAGTCGAAATCGCAACAAGTACCGCGCGATCTTCTACTACCTGTTGATTAAAAAGTTTCGTAAAAGTTCGATGTTCAAGCAACCTAAGGAAGCCTAAACCCAAGAATTTCGAACTACGCAAAACCCTATTAAAGCGGGCGTTACCAGTACTGGTCAACGCCCGTTTTTTTGCCCTTTGCTTTTGCCGAAAATTATGCCTATCTTAACATTGCAAGTACATCCGCGTACGTGCCCGGATCAAAAGACTCGATTCATCAAGAGGTCATTCTTCTCGCCAACACTTTTGAATTCTCCTGCGCATTAGAAAAAACAACGCACCTCACCCCAGTGGGGTGAAGTAAAAAACCAAGCGGTAAAGTCCTTCCACTTTACCCGCTCGCTTCGCGTTTTTCCCGAAGCGCAATCCAGTAAGTAGCGTCGTTATTGTCTCCATCCTTACCACTCGGTGTCGGTAGAGGACCAGTAGGATGGTTCCAAGACTTTCCACTGCCAAAGTGCGCCGTGCGTACCATTGGTAGTGGTATTGTTTCACTCAAATTTTTACTGTCATGAAAAGCAACGTAAAGCAAAGTTTATTTTACTTCGTCCCACTTTCCTTACTCTTGATCTGCTGCGGCTGTCAAAAAGAACCCCCAGCCCCACCCAAGGCTAGCTTTACCGAAACGGACCCCTCCACCATCCAAGTCGATGCTAACTCTCCCGGCCGGGGCTACGAAGCCGAAATCATTCGTCACGTAGAAGGCCACGGTGTCCACTTGGACTTTGCCGAAAGAATTAACTTTCACTTTCCCGATGGCCATACCGAAGAACGAATCCTGGTAGACGGCTGTATCGCCCTCACCGAAACGGAACTGCGCGATCTAGTCGCCTTGGACGAAAGCGGTGACCGTCAGTACCGAACGTTCAACTTGGTTAGCCCCCAAACTATCAACGTCGTGGGCTACAATGGTGGCACCTACGCCCTGACTTCCAAAATGAGGACGGCACTGCAATGGGCCGTCAACAACTACAATGCCCTCAACATCAATCTCAACTTCAACTTGACCTTTACCACCAACCTCAGCAACGCCGACATCACGGTGTACCGCAACCCCTTCAACAACAACGCGGGAGGAGTAGCCGGCTTTCCTTCGGGCGGCCGGCCCCACCCCTTGGTACAAATCTACAACGGCATGGAAAGCTACAACACCAATACGGTCGAACACGTCATGACCCACGAGATCGGCCACTGCCTCGGTTTGCGCCACACCGATTATTTTAACCGCGCCAGTTGCGGGCAAAACGCCAACGAAGGGTCGGGTAGTGACGGAGCCGTTCACATTCCCGGTACCCCAACGGGGATCGACTGGAACTCGGTGATGTTGGCTTGCTTCAGCAACAATGAAGATGGGGAGTTTGGTTTTTACGATCGCGTCGCGCTGGAATTTTTGTACTAACCCCTCACCGTTGCGTACCACGATCGATCTACGGATCGAATAGCATCAACCAGTTCTATTTCACAAAGTCAGTACCGGACCTCCCTGCCAGGAGGTTCGGTATCTTTTGAAAAAGTAGGGTCGAAAGGCGAGTTAGATTCAACAATTGGTACGGTAGACAGCACCTAAACGGGAAAGTGGAGGTACTCGGGGGGAACGGCCTCACACAACCACACGCCATTGTCGGAGCGGTAGAAGGGATGGCCCGCGCGGTGCATCGCACCCGAGCGCACCCGTAGCAAAGCCAGCTTACCGTGACGGACGCCCACCTGCTGGGCCGTTTGTACATCCGCCGACAGGTGAACGTGGTGGCGTTGGCCCTTGATCAAACCCTTCTTGCGAATGGAAGCTAGAAAATGGGTAGCCGTACCGTGATACAATTCTTCCGGTGGCTCCAGTTGTTGGTAACCCAAGTCGACGGTGATGGAGTGCCCTTGGTTAGCGCGGATGCGTTGGCCATCTTCACTGAAGGCAAAACGCTTTTTATCGTTTTCTGCCACCACGAGTTCGAGCCTGGATCGATCAAAACCAGCTTCGCGTCTTTTCAAGGCCGCCACCAGTTGGGTCACTTCACACCAACCCCCCTCATCCAGTTCGAGCCCGAGTACCTGAGGGCGATGCCGCAGGGCGAGCGACATCAGCTTACTAATTCGTTTCATGGTCTTGGTGTTCATATCACTTGCTTTCCGAACAGAACAGCAGCTGGTGGGCCAATGGTTCCCCAGCCTCCGGTTTACCCGGAATTTCCCCAAGCTTCCAAGCGCTACAAGGTGTACAACATCACCCGTTCTTGTTTGCCCCGCAGCTCAATGTCGCCGAGAAAACGCGCCGCTTCAATCAGGGGCTCCTCCGCCGCAATGCGGTCCAGCAAGTACTTGGAGAGTAAGATATCTACCCCCAGCTGGTTGCACATCGACTGGATGCGCGCCGTGGTATTGAGTACATCGCCCGAGAAGGCGATGTCTTTTTTGACCAAACCAATTTCCCCAGCCATGACGTGACCGTAGTGTAGCCCCGCCTTAAACTCCGGCACCAAGCCGTAGGTATTGTGATAATATTCCGCGTTGGCTTGGATGGCGCGCTGGATGTCAAAAAAGCATTGGAGACAATAGGCCTGTTTGATGCCCCGATCGACCTTCCAGGTCACGACGATTTCGTCTCCCACGTACTGGTAAATCTGTCCCCGGTTGGCCAGGATGCTCTCGGTACTATCGCGGATGAAGTCGTAGAGCAAATTAAAATAACGCACCTCCCCCAATTTCTCGGCGATGGTCGTTGAAGAACGGAGGTCCAAAAACATAAAGATGCGTTCTTCACGCACGGGTCGGAAGTAGCGACCGAGCAAAAAGTCGGCAAAAACGATCGGACCGTATTTGTCACTCACCTTGAGGATGAAGATGGTAAAGGCATTGACCAGGGCCCAGGTGATGAAGCCCTTGAGAAAGGGTGGGGTCCCGATAAAGTCGATGGCGGCCTGGACCGTGTCGTCGGAAAAAAGGGCGACGCCCTCGCTCAAGTGGTGGTACCACATGCTCGCACCGAAGGAGACGAAGGTAAAAATAATCGAAAACCAAAAGCTCGTCCCCAGCAGTACGCGCCAGAAGGGCATCCGGCGGAGCCAGCCTTCCAGCACAAAAACCAAGAAGATACCCCCCAGTACGCCCCCCCGCAGGGCGGCGAATAACTGCACCCAGACCTGAATCGGAAAATCATCAGGGGGGAGGTGGTCGTAAGAGCGAAGGGTAATCCAATCCAGTATCGAAAAAAGTACCGTTAATATCATCCAGGCCAGGGTGATGAACAATACTTTTTTCACCTTGAGTCGGAAGTTGGAGCTAAGGCTTAACTTCATGTAATTTCATTTAGCCATGACCGCTTGGTCACGGATTTAGCCCTGTAGCAAACGCTTCACAATCCCCGAGATCATCTTGCCATCCGCCTTACCGGCGAGTTGCTTGGAGGCCAGGCCCATCACCTTGCCCATATCGCGCATGCTGCTGGCTCCAGTGTCGGCAATGATCTGGCTGATGATCGGTTCGAGGTCCGCTTCGCTCAATTGCTCGGGCAAATATTTCTCGATAATGATAATTTCTTCCCGCTCGGTTTGGGCGAGGTCCTCGCGGTTTTGCTTTTCGTAAATGGCCAGCGAATCCTTGCGCTGCTTGACCAATTTCTGTAGGAGTTTGATCTCCGACTCTTCGTTGAGGTCCTGACCGCTGCCGTCCGTCTTGACCAAGAGGATGGCCGATTTGATGGCGCGAATACCCCGCAGGGCCACTTGATCCTTGGCCTTCATCGCCGCTTTGAGATCCGTATTGATCTTGTCTTCGAGTTTCATGTTTTGACGTTTATGGTGATTCGATAAATCGGTGTATACAACAGCCACTATCCCGATTAGTTCCCCTCCTCAATGCACTGCCGCGTCAGCTCCTCCAGCAGGCCAACCAGCGTCCGCGTTTCCTCGATGTCGTTGGTGTAGATGCGGATGCGATCGGTGTAATCCGAGTCGTCGTCGCCTTGGTACTCCTTGATGACTTTCTCGCGTTTTCGAGTCGCCAGTTGGACGGAGAGGTTCTTGCCCGAGATCACAAAGTCAATGCTCTTGGGGTTGATATCGCTGAGGCTAAAATCGTAGAGGGTTTCGATGTCTTTGTTCTTGGTCGACCGAATTTGGGTCAGCTGGAGTTTGCAGGTCTCGCCCTCCTCCGTAGCGAGCGTTTGTTGGTAGCTAGCGGAGGAGAGTTCCACGTCCAACACCAGGGCGGTCGCCTGTTCAAACAGCTCCTCCTTCGATCGACCTTCGTAGGCATGGTCCGCAGCCATCGCATTACAAGAGTCGATTTGTTCGTTCAGCAGGTAAGCCAAGACCTTGGCCTGGTCCACCTCGTCGACGTAGAGCGACACGGTGTTGCGGTAGTTTTGCAATTCGCCGTCCCGAAGGTGTTGGATACGCCGCTCCTTGGCTTTGAGGGTCACCGATAGGGAGTTGGCGCTCGAGCTCACCGTTGCGCTTTTCTTACCAAAGTCAATGAGGTTGAAGGTAAAAATCTCCTGACCACTGGCGCCTTTCTCCGCCAGGGTTTCCCGCGTCAATTCCAATACGCAACTGCCCCGGAGGGATTGGTCGTACTCGGCCCGACCGGTACTGACCTTGGTGACGTAGCTGCCGATCAGCTCGGCCAGACCAGTCCCTTCCGTCAGCATACCGGCCAATCGCTCTCGTTCCAACTGCGTCGCCGCCGGGATCAACTCCTTGAGTACGGCGATGATGTTGCGCGCCTCCGCCGTCGTCTTGACCAGCACTTCCAGGTCATTGCTGTAATTCGCAAACGCCCCCTCCTCGTAGTTCTTGATCCAGCGATTGTTTTTATCCGCCCCCAGCTTGACCAATAACTTTTTTCCCACCACATTGATCTTAACCGACTTGCTGGACAGATCCGCCAGGTTCAGGTGCGCTTCGCGGGCCGTGTTTTTTTTATCGGTAAATTCGTTGGTCTTGAACTGGAGAAAATACTGGGGGGAGCCCAGTACCAGTTCCTGGTTGTAGGTATCGCCATCTGATTCGACGGTGCCGATATTTTGCTGTAAAAAGGCGAGTTGCTGGCCAAAATCCATGGCCGAAAAATCCAGCTTGCTCTGTTGCTGACCCGCTTTGATCAGGGCTTCGAAGGCATCGGAAAGCACGCGGAAGGCTTCGGCATCATTGACGGCGATGGTAAAGGTGTTGCGGTAATTTTCTTGTTCGTCATTGCGGTAGTACTTGATCATCCGCAGATTGTTGTCGGTCTTGATGGTCAGGTACATCACCTTGCCCCGTACTTCGCGGCGCAGCAGGCGCGCGTTCAGGTCGATGAGGTGAAACTCAAAGCGTTCCTCGTTGCTCTTGCCATTTTTCTCGGTAATCGTGGTGCGAAATTGAAGTTCCTCCGCTTCTTCCCCCACTAGGCTTAGGGATTGCTCAAAGCTACGGCCGTTGGCCTCAACGGTGGTGATGAGGCCGGCGGTATGATCCAGTTCGGCTTGCCAACCGGGCGACTGCGCCGGCAGTGCGGTCCAGCACAGGAGTAAGCTGCAGAGTAGGGGGTAGTAAGACATGTTTTTCTAGGTTTTATGAAGAACGATGGATGATTGCTTCGATTCGTTGGGTCAGTTGGAGGAAATCCGCCACCGAAAGCCGCTCGGGGCGTTGTTGGAAAAAATCTTCCTGGAGCATGGGGTGATCCGCTACGAAGGATTTGAGGGTATTCCGCAGCATTTTTCGCCGCTGGCCAAAGGTCTGTTTGACGATGCGCCGGAACAGCTTTTCGTCGCAGCCCAGATCGGTCCGCGGGCGGCGGCGGAGCCGGATCACTCCCGACTGGACTTTGGGTGGGGGTTGGAAGGCACTCTTGTCGACTTTGAACAGGTACTCTCCTTCGTACCAGGCTTGGACCAAGACGCTGATTACGCCGTAGGCTTTGCTGCCCGGCGGAGCCACCACCCGCTCCGCCACCTCGTGTTGGAACATGCCCACCAATTCCGGAACTTGCTGGCGGTATTCCAGCATTTTAAAAAGAATTTGGGAGGAGATGTTGTAGGGGAAATTACCAATCAGGGCAAAGGCACCATTCCCCATCACCTCTTCCAGCGGCAACCGCAGAAAGTCCGCCGCAATGAGGCGTTCGCCGAGTTGGGGATAGTACTTCTGCAGGTAATGGACCATGTCCCGGTCCGCCTCCACGACCAGCAGCTCGTAATCGCGGCCCAATAAATACTGGGTCAACATCCCCCGGCCGGGCCCAACCTCCAGTACACGCTCGTACGCCTCGGTCCGCTGCAAGCTATTGGCAATCTTTTCGGCGATGTCTTCCCGGTGCAAAAAGTGCTGTCCGTATGATTTCTTTGCTTTCAAATTATGATTTTATAAAAACGTAAAGTAGGTAGCTTCAAGCATTTAATTCCCATCCTGCGTTGGAAAGATTTATGTCAAGTTATTTATTTATCTTAGCGCAAATTTAGTAAAACCAGGCTGGAGTAAGTCCAAATCGACCACGTAGATAAATTGATGACTACCGATGAATACTAAAGTCTCGGTCGCAAGATCGTACAAAAGTAAAGATAACCTGATAATTTTGGCCGACTACGATGATTTCTCTTGGACCTCTGCGTTCTTGAGTGAGGCCGAATGCCGCTTCCTCCAGTCGGCCGCCCGTCGGGAATTATCGGATGTCTTACTCCCCCAGGCCCAGCGAGTCATCATTGTACAATTTGTAAAACGCAGCCCCCTGGAGGCCGAAGACCGGGAGAACGCCCGGATGGCCGGTTGCGATATCCTGGCCCAATTGAGCCACTACAAAATCGACTCCGTGGTACTCCTACAGCGCAGTCACAGCCTCCGATTCCGCGATTACCTCGAAGGCATGCTCCTGGGCAATTACCAGTTTCTCAAGTACTTCAAAGACAAAACCGCCAAGCGCAACCCACTGCGCCACATCCGATTGGAAAGCCAGGCCCTCTCCCGGGGCGAACTCCGGGAACTGCTGGCCGTGGTGCGCTCGACCTGTACCGCCCGCGACCTGGTCAACGAACCCCAATCCTACCTCTCCGCCGTCAAACTCAGTGAGGAGATCGAAGCCATCGGCCACGATGCGGGTTTTCGCGTGCGGGTACTCCACAAAAAAGACATCCAAAAGCTCAAAATGGGGGGGCTACTGGCGGTCAACCTGGGCAGCAAGTGCCCACCGACCTTTTCCATTCTCGAATGGAAACCCCGCCGTACCAAGAACCAACAACCCATCGTACTGGTCGGCAAGGGAGTCGTCTACGATACCGGCGGGATGAGCCTCAAACCGACCCCCAATTCGATGGACATGATGAAAAGCGATATGGCGGGAGCCGCTACCGTAGTCGGTACCATGATGGCCGCCGCCCTGGCCCAGCTACCCCTCCACCTGATCGCCCTGGTACCCTCCACCGACAATCGCCCCGGTCACGAAGCCTACGTACCCGGTGACGTAGTGACCATGTACAGTGGCAGCACCGTCGAAATTCTCAACACGGATGCCGAAGGTCGCCTGCTGCTGGCCGATGCCCTCCACTACGCCAAAAAGTACCAACCCGAATTGGTACTCGATTTTGCGACCCTCACGGGCTCCGCGGCACGCGCGGTGGGGCCCGAAGCGATTTGTTACATGGGGACCACCGATCATTCCATCAAAAGCGAGATCGAAGCCTCCGGCCAGGCCGTGTACGAACGATTGATCGAATTTCCCCTGTGGAAGGAGTATGGAGAATACCTCAAATCCAATATCGCGGACCTCAAAAACCTGGGGGGCAGCTCCTCCGGGATGATTACGGCGGGTAAATTTTTGGAACATTTCACCAGCTATCCCTGGCTACACTTTGATATTGCGGGCCCCGCCTTCCTCAAAAATGCGGACAGCTACCGCAGTAAGGATGGTACGGGGGTGGGCGTACGCCTTTTGTTTGACTTCCTAAAAAAATACAAGCAGGACTATGAGTAAGATGAAAATCGGGATTACCATCGGGGACATCAATGGCATCGGATTGGAAGTGATGCTGAAAACGCTGGCCAATCCCAATGTGGCAAAGGTTTGTACGCCGGTGATCTACGGGTCTTCAAAGATCCTCTCTTACCACCGAAACATCGTGGGTATCGAAAACTTTTCGGCCCACAGCGCCAGCTCCGCCGATCGCCTCAAGCACGATCGGGTCAACGTCATCAATTGCTGGCAAGAAGACGTCAACATCACCCTGGGCGTGATGTCAGAAAGCAGCGGCAAATACGCCAAGATTTCGCTCGAACAGGCCACCAATGATCTCAAACAGGGCTACATCGATGCCATCGTCACCGCTCCCTTCAATAAAAAAGCCATGCAACTCGCCGGCTTCGAATTTCCGGGCCATACCGAATACCTCACCCAAGCCTTCGATCGCCACGATAGCCTAATGCTCATGGTCAACGACGAGCTGCGCGTGGGGCTGGTCACCAACCACCTCCCCCTCGCCCAAGTAGCCGAGGCCATCACCAAAGAACAAGTCAGCCACAAGCTCGAATTGCTACACCGCTCCCTGACCCGCGATTTTGCGATCGAGCGGCCCATCATCGGCATCCTCGGCCTCAATCCCCACGCGGGTGACGAAGGGGTGCTGGGCCAGGAAGAGGAAAAATTTATCCGCCCGGTCATCATCGAATCCAAAAAGAAAGGCCTGATGGTGATGGGCCCCTTTCCCGCCGATGGCTTTTTTGGCTCCGGTCAGTACCGTAAGTTCGACGGCATCCTGGCCATGTACCACGACCAGGGCCTCGTCCCCTTCAAAGCCCTTTCCTTCGGCAACGGCGTCAACTTTACCGCCGGATTACCCGGTGTCCGTACCTCTCCCGATCACGGGACGGCCTACGCCATCGCGGGTAAAAATGAGGCCGATCCCTCTTCCTTTCGCCAAGCGCTCTTTCTGGCCATCGACGTCGCCCGCAATCGCCGCGACTACGACCAGATGCACGCCAATCCCATCAAACGCAACAAGAGCCAACGCAAGGGCGATGATTCCCGCCAGGAGAACAACCGCAACTAAGTCGGTCGATTCCCATTTCCACTAGCGCCGCCGACCATCGGATACTCGGGGCTGACGTCCCAACTGGCTCGCTCGGCTGTCGCCAGCGTAGCGAAGTCTGATGATGGCTTCGTCGTTGGGAACACTCGCCGGAGCGGTAGCCGGGGCCGGATTCGACGTCGTCGGTGCCTCGCCCGGTGGCCGTCCCGATGCGGGGGCTCCCGCCCGGGGGGGATCCCCGTGGCCCTCCTCCGGGGGGGGTGGGGTGGCTCCCGGGCTGGGGCGAGTGGGGGAAGCTACCACCGGCTCGCCCAAAATGAGGGGGGCTTCGTCGGATGTGGCGACGCGATTGGCGCCCCGTTGGTAGTCATCGGGAAGAACGTAGGCCGCGGGCACCTCGTAGCCCTCGGCCGCAATCTGCGGTATGGCGTCATCCAGCGTGCTGGTAAGAGGTCGCTCAGCGGTAGGCGCGTAGCTACTGCTGGGTAAAAAGCGATCCAGGTTAAAACGCGGGGCCGCGGCGATCGGGGGGGATGGAGCGGCTTGCTGCCATTGGGGAACCGTAGTTTCCAGCCGATCGTACTGGTCCAGTTGGTACCGCTCGATGGTGCGAATCAGCTTGCTGGCGTACTTCTGATCGGTGGCGTAGCCACAATTTTGCAGACCGCGGGCCCAAGCGGTATAGTCCGTGGTTTGGTAGGTAAACAGCACTTGGTAGCGGGGATTATCACGGAGGAAGTTGCTGTGATCCACAAAGGAACTCTCTACATCGTCGTAGGCCCGAAAGCAGGACTTGACCAAGCGGCCGTTTTGGTAGTCATCATCTTCGATGTAATAGGTGGGGCCCGTCCAATAGTCTTTGCATTTGATCCCAAAGTAGTTGTTGGAAGAACGGGCGAGCGTTCCCTCTCCCCAGGCGGATTCGTGAATGGCCTGGGCCAAGGTGATGCTGGCGGGAATGCCACTGCGGTGCATCTCGCGGATGGCGATGTCCTTGAACTTGCTGATGTAGCTGGGGGAATCGACGGAAGTGGAATGAGCGGTGGGGACCAAAAGCCCCAACAGACAAAACGCCAAAAGGACGAAACGTTGCTTTCTCATGGTGCGCGGTTTTGTGGATGTAAAAATGTACACCAGTACCCACACCAGCGGCGAAGCCTAAAGCAAGGGCAAGGGGTAAGTAACTGGAGTATGACGGTCGGAGACCGTTGCCATTTTACTTACTTCTTGCCTTCTCATAGGAATTAGTTTCTCATAGTAAGTAAAAGCGGCGTTCCCAACAAATATTTAAATAAATACCATATAAAAGCAAGTCCCTTGGAACGCTGAGGCACATTTTATGTGACGTTAAAATTCCATGTAAAAAATATTTAATGTCAAAGAACGCAGCAAATTTTTCGAAGCTTTTTACCACCTACAAGCGACTGACATTCAGTTTATTAAGCAATAACTGCATTCAAAATTCAAACGTCCCCTCATTTTGAATATAATTTATTTTTATGTAACAAAAAAATAATACTTCTCCCCCTCTTTTCCAGCCCCTCTCCCCCGCCATCCCCTTTTCGCAAGCTCCCGATTGGATTTCTGGCAGCGTATTTGTATTCAACACATTAAATATTTTAAATATTTGTTTTCCACCACTATCCTCCCCGGGATTTAAACTAAGAACACCATGAGAAATTTATCCCTCCTCTGCTGGTTCCTACTTGGCCTGAGTAGTGCCCTTGCTCAACCCATGCCCCAGCCCCCCATCACCGCCGATGCCTTCTACCAAAGAGGGGCCCTACTCCACGACCAACAGCAACTCGAAACCGCCATCGACTTTTACACCGAAGCCCTCCGACTCGATGCCCAGCACGATAAGGCCCTCTACAATCGGGGCCTCGCCTATTACGTCCAAGCTAAGTATCGCAAGGCCCTGTACGACTTTGACCGCGTCCTGCGCCTCCTGCCCGACGATCAGGTTGCCTACGAGCACCGGGCGCGCCTGCGCTTTTTGCTGCAGGACCAGGAGGGAGCGCTCCAGGATTACGACCGAGTGGTGAGCCGCCAACCCAATTGCGTTCTCCACGTCAATCGGGGCATCGTTTATTTGGAGCGGGGACAGTGGGCCAAGGCCCTCGAAGATTTTGAAGCCGCGCTGACCTTCGACGAAGGCGATCAGGAGGCTTGGAACGGGAAGGGAGACGTTTATTTTGCCTACGAAAAATACGAGGAAGCCCTCCGTTATTACGACCGGGCCCTCGCCCTCCACCCCGGCGACGCCCGCTCCCTAAACAACCGGGCCAATGCCTACCGCCAACTCGGCCGCAGCACCGAAGCCCTCCGCAGTTTTGACGAAGCCCTCGCCCGGGAAAACCACCCCGAAATCCTCACCAACCGGGGCTTTTACGCCCTCGAACGGGGCGAATACACCCGGGCCCTCGCCGATTGCGAAGCGGCCTCGCGACTCGACTACCGCAACGACCGAGCCTACTACGGCATTGGCGTGGCGTGTATCCACCTCGCTAAGTACGAGCGGGCCCTCGAAAATTTGGATAAATCCATCGAACTCAACCCCAAGGTGGCGGACTACTTTTTCCAACGGGCTCGGGCTACTTTTCAGCTGGCCCAATACGAAGAGGCCCGCCACGACCTGGAAAAAGCCAGGGACCTCGGTGCCGCTGCCGAACCCGTACAAGCCCTTCTCCAGCAGTGCTACGACGCACTCGACGAGCAAACCGTGGCCCGCAGCGGTGGCTACGACGAAGAACTTTTTGACCAGACCGATATCCTGCAACAGCCAGCGGCCAAGCCCTTTACGGAAAAGGGCGTACCGCTAATCGGCAACGAACGGGAGCAAATCCAGTACGCCCTCGAATTGTACCAGGGGAAGCGTTTTGATCGGGCCATTGCTGCGTACAGCGAAGTCCTGGAGCAGAACCCCGAACAGTTTGCCGCTTACTGTGGGCGGGCGGACGCCAAGCTTCAATTGGGACAAGCCAGCGCCGCCGTCGAAGACTATACCTTGGCCATCGAATACCACGGCGACTGTACCGAGGCCTTCTTCGGTCGGGGCAATGCGTACTACCGCAGTGGGGACTGGCGCCGAGCCATCGGCGATTACAGTACGGCGATCTCCCTAAACCGCCAGTTGGCCAAGGGCTACTTTATGCGGGCCCAGGCCCTGACGAAGCTCGATGCGGACCCACAAGCCCTTCGAGACTACGATAAGTATTTGACGTTCAGGCCAGTAGATGCCGACGCCCTCTACAATCGGGCGGGGCTCCGCTGGAGTACTGGCAACATTTTTGGAGCTTTGCAGGACTATGAGCGGGCCTTAGCCATCCATCCAAAATCCGGACGACTGTATCTCAATCGTGGTCGATTGCACTACGCCAACAATGATTTGCGACGGGCCGATGAGGATTTCAGTCGGGCCATCCAGAACGGTACGGACTCGCCGGAGGTGTATTTCTACCGGGGCGTTGGTCGCTACGAGCTGGGGCAATTTGCCGAGGCCATTACCGATTTTGATACGGCGCTACGGGCCCAGCCCGAGGAGGCCAGCCGCTACTACTACCGTCGGGCCCTGGCCCAACACCAACTGGGGCAGTGGCGCAAAGCCATCGGCGACTACCAGCGGGTACTGAGTGTGTGGACCCACCACGAGGGGGCGCAGTATCACTTGCAACTGGCCCAGGCCCTACGCCGCCCCGAGTCGATCCAGCCCGTGGCTGAACGGACGGATTCCGAACTCTCGCAGGCGTCAATGGGCTGGTAGACGGATAAAATAAGGGCTGAAGACAAGTAGGAAACAGTCGGATAAGCCCGCCTTAATGAAAAATTAACAGTTTATTTTTTAAAAATATGTTAATTTTGCAGCATCATTTCAACGAACTAGGCTTTTGGGTATTTAGTAGCTACCCAATTCACTTTACGGGTCTATATCTTCTAAACAAACATTAATTCTTTGGATTATGAATGAGAAAGCGGAAAAAACACGTTACAGTGACCTGGAGTTGGAGGAGTTTAAGCAGATCATCGACAAGAAATTAAAGGAGTCGCGGGAGCAACTCAACTTCTACATGAACCAGTTGGCCGATCGCGCCGATAATCCCGACTCAAAAATCAAAGGACTCGATGATGGCATTGGCACCGCCGAAAACGAACGGATCACGACCATGGCAGCACGCTTGAAAAAGCACGTTCAGCATTTGGAAAACGCCAACATCAGGATTCGGAACAAAGTCTACGGGGTTTGCCGCGAAACGGGTAAATTGATCGCTAAGGAACGACTCCGTGCCGTACCGCACGCGACGCTCAGTATTGCCGCCAAACAAAGTAAGATTCGCCGATAGTCTAACTTCTACCAACACACTTCCATCAAAAATAGTGATTGTGTCGATCGATCTGGCATAATCACTATTTTTCGTTTATATTCGTTGCGTTTTCCAAGCACTCCAAATCGTTTCGCCCTTGAGTCGGTCCGTCAAGCTCTCCCTCATCATTTTGCTCGTCCTGGTACTCGACCAGGCACTAAAGTTCTGGGTCAAAACCAGCATGCAGTACGATACCAGCTTTGACTTGCTGGGGCTCTCCTGGGCCAAGATCCGTTTTGTCGAAAACAATGGGATGGCTTTCGGGATTGAAATTGGCAACAGTGAGGAAAGTAGGATGCTCGGGAAATACGCCCTGAGTGTGTTCCGCATCATTGCCGTGATCTTTTTGTTGTACTACCTGCGACTGCTGGAGAAAAAAGGGGCTTCGATGGGTTTGTTGGTCAGCTTCGCCTTCGTGCTGGCCGGTGCCATTGGCAACATCATCGACAGTGCCTTTTACGGAATGATCTTTAGCGAGTCGGTCCGCCACGGCGAGATCGCCACCCTCTTCCCGGAGGGTGGGGGCTATTCGGGTTTTCTACGGGGCAAGGTGGTCGACATGTTTTATTTTGAAATTGCGCGGGGTTACTTTCCCGCGTGGTTCCCCTTTTGGAAGGGGGAGGAGTACATCTTCTTTCGCCCCGTTTTCAATATCGCCGATACCGCCATCACCACGGGGGTACTGAGCATCATTGTATTCTACCGCCGCTTCTTTAGCGAGTTCGAGGAAGAGCGCACTATCACCAGCCCAACGGAGGAGGAAGTAACCGCCGAAAGTAGCACGACGGAAACCGAAGCGCCAACGAAGCCAAGGGCTTCCGGCGAGGAGGAGGAGTAACGAAGCGGGGGGGGGGGCCGAACAAGCCCCCCCCCGAAAAAAAAAAAAAAGTAAAATTAAT
>ERZ1740065.397-NODE-397-length-23219-cov-11.909083_pt1 | contig 23219 bp, 18 predicted proteins | sample MGYA00581738_ERZ1740065 | MGnify/ENA primary metagenome ERZ1740065 (study PRJEB43018, sample SAMN04849749) | marine metagenome | isolation source: floating plastic debris | place: Pacific Ocean | collected 2008-09-01 | study: EMG produced TPA metagenomics...
GGGGAAGGGGGAGGGGGAGAGACACATCTACCTGTCTCTGATGACTAGCCTCCTCTCTAGGAGTATGGTTGAGTATAAAAACAAACAGCCTGGCAATACTTGGCACAGAACACCTAAAACAACATATTGTGATAAATGGACAGCTGATGTGTGAACCTAACCCAGCACATGAACTGAGCTGATGTGTGAAGGAAGCAAAGATAACATAGTGGAGGAGATGAGAGTGCTAGAAAACTCCATCTCCAAATTTTGCAGACCTGTTTTGCAGGTGATCGTTGTACGTCGCATTTCTCTAGGAGTGATGAGCAGCTTGGCCCACTGAATGACGTAATGCTGTGGTTGCTCAAGGCAAGGTATAGGCATAGGAACCAATGAATGCAAGAGTTTACACTTGCTGCGGTCCTTTGATCTCCCAGAGTGCATTACTTTTGCTGGCCCAGGGATTTTAGACTAATTGGTTGATAATCCCTGGCTGGCCTTGTTGATCACGTGTAGTGAAAATGACTCCAAGAAGCAGGCGTTTATGTGTAGTTCTCTTGTCGTTGCAGCTAGATTTGTTATATTTACTGCTATTAGGCAGAAGAGAGAGAAGAAACAGATCTCTGGGAACTATGAGACGGAGGCTATTCTCTTAACCTTTGTTGCTTTTATCTTCCTAAATCCTACCAACGACACCAGTGATCTATGGGGAATGGATGCACAGGAGGACCACCAGTGATTTAGATATGTTCGGAGTTATCATCTCGTTACATATTTTGTCTCCAGTGAGAAGAAACATGGCGGCTCCCGTACGCTGGCCATCACCGATTCCAAGCAGTTCGATGGGAAAATCCGTCGGTAAGGAGTTCGCTTATAAGTTCTTAATTGATTCGAGTCGGATACAGGTGGTGGAAATAATAAACGAAATCAAATCAAACTTTGTTTAACTGTACTGGTATGCTATACTCATGCACGAATATATGTATGATTGTAATTGTGTATCATCATGGTTGTCCTTTCCTGAAACTATAAAAGCAACGCCTATGTATATGAGATATTTTTTTAGAAAAGAAAATGGACGACCAACTTCGCTTTCAGATCGAGCTGGAGTTCGTACAATGCTTGGCCAACCCACACTACCTTAATTGTGAGTCTACTTCTTAGTGATGGTATTAGAGTTAAGTTCATCACGTGCATATATAGCCACTGTGGATTCTGCTTGACTCTAGTTTTAGCACAGAGAGGCCAATTCAAGGATTCTAAATTCATCAATTATCTTCATTACCTACAATACTGGAAGGAACCTCAGTATGCCAAATATCTCAAGTAAGTATATAGTAAGTATATAGTAAGTATATAGTAAGTATATAGTAAGTATATAGTGACCAGTAACTAGGGTTTACAAGTCTTAGAGTTTTTGCTCACTAATGCTGAGAAATATGCTGCCTTTTTATGGTAGTGATGATCTGATTGATTGATTGATTGATTGATTTATTGGTTGATTGATTGGTTGATTGATTGATTGATTGATGAGATCGCGGCTGTGTAGAGAAGGCTATGCAAACTCTGGGCTGTTCCTTGGGGTGTCAGCTTCAGAGCTAGTTCCCCTCTTTCCTAGATAGCCCCACAACCAATATATTTTATCTGAACTCACTAAGAGAGGCAATGTGAGTGTCTCTTTCATCCATAAATGTCTACTTACATTGCCAAGTGGATGAATGAGGATTTTATTGTGTGCAGAAATTCTGGTCCGTTTGGCGATAAGATAATGTGCATACTTTGATAAAAGACATACTGTAGACTGGAATTATTTTGCGCTGGAAAATATTTGCGAAAATGGCAGGAAACTTGGATGGGAAAATTTTTGCGATCAAATTTTTTTGCGAAAATTCATCACAACTATAATCATTATATAACCATTGAAATTTTTTTGCGATCGTATTTTTGCGATTTTGAACATTCCCAAAAAAAAATCGCAAAAATATTTCGTCGCAAATAAATTCCAGTCTACAGTATTTCAAGATTCTGCTTACTTCTACCCAAGATTACGGTGGTAAACATTTAGTTTTGCTATTAGACTGTAGCCGACACTTTAATCTACTTTTTTATACAATAATAAACAATGTTCAGATATGTGCTAATGCTGTGGAATGCAATATGACCTTATGCACTTTTATTCTGATAATGGAGTGCACGTGTTCATTCAAACCCTTTGAATATGTGCCTCTGCATTTTCGCATAACTATCCCTATGTGGCTGAGTTTGGGTGAGATGAAAAATGAGAATTGAGTGCTGAGTTGTGTAGGTGTCGGTGAAAGAGAAGACGACGCTTAACATTTGCAGAAATGTTCGGTGAGAATATGCTTACCACTGCATTGATCCACTCTAGAGAAGTACGATGTTGCCTGCTCGCTTCAGAGTTATATTGTATACAGCATACTGTAGAACCGGATTTGATAGCGACAGAAATGTTAGCGTTTCCTTCAAAATCATCAAGAAATCAAAATGATATTTATCTAACGATAGCGATCCTATAAATGAGAAGACAACTCCTAGATAAGTGATAATGGGGTGTGATTTCTACAGTGAAATCTAATCATAGAGATGAATTTTCGTCACTATTTTTGCTGCGGTTACATCACCGCTATCAAATCCAGTTCTAGAGTTTGTTTTTTCTTTCGCTTGGTTTACATATTACCTGCCATAATGATAATGATGATAATAATGGAGGGAGACATTTTTCCAGGTATCCGCAGTGCCTTTACTTGCTGGATCTGCTGCAGTACGAAGCGTTCAGGAAAGAGCTAGTCAACACGCAGTGCGCAAAGTTCATAGACGATCAGCAGCTACTGCACTGGCAGCATTACCAACGCAAACGGACTAAACTCATCAACAGTCAGCTGGAAAAACAGCAGCAGCCTACGCCCAATCAGCAGCAATCAGCAGTCTCGAATCACATGACCACACCACTGAATTCCAAATAGAATAGGAAGACTGTCAGTGGCTTTATTTTTCCATTTGTTCATATGTAAATATCTGGTTATGGTGGTATTACAATCCTTCAGTTCCAAGCAGACTGTCTCTCAACTGATTAGCTGTGTAGGCCATCTCGCCCTGCAGTGTCACCCTTTGTTTTGGTTATTTCAATTCACATGTGGTTTGCAGCCTGCTCTCACAATTGACCCTAAAGGTCATCTCATCGCTGAGATTGGATTTCATGATGGTTGGCCCACTGCCTCGTTAGTTGAATGGTATGCAGTGCTGGTGTGGTTTGACTCCGTCACCGATTCCCCATGTAATCTAGACTGAGGATACCATATATATTCTATCGCACAGGCTGTTGCAGTTGGTGCTTCTCTGTGTCTAATCCTGTTTGTGACACCGCAGCCTTAGTATGTGGCGATTGTTGTTCGCCTCTGTCCTAACGCTCTCCTACTGTGCCGATGGGTTTTATCTAGCAGATAGGAGAGAGTCCTTCAAAGGGTGAGTAGCCATGGTAGCAGCAATCGTCCTGTATCCTCTACTTTTATTGCGGACGGTAAAGACTTGCTCTCTGATGTTCTGTCAAACCCATCTAGATGTCTATGAATGATATTTATGTCAATTCTTATGCTGATACTTGGCTAATTTTGCAGCGATCAGGTTCTGCGAGTCATTCCAGCCAGCGACGAGCAGGTCCAGTTTTTATCGAACCTGGAAGCGCATTCAGTGGAGGTAAACAGGCCTGAATTGAAATCCGCAAACTGTCACCACTGTGACATGTCACGCCACGTAAATAAGCACGCAGTTGAATGGAGTTATGCCTGATCAAAACTTTTCACCTTAGATTGATTTCTGGACGCAGCCGTACAATGTAGGTCATGATGTTGACTTCAGGGTGCCTAAACCTTTCCTGCAGCAGACAAAGTCCTTACTATCTCATCACAACCTGAAGTATGAGATTTTGATTGGAGACGTGCAGCTGTAAGGAGTGTTAGTATATATGGAAGCGGTGATTTTTTTCTGTAAATGAGTGTGAATTATGTTGATGTTGCTGAAGGCTGGTTGACAAAGAGCTGGCAAGTATGTCTGATGCATCGAGAGAGAAAAGGGATACGCGCTCAAACGCCAAATACGGTAACACAGAGTACCACACCGACAGATTCTTGAATAACTACAATTCACATGATGAGGTAAGTTACACTTGTGGACACCTGTGGACACCTGTTGTCGCAGTATCGCATCAGGATTGGCGATTTTCTTACTTGGAAACAAACTATTTCAGATAAACGCCTGGTTGTCTAAGATGAACGACATATGTGGAGCTCGATGCAATATCCATGACATCGGGACCACAGGCGAGGGTCGCACATTGAGAGTCATCAAGATTGGCGGCTCCCGCAAACGAAACAAACCTAAGAGTATAATTTGGATAGATGGAGGCATCCATGGTAGAGAGTGGATATCACCAGTGACTACCATAAACTTTGTTTATAAGGTAAGATCAAAGGACCGCATTGCATGATAAGATTTCTCAGTTGACAGGAAGGGTCAACTCATGACCCTGGCTGGCAGCTGGTGGACCGGTGATGCTATCACAGCTCTGAGCTATTTCCAGCCATCTTCGGCCAGTCATTGTTCAAAGGAATTCTCATTGAATGAATCACTTCTGCTGTGTTTCAGCTGATTCATGACTACTCATCTGATCGGTGCACCAGGCACATTGCTGAGGCCTTCGACTGGTACATTCTGCCTGTGGCTAATCCAGATGGATACGAGTACTCCCGAACTAGGGTAATGATCCCTTCATTTCTGTCTCTCTTTCATCTACCTCCAACATTCTGTCTTCCCAGTTTGTATCTGTCACTCAACTTTGTTTGCAGAATCGAATGTGGAGGAAGAACAGAAGGGCTTTAGTCGCCCCGCGGAAGCCATGGTGGGCTGTATATTACTATGGGCCTATGGAACGATACTGCTACGGAGTCGATCTGAACAGGAACTTTGGATTCAGTTGGGGAGGTAAAGCTGTTGAAGTTAACCTATATTGAAGTTGACCTATATGGTCTCCGAGGCCTTCGATGGATCAAAGATCGAGGATCTTTGATGGTCTCTTCTGATTCATTTTCCATCACTAACTACTCGATTCAACTCATGTTACAGTTATTGGGACAAGCACGAATCCATGCTCAGATATTTTTGGTGGAGCGAGTTCGTTTTCGGAGCCGGAGACGAAAGCCATCAGAGATTTCACCACATCAATCCACAATGGCACCAACATCAAAATATACGTGTCACTGCACTCATACGGCCAGTACTGGCTCTACTCCTGGGGTTACACTCGCCAGCTGCCTGACGACTACGTAGATCTGGTCAGTCTAAGAGCAATGTCAAGGTCAGTGATACAGGTCCAGTATTTAGCAGGAATGTGTTCTGTGTTTCAGGACACAATAGCCTCTAAAGGTGCTGAAGCCATATTTGTCGCCAGTAATAACAGGACACAGTACATAGTCGGACCAGCCTCTCGCACTCTCTGTAAGTACTAAGTCATTACGCAGTTACTACTGGCAGACGTCAGTCAGATTAATCAGCGAGTCCATATTTCCGTCTGATCCTACCCATTGTTTATAACCACTATCTAATTCTCTAAATACTGACAATTTCAGACGCGTCATCAGGAGCATCTGATGATTGGGCTAAAGGACGCCTTGGTGTCAGGTACGCCTACACTGTGGAATTACCGCCGTCAGACGCCAACGCTCAGGGCAATGGTTTCCTCCTGCCAGTTACAGATATCCCCAACGTTGTCAGGGACACTTGGCCTGGTATGAAGGCTATGGCAGCAGCGTGAGTATCTTCGTCTTGGGCTAATGTAGCCCCCTTTGATAGTCACATGATCATACATGTAGCTATTCCATTTATACTCAGGACGCTACAAAAGGACAGAGCAAACAGCCACGCCAGGCACACATTCTGCAACCCGTAGAGGCTCATCATTTCCTTGTTTAAATTGAAATATATTTTTACAAAACAAAAGAAAAACATATGATGTGAGAAGGAGGATGAATAAACTTGTTGTCAGTATGGTCAGGTCGGTGTTGACTGCAGGCAAGAAGGTCAAGGTCATTGATTGTACTTTTTGAGAGCCAGTCGTGGGATGATGTTCATCGACTGCAGCTCCTGGAAGAGCAGCTTGCAGGCGTAGGGCATCTTGATGGATGAAACTTTGTTAGATGATTGGCAGTTCTGACACCTGTAAACCAGTGGATGGCAGGTGAAATGGCAGCAACAGAATGGTAAGACGAGACTCCAGATGCTTTATCACTGACCAGCCGGTGTAACCGAGCAGTCCGCAGCCATCGCAGACGTCCACTTCAAACGCATCGCTGGATATCATTAGCCTTTCAAGTAGCAGCATACTGTAAATTCAAAGCAAAGCTGAGTTTAATCAGTCCACCACATTTAAAACAATACTGACAGGCTGACTGGGCTCCCCACTAATCACGTTATAAATCTGGGCCTGTAAAATTTGGAGCCGGCCGGCCTAGTTTGAATGGCTGAGACCTAATCACTCGCAGACCAAGACGCAACTACATGACATACTTACAGATGGTGAGCAGGCTATACTGACCTGGCTCCATAACCGATGAGGCAATCTCTCTCCATCTCACCGAGACGCAGGCCTCCGTCTCTCGACCGACCTTCAGTGGGCTGGCGAGTGAGCACGGCCCGCGGACCCTTCGACCGCGCGTGCATCTTATCCACAACCATGTGCTTCAGCTTCTGGTAGTAGATCGGGCCCATGAATATGTAAGCATTCAGCGCCTCGCTGCATAACGAGAGGGAAGGTAGAGTGAGATGGGGAGTGAGGGAAGCGAGGAGTTAGAGAAGGAGAAAGAGGATGACAGGGAGGTGAGAAGCGGGACAGGGAGAAGAGAGGGGAGGGAAAGAAAGAAAGGAGACATGTAGGAGGGATTGAGGAGAGAAAAAGAGTAGCGATTGAGTGCATGGAGGGATAGAAGTGCGAGAGGGAGGGACGGGCAGAGAGAGGGAGGGGCGGATAAATAGACAGAGAGGAGAGAGAGCTGGGTAGAGTTAGAGAGAGGGCAGGAGAGGAAGAAAGGGACGGAGGGAGGGGGAGGTAGGGGGTAGGGAGCTAGCCTTATACTCACCCAGTTATGCCAGATGTCAGGTAGTCTTTCCCCATATAATTGAAGCCGTTCTTCACCAAATCTTCCGACACATCAACAACTTTGCTGCCTCCAAATGCTAGAGCAACACAGAGAATCAAGTGATGTAGACAACATTCAGCTACTCGATATTGAATAAAGAACATCTAGTTAGACATAACAAACTTTTCTAAAAATATTTTGGCATGTTGTGACTATGAACATTGCGTGACATTGATTCTTTGTTATGAGATGAGATGTATGACGAACCAGTTCCGTAGTGAAATCTGCCTTCGAGAACGCCAGCCTTTCCCGCGAGGCACTCCATCAGCTTTCCCACAGTCATACGAGACGGATACCCATGGGGGTTCATTATCTGGTACCAACAGAAAATTATCTCTGAAAGAATTCTACTTGCAAGAACGCCCACGACAAATTGACCTCTATTTCAGCACTTTCTGTTTTTATGATCCATAATCAGTAGGCAGAGAGAATGAACAGCTCTGGGAATCAGAGCAGTGTACAAGGAGAGTGTGGCGAGAAGTGTCCGTCGACCTGATTATTTCTATACATCAGTGCAAAAGTCAAAATTCTTCAGCAAAATATTATCACAATCCTAGTATCCCATAGTGTTTTTATAGCCACCATATTGTGACACTCATATTGTGACACTCATATTGTGACGCTCATATTGTGACGCTCATATTGTGACACTCATATTGTGACACTCATATCGTAATATAAAATACTTCATGTAGTTTTCAGACACAGTATGACAGCCCACATTCCTAGTCACATTCTCTCAACACACTGCCCTGCGAATGATGATACTGGAGTTATCTTCCCAATGCCTAGACTCACCACATCTGGACAAAGGCCGAGATCAGTGAACGGCATGTCTTCCTGCGGTACGATGAGGCCGCAGACGCCTTTCTGGCCGTGACGGCTGCTGAACTTGTCTCCGATCTCTGGCCTCCGGGTCTGACGCAGCAGTATCTTGATGAGAAATGCCTCCTCGGGATTGGATGAGATCATAACTCTCTCTATGTATGATGGCAGCGGTGCCTTATACCTGCGACCAGTGAATCACCCATGAAATGCAACTCATCAGGCATGACTAGCAGCAAGCGGCCATACTGACTTACACAGCTGGCACCTCCTTGTACTCGGGCTGCTGGGACTGCTGCTGCTGGGCGCCTGTAGACGGCATTGTAACGGTTGGCATCGACTTGTTTATCAGCACCTGACGACTTTCAACTTTCTCGCCTAGACAAAATTCGGTTCCGTAAGTCCATTGTAATAGTTTTGTAGCTATTACAAAACTGTAATAGCTACAGTAATAGCTGCGATAGCTGTAATAGCTACAGTAATAGCTGTGATAAATAGGGGATGGCCAACTAACCGGGCGACACTATACCGTCGGTATCTAGAGCTGAGTGTTTCCAGATCGGCTGCTTGGTAGTTGCGTCGATCAGTGGACCGAGCACCTTGTCAAACGTCTGATTGGTGTACCGCTTCAACATACACTTCTGATTTCTGTACACCAAACATCGGCCAAACCTAAAACAAATAATTACCGCTCTCAAAAATCTGGTAAAAAATATCCACATAGATCTGTTTTTGAGCGGATAAGGGGAGGTTGGACACCCACCCTCTATCAAGGGAAGCTTTGTTTAGCACCAAGGCATCTTCAATGTCATAACCGCTGTAGCTCATAACGGCGACCGTGGCGTTCTGTCCAGCTGGCAGCTTCTCGAATCCGATCAACTCAATGGTCTACAGAAATCGGTCGGAGTCACACATTGTGCATAGGTAGGTCAACCAATCAGACACTGTGCATAGGTAGGGCAACCAAACAGTTGAGGTAGATGGACCTGATTGATTGGTGAATGATCTATCTGATCGGCGATACGACGCGACTGATTAGCTATGAGGGAAGCTAATAATCATGTTGCTGAAACAGTCGGCAGTAAAGTCAAGCATTCTTGTGGATTCAGTTACGATAAAACAGGAAAGTTAGACAGTTGTTGAGTTTTTGCGTATTTGGTCATCGTTGGTGGCCCACAACAAATGAAAAGCACAAAGTATTTCTCTATTCCATTGATGCTCTGTGTGATAGTTTGAAGAGAAGCAAAAATATATTTCCGCAAAATTCTTGTAACGGATAGAAACGCAAAAATGTTTGCAAATAGATGATGTTTTACAGTAGTTACCTTACTCTTCACCATGGGAGCCTGTGGGTAGACGAGGTTATACATCAGTGTGTCAATTCTGTTCTTCTGGTTATAGGCAATCGTGCCCATTGCCTGCTTACCCATGGCGCACTGATACGTGTTACGCGGCGACTGGTTGTGATGTGGGTAAGGTATGAGGCCTGCGCAGACGCCGAGCAGCGTAAACGGCTCTATCTCCAGGTGCGTAGTAGACCTGGTAATCGGATAGCAGGTAGACGGGAGTGGCGTATAGGGAAACTACCATCATAGCCGTGATATGGCTAGTTGTTAGGTAACAGAGGAGGAAGGGAGTATTTCTCACAGAGTGATGTCTTGTTCGTATACGGCGATCAGGGCGTCATTCTCTTCATTGCAGTCCAGATACTCCACGAGTCCCTCATGAAGGAAGTCGTCAAAGCTCCTGCAAACAACAGCGGCAACAACGTCGCTAAATACCTCCTCTTCTAAGGGAACCGTTTCTGCTTCTCATAACAGGATGTAAAATCTCCTTAAAAACTGCAGTTGCTGGAACTGCTAGGCAAAAACAGGAGAAGACAACTATGATTTCAGTATAAGGCCTCGTTACATTGCTACGGCAGCTACAAGGAAGTGAGTGGCAGGCGTTACCTCAATCCAGCGCTCAGGTCCTCAATGTGCTGATTAGTGACTTTTGGCACACCGTCCTCCACGATGATATACGGCCTAAACAGGAAACATGAGTCTGCTAAACAACGATAACAGCATGAGACGTCGATGTGAGAGATACTACAGTACCTGCAGACACGGCCTCCATCTGATGAGATGTACACGCAGCGGTGAGCGTGGTTCGGACAGATCGAGATAAACTCGTTGATCAGCCCGGCTCGCCTCAACTTCTTGAATGTTCTTAGCAGACGTCTGAAATCCCTGATGACGCCGAGAATGTTTCCTACAAAGTTAATGTGGAGATCTAGAGCTGTCACAACTGGCAACTACAACTGGCAACTACAGCCGGCAACTACATTGAGACTACATTGAGACTACATTGAGACTAAATTGAGACTACATTGAGAATAAATTGAGACTAAATTGAGAATAAATTGAGAATAAATTGAGAATAAATTGAGACTACATTGAGAATAAATTGAGACTACATTGAAACTACATCGAGACTACATTGAGACATGCTATACACCAAAGTTGGACTGCACAATAATTTACCGTTTAGGAAGACGAGATAGTTGAGAGGAGACGTCATTTCTTCTCCTCCCAGCAGCTGAAGTTCTTCGACTCCGAGATTGTAGCACAGCCGGGCGATGGGCGTCTCATCCAGGTCTGTGGTGATGTGTGTCATCAGTGCTAAATTCTTCACTAAGCCACATGCCTATGAACGAGCTCTGCTGCTATAATAATGGTGCGATATATTACATAGAAGCAGTACTGTAGACCTAGATTTCATAGTGACGCTCTAACCACAGTGAAAATAGTGATGAAAAATGATCTCTAGATTGCGCTATAGAAATTACACCAATTATAACTTATATAGGAGTTGTCTTCTCATTTATGGGATCTCTATCGTTAGATTGATACCCATTTGATTTCTTGATAACTTTGAAGGAAACGCTAATGTTTCCGTCGCTATCAAATCCGGTTCTACAGTATATCACTAGAGACTGAGATCCTACCTCTCCCTCGGGAGTGTCGGAGGGACACAGCATGCCCCACTGCGACGGCTGGAGAGATCGAGGTCCACTGACTTTGCGTGTTTTCTCAAATTGACTAGAGATTCTCGTCATCATACCCAGACAGGAAATGTAAGATAGCCGCGAGAGAACCTGAGTGACTCCTGCTCGGTCCATCTTGAATCTCTTTATCGTCCAGTTTCCCTGTCAGACAGTGAACCAACATAGCTGGCATTCAGACCAGGGGGGGGGGGTGAGGGGCGATCATTAGGGAGACACCCACGCTGGAGATTGCAGTGACTAGGCCATTAGTAATCTGGTCCTGTCGCATGTGCTTCACCACGTCAAACTGAGCGGCTCGTGGCTTCGGTATCGTCATATCAGCAATCCTCTTCAGCTGGAAAACCGATAGACTGTTAGACAGCTACGACCGTAACGCCCCACGACCGAAACGCCTCACGACCGTAACGCCGCACAACCGTAACGCCGCACAACCGTAACGCCGCACAGAAACTTTTCATTAATCACAGCCCACCTCTGAGTTGAACTTTTTGAACAAGTCTTCAAACAGCAGGGAGATGAGCTGGCCGGCGAGCTCGAGGCGCTTGTTGCCAACGTAATCCCTGTCATCAATGTCGGCAGCGTCGCCCCTCGCCAGAATGACGCGACGCACCATGAGTGCCACATAGCAGGCCTTTATTTTAAAGTTCCACTCGGGAACCTGTCAATGAGAATATCGACCCATGATCCCCACAAACAGGAGAGGGAATCTGCTACATGACAGACTGACTTACTGGTACGTGTGCCAATATGGTCGACTGCAGCACTTCCCTTGCTTCCTCCACCTGACGAACTTTCTTACTCTTGCCCTGAGTGTAGATCTTGCTTCTCTTCATCCTCTGTCCAATGAAGCTCAGAGCCTGCAATCAACAGGGGGAGATAACCAACTGACGGCAGTCAACGTACCAAATTATAATTTACTCTGATCAGCTGTAGACACTGTTATTACTAATACTGTTATTATAATTACTATATACCATTGTTCCTACTGTATATCACTATCATTATTATTATAATAATACTTAATATATAATTATTATCATCATTATTATTATAATAATTAATATAATATGATATATGATATTGTACATGTAGCTATTACAAATTATTATTATTATTATTATTAATATTGGTGTAAACTTGTTCAACATAAGTACTATAAATCTGCTTCGAAATGCAATGATATAGTGACAAGCACACTAAATATGGAGCAGTGCAAAATTCCATACGCTATTCATTGTCACTCATCGTTCATTTCATCCTTGGCCATGGTCAGCTTGTCTGCGTGGGGAGATACAAATCAAAACAAGCACCTGTGGCTTACCTACCGTACATGCCATAGGACATGCCCTGATCTTCATGACAAACAAAACCAAAAGGAATATGAAGGAGATCGAACCTGCAGCTGAGTGAAGACCTGCAGTTGATGACATTCCTCGAAGCAAGGAATCATTGCAGACGCCACCATATCCTCGCTGCCGATCATCTGCAATATCTCCTGGTCGCACTGAATACCCATGGCTTTGAATATTACCACTATCGGCATGTCCTATGCGACGAGAGACAGAGGTGGAGACAGGTAGTGGTGACAGGATGAGAGACAGAGGTGGAGACAGGTAGTGGTGACAGGATGAGAGACAGATGTGGAGACAGGTAGTGGTGACAGGATGAGAGACAGACGTGGAGACAGGGCAATGGTAAACACAGGCCAGTTGGTAATGAAAAGTGGGCCGCTTTACCTCATTGAAACTGTTGTGCTTCAAATAAAACTTGTTCTTCTTCATAATCAAGTTTGTCTTTACTTTCTTCTCATGAGTAGAGCTATAAAAATGAGATGGCCCATAGGAAAAACATCACAACGGTATACTTGGTTCATTAACTTCGTGACAAAACTAGGCAAGAAAAGGAGAGGACAACTCCAAACTGTGAACTGTTCCAGGAAGATCTCTCTGCCTACAGGCATACCTCTGAACAGAGCAGCCGACATTGCCTTTCCTATCCACGTCAACAATGATCCTATTCTTGGAGAGCTGCTCTTGGATGAGGATGACTTTCTCTGTGCCTCTCACTATGAAGTAGCCTCCCGGATCCAACGGACACTCATTCAGCTTGGCCAGCTCGGCCGGAGTTTTGCCATGAAGAACGCATTTTGAGCTTTGAAGCATGATGGGCAGTCTGCGTAGAATATATTGACATGCAGTAGCGATGGGCTCAGTGACTAGCTGTAAACAAACATACTATAATGGTTTTTAGTGATGGAAAAATATAGTGGTTGAAACGATAGAGGAATGGAATAAAGAAAGCAAGAGAGGACGAATCCAAATTACTACAGCAAGATTTTTTGACAGAGTTGCTGACGAAACAGCTATGAACTAGGGGTGTAACAGTTTCGGTTCGACCGAATATTAGCCTCATTTTGGTTAACCGAAACTGCTTTCTGGCATTTCGGTTTCTGTGCCCAACGAATGTTCTCATTGCCGAGCTATAAAAAGCTCATTATCTTCTCTCACATCGCTATTTTTGTAAGAAATGTCCCTGTAAAGTCAATCAGTCTTTGTTTGAGGGATGAGATCAGCAAATATGGCCACAAAATAGTAGTATTACAGGAAAGTGGAAGTAGACTGGACTCAACTCAGACGGAGAATGTATTGAACACAGCATGAAAGATAAAACCGAAAATAAACCGAAACCGAACCGAAATCTCTAAGGAAAACCGAAAACCGAACCGAAGCTAAAAATCCCAAACCGTTACATCCCTACTATGAACACTATAACCAGGATCTCATCATAAAGTTATTTTTACACAAGTTTTTATCTGATGTTGAGCAAAATCAGAGCCGGAGATGTTTCCACGGAATAGACGAATCTGCTGCCAAGGCAGACGTACCTGCCGATGGGTAGATTGTTACGTACTACGCGCTGCTGGCCTCTGGTGTACTCAATATCTACAGTAATTGGCGCCGAGTAGGTCATGTCCCTCAAACGGCACTGTAAGATGATAATTGCAGCTTAGAGTTGAAGGATTAGTGTCTAAGGAGGACAATAAGACACTAAATACTCTGACCTACCTCTTGAGGAGAGATAGATTTAGTGATGTTAAATCCTTCCTCCACATCTGGAGTTCCCACGTGGATATTCAGATACTTTAGGTAGAACATGGGGTCTGCGTCGCTTGTTATCTTGTCATTTGCCTCCATTATTTTCTTACAATAAGGATTGCGCAATCGTTTACTGAGAACTGAGAGCTGTTTGAGACAACTGCTGAAGTGAGTGAGAGTAAACCATTACATATATTATACATATTGTAACTAATAGCAGTAGCTATTAAAAAAAGTGTTAAAATCGAGAGGCTGTCTAACGCGCTTGCGCATTGAGAAATAAAGGCCTTAAGGGCGAGGCTGCCATATGCGGCGCCAGGTCACTCTCGGTTTCTAGGCAGGTTGGAGCACACCTGTGGCACGAGGGCCCAGCAGGAGGACTCTGTGAAATTCAAACCCACAACCTCTTAACACTTGCGTATCTCGAGGTGTAGGCTCTATCACTGAGCTATCTCCTACTCCTATTATTGGTGATTGGAGTGTGAGAACCACAGCTAGTAGCACAAGAGACGGAGACAGAGCAGTGAACGAAAGACTTGCTTGCCAAAATGACGTATATAAGGATGTGAAGGCAGATACCCAAGCTGTCATCAACCCCACATGAGCCAATTTAAACTCATCCAAACGGAAGTAGTTTTATTGGCAAGGAAGAGATATCAAAGGTGGAGAATGTAGCTCCTGCAGTAATCCAACTGATACTTCCATCTCATTTCTTCCTGATATCATGCAGGATGGTACCAACGAATGATCTGATAGTATTCTGCACCAAACAGGTCTGACTAGGCGCAGGGTGAAAGTCATATCTCTAGTGATTCAATACTTAGCAACTGCAACATGGGTGATGACAATAGATCTTATGGAGTCGGACCCAGAGTTAGCAGTTTTTGAGCTGAAATCTTGGATAAAATTATGGTCATTACGTTTTGACTGAAAAGGTGACACAACCTGGAAGTAATTTGTTTCACATTGAAAATAGTTTTCCCAAAGACTACTGCCTCTCTATCCAAACCTAAACGTATACCACACCAGCAGTTCAGATCTGACTAACTTTTTGTACAGTCATCTAAATATCACCTATTCTAGACTCGATTTTTTGGCTCAAATGGCCTGAGATGCACTCGTGTGCACTTCTCACTGCCTTTCACTTTTAATTCTGCTCAAGCGCTCCATGCACTGCCACTTTGCAGTGAGACCCAAAGAATCTCAATTTTTATCCGTGGAGGCAACACCGCTAGCCAGAAAAAACCTTAGAATGTACCATATCGGATATCACATAGGCAATATGGGAAGTGAAGGGAGAAAACCTAACACATCTGGATGTAGCTGGATGCCAGCAATAGACTATTCTTTCAGCTCACATTAGTCCGCCAAAGATTAGAAGGTAAAAATAAGCCACATACCGTTATCCCAACATTTACAAAGTAATTGAAAGAATCTGTGTGCTGCTTCACCAGCCCCTTGACCTTCAAGAATGCAGGAAGCAGCTTCCATTTTTCCTTTAAAAGACAATGTTTTGATCGTTTGTGATCGTTTGTTCATGTGAAGCAATGTTCACCTATATCTTTCATCTCATGGCGCACACCTTTATCTCCTTTACAGGGGCAGCAAGGTCTTCTAGCGATACTTTCTCCATCATTTTCCCATTACAGTCGTCTGAATTCTAAGTCAGTGCTGCTATCATATCTCAATGCATCAGCATAGCACGACCTGCACCTACAAATACCAGTTACTCACATGTGAGCAAAATTTAGCTCAGAGCTGAAAAATTGTTCTCGTTGAGTAGCTAGAATACCGGAACTTGATCTACCAGCATTGTTTACGACCGACGAAAATAATTGCATAAAATAACCTTTAAGAATGTCATTATTCTAGAATTTAAGTGGCTCATGTAGGCAATCCAGCTGAATTTGATGTATCAATAATTTATGATAAACATAACTCCAAATTTCACGCATCTACATGATTTTTTTTGCAGAATTCGTCGATAACCGATTTTGAAGATCATACGATTCCACATCCGATTTCCAACCAGCTGATCGATCATATATAACGTACAGTATTCCAAGTCCAAGTTTTGCAGCATTTTCAGCTTAATAAACAATGTCTGTCATCGAATCTGTTCTTGATACATAGCTGTCAGGTGGGCTCAATATACCGTCTTAGTTTCACCCACCAGATGCACTTTTCATACTGCATACGTTAGCAGGTTATCAGCATTCCCATCCTTTCTGAAGTGTACCTTCCATTTTTCTTCCATATTCTCGTCTCATTGGAGGCCAATATTGCTTCAGTGGTGGTCAAACTAATTGATTGTTCGCCTTTCTTTATACTTAACTGGTATACCACTGCTCAATTGCACTGACTTGTTGGTTCCTGTTTGCTTCTAGATGAATACCGGAGAATCATGGGGTTAAAAATTGGTGGACATCTTGTTGTTCCTGTCGTGTTATGGGGTAACAAAAGTCCGTCGCATACTATAACTGCTGTTGCGGTCTCCCATGATCTTAAGACTATTTTGACTGGCTCAGCCGAGGGTCAACTCTGTCTTTGGGAGTGTGTATCTGACTCAGAGGTGAGTTTACTCACCGCCATCAGCCACCTGATGCAATACGATTTTGTTTGGAGCTGTGTTGCCATTTGGACTTTTAGATTGTACCCAAGTTTATGATATATGGACATGATGGATCAATAACTTGCATTGCTGCAGCTAGTCAAGATAAAGCTCACTTCGTCTCATCAAGTGATGCTGGGTCAGTCTATATATTTGATGACAATTGATGTATAGTATTTTAATCTGAAGTGACATGTTGAGTTTATGATGTAGAGAGCTCTGCCTGTGGGATGTGGATGACGGAAGATGCGTGGAACAATCGAAAACTGGTCAAATTCATACTGGCATCCGGGTCTGTTCCCAATATGTGCTCACATGTTCAACTTTTGTTGACTAATTATTGATGTGTATTAATTCATATCAGTAGTAAATGCATACACATAATTACAACTAGTATACGCTCTAGTAGTACATGTATTCTCTTGTAGACGATCTATAAACTACAAGTGCGCTGTATTGAATGAGGTGGATATGTTTCAGGCGTACAGGTTTGCAGCTAACAGGTCCATGAGCCTGATATGCAGCGGTAACTACCCCGAGATACACATACTCAACTCCAAGACTCTGGAGGTCAGTTACTCTCTTGTGGCGCGGGTGCACCCGGACTGGATAAATGCCCTCTGTGTACTCCGACCTGTGAAACGTGACGGTATGTGCACTCATCTTCTCTGATTGGCGATAATTGGCTATGAATTTATCATTGTCATTGTACAAAATGATTATCCAGTCAATGCCCAAGTCAAGGACATGAAAGGATATGAAGTAATGATAATTTGTACTTTGAAAGCTGGAATTGCAGTTATATAAGTTTGATGGCAACTTCTCCTGTACTATCCTTTACTGAGTAATATCTGTTAATTTGAACTTCTGTAAATTTGGGCATCTGTCAATTTGGCCGTCCATAAATTGGACAGTAACTGTATGTCTCACTGCGCATTCAGTGGCTGGTAGACGTTTATTATTTCTTGTATATTGTTAGCAGTACTACTTCCTGGTTACAACACACGCTGGTCCATGGATGAACTATTACTGCTGTGACCTCAGTATTCATTGCCTAACAACGCTTAGTTTCATGTTTCACAGATGATGTAATACTGGCCATCACTAAGTCTGGCACCATAAAGATGTGGTCTATCAACATCCATACTGTCCAGGTATGTCCTGGTAGTCAAACACTCCATCTTCCAGGGACGAACTCAAGTTACTCGAGTGAACGACCATACGTATTGTTTGCTTTCAGTCTATGCACATATATGAAGATGAGTCGAAGCAGATAAGGTGTACCGATGCCCAGTCTCTGAGCTGCTGTCCGTTCAATCAGAGGACCGTTCTCATCGTCTCCTCAAAGTGCTGGCAGGTGAGTCGGTAACCGCGGTAGCCTTGCTCTCCGGCCTCCTGGCCACGCCCATGATGGAAAACCCGCGTGTCATTACAGATCTGGTCGTCCAATGGCCATCAGGTAGCGTGTATGGCAGCCTCATCTGCTGCCACTTACTGTTGCTTTAATTCGCAGCGCGATCACTTATCTCCACCTGTCAATCTATCCGACAGCCTGTCCTGATAGACTCAAATCTAGCCTTGAAATGAAATCAATGAATCTCACCGAGAGAGAGAGAGAGAGAGAGAGAGAGAGAGAGAAGTCTGATTAGATCCTGTAACAGTTACATTCACCCAAATCATCAATGAGCGTTCTCGCTCTCATTCCTTACTTCATTAATCAGCCAAATTCTCTGCCTCCTACGAGATCGGTTGTCCCCACCCCATTGCTTACTCGTCTCTGTGACGCTTTGATACGTTCTTAGTAATCGTCCTTCTGCGCCAGCTGCGACAAGTGCTGATGAAGTTTCAAGTTCATCTGACTGATAAGGCAGCACTCTGAGAGGCATTTCATTTTCATGCCTTGTAATATATATATACATATGTGTGCTTGTGGCAGAGCTTGTCTTCCCCATGATCGGCTTATCGATGGAAGCGGTTGAATCAAAGTGAACTGTTTTTTTTGCGTGGGCCATGCAGCTGTGGCATGCAAACTAAAAATGTGTCCTAATTTTTGCCCACGTGTAATTGTGTAGGTTTATGATGCCGGTGAGTTTTCGCTACTGTGCAGTGAGGCGTGTGGAAAGGCTGGTCAATGGAGAGGCGGTGAATTTATCGCCATTGACAAGGTGATCACATGGAGTAACAACGGCCAAGCCTTCCTATACAAATTACCAACAAAGTAAGGCACTCTACCTCAGTAATTGTACAGTATCTCCTCCCACTGGCCAACAGAGACGGCGTTGTGATACTGACTTGACGTCGTGATGTATTATATTTTGTCAATCCGTGAATGATCTGTATGTATTGTGCATATCTTCATATCCTCCACTTTATTTATGCAACCATCGCTCACTGCATGCTTTGTGTGTGATAAACGAGACGCTTGTCACGGATCTTTATGTGACGCGTGACGTTTATAGGATGTATGTGCTGCTTGGCTAATACCACCTACGTCTAGTCTGACTCTATGCGCTCCTCATATGCATGGAACAGCTCTCAGACTATCATCATAGTGCTTCATTCTAATCCATAACCAAGTGGCTCCTCCAGTAAACGGCTTCTTCCTGTGTCCTTGTGCAATCCTCCAACTAATTCAACTTGTAAACGATTGCGATTGTTACACGCTATTGCACAATGAGACTAGTTCCCTACGCTGTGATGGTGCTGTGACGGGCGGACTGTCACATAGCAGCTGTGGCCTGAAACAGTGTACACTACTGTGGTTGGAGTAGTTGCTGCGGCTGTATTGTCAGCGATAACTACAGGCCTTGCATGATGATGCCTGCGTGACTATTATCTGTTCTGCCCTCTGTCTTTATGGCACTTCCTCTACCTCCTCTCTTTGATGCTCAGAGTGGGAAATGAAATAAAAACCAAACCAGTGAGTTGGGAGCATAATTCAATTAACTCGGTATCTATTATCAAATGCTTGTTAATGATTGTACTTTGCCGCAGCCGGCAGGAAAGAAATGAGATGATGGCTGCTACAGCTGTCGGGCAGGCAGTGCCAGGCAGGTCGCAACAGCATCCCCTAGCTTGCCCATGCTTAAGTATATTTTGATCTTACAAGCTCAATTGCACAGAAGTGCTGGAGTAATGTTGTATACAATGTCCATGCGCCCATGTGTATGAATGTACTCCATGTCTGTATGGGCGACGGAATCACCTGCTGACACCTGTAGCACCTGCTTACAACCCTGTCAGACCTGTTAGCTGTTGGACAGAGTGGTGTCAGCTTCACGCAGTCTATCCTTACTTATTTGTTAGCAATGTCAAGGCCACAGCCGACAGACCTCAGCGGCCTCCCAGGCCGTCTAAACCTGGGTAAGGCGGAGCCAGTGTTGCGGTTTCTCTGTCTCCGTGTTCTGTTCCACTTTATTAGCACATCGCTCTCACCCGGTTTTCTGTTTCATGTCTCATTGTTGCAACGTCTGTTTAGCTGGTTTTTATTGCTAATGGTACGGGAAATGACCCCGCTTATTTTTCAATAGCTTAATTCTAGACTGTGGCCCTTGTTAGTTGTCCCGACCCCCCTCAGAACCCCCCTCAGTTCCTCCTCGTGTTGTCAAACTGTTATAGTTTTAATATTTGCACCTTGGCCTGCTGCTCTAGTTAGATTTTGAGTAGACAGATGATGGTGTATTAATTTCAATTAACTTTACCTGCGATGCCTTCTCTCTATTCCAATAGTGCCAACGCTGAACACGGTGACTTTCATCATCTGGTCGGTAACCAAGCAGTAAGGCATGCCTCTCCATCGCTCTACTGCGTACTGGATACAGACTATAGCAAGGTATCCTACTCATGTGTACAGAACCACCACCACCATTGTCCAGGCCATGGAGCGCAGCTATAGCCAATCTATAGTCTTTATCAGTTCCTTATGCTTCCATCTAATATTAACATCTCAAGCTTGGCACGCGATATTTGTATTGACTCAGGACTGCCAGCCTTCTGTCACCCATCAACTCCGTCTCTCAGATAGATAGCGGTATTTATAATCCCTGTGTTTTCATGATAAAAATTGATAACCACTGCAACTTGGGGGCACTTTCATCTTTCTAATATTTTCCAAACACTTTCCTCATGATCGCTCCATTGGCATCACCAACTAAGTATCATTTGAGCTTTTCCCTACCTGGTCTATACGAATCATAGTTGTCGTCTCTCGTCAGTCGTTTACCGGATTGTTGTTGTTTGGCATTTAGGCGATGCCAAGTCCAAGCCTGTTCTGCTGCAAGTTACGAGCTGACAGTCAGTACATGTTGATGAGAGCAGATGCAGACGGATCACTGTGCTGGTGGGACGTGGACAGCCGGCCAATGCGTACCATGGATGAGCACATACCTAGTCTGGAACCAGTTGGAGGCATGTCTCTCAGTCGTCTCTGGGAGGAGTGCAAACCGGTTGGGCTCCTTGACCATGTGGTAAGGCTCACGGCTGTACTACACTGAAATAAACGTCAGAAATGGACTCGAGACGATGATACTTTTATTCTGCTGCAGCAAGCATATCGTGGCAGCGCGAGCGTAGTGACCAGCAGCTTGTACATAGAAATGTCCGCTCGTCTCATCTGCGGGATGAGCAACGGTGACATCATCATCGTGCCAGTTCTCAGCACCATCAAGGCCCTCCTGCTTCATCATGGTAAAGAAGGTGGGTTGCAGTTGTCCCCTCATGTGAAGCATAGTCGGTTTTCCCAGGTTTTTCCCAATGTCATGTATTTCAGGGAGATTTCCATACCATAAAGTGCTGGAGGGCCATAAAGCCCGAGTGAACTGTCTCCTCTATCCGCATGCCATCGAATCGCGGTATAGCCCAAACCACCTGCTCTCCGGCAGCTCCGACTTCACTGTCAACCTGTGGGACCTCAGTCTTGGTCAAGCGATTCACTCGTTCTGTACTCACGCAGGCGAGATCACACACTTATACATTCCTCCTCCCAGCTGCAATGTGAGTGGGTCTTCCTGTATATCAGAGCCGAAGCAGATTTGATACTGATACAAGTGTTGACGTTTCCTTCAAACTTATTAAGAAATCAAAATGATAGCGATGTAATAAATGAGAAGACAACTCTTATACAAGTTATAATGAGTAATTTCTATAGGACAATCTCTTGATAGCTACGATTTTCATCGCTATTTTCATTTCACTGCTAAGTTCACTGCGGTTATACCATTGCTATCATATCTTGTTCTACAGTATCACAAGAGTACGGCCAACTGGGAATTTACGAACTTTTATTAGAATATATTCAGAGTGTATCGGATTGCGTAATTCACTGTCCATTTCTGTTTTATTTTATTTGATTATGTAACGCTGTAATAGTATTTCTATGGTAATGGATTTTGCAACAAAATAACATTTTGATGCTAGTTGGCCACACTCTCGTAGTATAAATATTTTCTGTAAATATGCTACCAAACTGTCGTTGCTATGGTAACCAGTTTATTTCACTCTCAGACTAGAATTCTGTCGTGCGTCTGCTCGGTGGCCAGCGATCATTCGGTGGCACTGCTCAGTCTCAAAGAGAAGCGCTGCCTCGTGTTTGCTAGTCGTCACATGTTTCCTGTCGTCTCCATCAAGTGGAGGCCTGTGGAAGACTATATGATCATCAGCTGTACAGACTCCACTGCTTACGTTTGGCAGATGGAGACAGGTGTGTGTTCTGACTGACTGACATCTGTGTATCTTGTGTGGTCTTCTGTGTCACAATGAATGACATTTTGCTGCAGGTTTGTTAGACAGGGTTGTCCATGGAGTGACAGCAGTGGAAATGCTGAAAGCGTGCGATGAAGCAGCTCACAAGATTACGCTTGATTCCAATCCAACAAACCCACAGATCACTGTCTCTCAGGTATCAGCAACCAGCCTGTTTACTTCATACCATGCTGACCAGCTTGGCCCACTGCATGATGACACACTATGCTGTGCTGTGATGTAACACTGTGCTGTGACATAACGCTGTGCAAGCCCATAGGACGCCAGTTAGAGGTGGCTTCACAGCAGGAAACAATGAATGCAAGAATCTGCCTTTACTGCAGCCCTTTTATTTCCCAGGATGCATTAGTAGACATTTCAGTTGGTGTTGACCACACGGAGTTAAAATGACTGACAGGGAATTATATCTTTTGTGGCTATATTTGGCATATATGAGATTACTGATATTGTACAGAAGACACCGGCAACTTAGACGTAGACAGCGGCTGGAGAGAATGAGAAGGAGGCTGTTTTTTTAATCTCTGTTGCTTGCATCTTCCAAGCAATGGTATTACTTCACTGGCTCTACTAGTGCTCCATTGTAAATACTTCTCCAAACTCTTTGGGCTTATCAGAAAGCTAGTATTTCTACAGACTATGATTCTTCAAGGAGAGCATATCTACATTCTCCGCTCCATATTAGACACCATTAT
>ERZ1740065.398-NODE-398-length-23203-cov-11.357569_pt1 | contig 23203 bp, 24 predicted proteins | sample MGYA00581738_ERZ1740065 | MGnify/ENA primary metagenome ERZ1740065 (study PRJEB43018, sample SAMN04849749) | marine metagenome | isolation source: floating plastic debris | place: Pacific Ocean | collected 2008-09-01 | study: EMG produced TPA metagenomics...
TTTACTTCTTTCTCATTGTATCTTTTTCCTGCTTTTCACTTGTAACTGGAGTTTTGCTTGATCGGGTTTGTGGGAGTGAGTGATAGAGGGAGAGGGAGAGAAAATAAGTAGGAGGTGGCTCAGCAGTAGAGCCTACACGTCAATACACGGGTGTGTAGAGAGGTCACGGGTTCGAATCCCATTGTAATCCTCCTGCTGGGCCCTCATGCCACAGGTGAGCTCCGACTAGCCGAGAAACCAAGAGCAACCTGGCACCGCATATGGGAGCCTAGCCATGAAGGCACTGTAATTTCTCAGTGTGCCAATACAGGAGACAATCTTGCAATTTTTTACATGTAAGAAGGAAAGGGAAGTGATAGAGCTGGAAAGCAACGGTGAGGAGGAAAGGAAGAAGAGGAGAGGGAATGGAGAGGGAGTGAGAGGAGGAGAGAATGTGAAGGGAGTAGATATGAAGGGGAAAGGGATAGGGACATGGATCATAGACTGTATGATCTGCTGTGGCAGTTCAAGGCTATAAGCCTGTCTGTTATGCTGGACATAAGCTCCAAGCATAATCTGTAATCACAAATGTCTGACACTGCCATGGGCTGCTCAAGTCGACCACAGAGAACATCAGTAATTTGGGCGCTACACATATCAGGGTAGACCATAAAGCTCAATTGACACCAACACCAGCTGGTTACTATTGCATCATTATTTACCTAACTGCGTCTGGCATCACGTGACATTTACTCACATACCTAAGTCGTACTTGTCCTGGCAGTAGAATTTTAACGGTATATCCATATATTGCACTCTCCTCCGCAGAAAAAAGAGCCGGCCACATGCTCACTCGCAAGAAAAAACAATGCAAGAATGGATTGAAAGTGCACTCATTCAATTCGTACCATTCTGTGGCCTTTTTTACTCTCCTATTGGCAGGCTCACTGGTTTAATATGTACCAGTGTTACGCTGATACTAAGGCTGGTAATATGAAACTAAGTGCAGACTCCAACCTGGGTAATACTGACGCGACACTGGCTGACGGAGCTACTGCATAGCACCGCCATTTGGAACCGGCATGCCTGCCAGTAGGAGAGTAAAAGTGCCAATTGTTTCTTGAAACCGCTGGTTAAACAGTGCTCGTGTCATCATTTCCTGAACATGCTCCTCATACCTTAATTTGATTGTATTTCCTCCATCAGAACTTGCTAATAAACCGCCCCATGTGCACAACTTATTTTTCCACGATTCCGAGTCTCTCCATGTTGTGTAGGGTAAGCTGCTGTGGCGTTGTGGTTAGCATGCCTGTATTGCAAGACCCTCGGTTCGAATCCTGGTAGCAGTGAGACTTTTACAAGCTATTTCAGCTCTGTTGTATATGTGAGTTGGTGAGTTGGTGAGGGCACAGTGAGACTGGCGGGAGACCTGCTGAGGGTTAGCAAAAGGCAGGTAGTGAGGCCAGTAGGAGGCGCCATATTGAGTTCCTGAGAAATGGGGGAGATACTGTGTATTGTAAGCTGCTGTGGTGTAGTGGTTAGCATGCCTTTCTTGCAAGTGGGAGACCCAGGTTCGAATCCTGGTAGCAGTGAAACTTTTACACTCCATTAGCAACATTTTTGTTAATGGTTGTCGCTGATTGATGATTGCTAATCGCTGATTGCATATTGCTGATTGCTCAACGTTCATGGAAAACTAGGCTGTTCATTCATTCCTATTCAACATTTATGTATATATAGGTAGCCTAGGAAAATAGGCTGATAGCCTGAGCTCATTGGAATAAACGTGGAGTTTGATCTCACAATCGGTCTAAATCAACAACTGACCGACTGAAAAATGCGTATTCATATACAGTCAGTATCCCATATTATATTTAGGCACCAACTTTTCATAAACATTGTTGAGCACAACTTATTTTGACGATTTGTATTCATTTTACTTTCATTTGCATCACTTCGATATGAGTGTTGTTGAGACCATGAAAAACAGAAATATTGATGATATAACGTATACAATACAGCTGCCTTATGCTAACATATAACAATATTTCTGATACCATACACTACCTCCAAAGTTCTCCAGTAGTTTTCATTCATATTCAACATGCAACTATGTACATATTATACGATTGCACACAATGTTTAAGCCAATAGCTTACTTTTCTCTTCACAATGCAGCACAGGTAATTTTAGCATTACAAACCTTCAACAAATGGCATGCATGCATGCTAGCTAGTACGACAGTCAGCGGTGAGCTTGCTGGGGAGCGCTGCGTGTCATTCTGGATGATAAAAAATTTACTGTATGTCTGATGAGCCTGAAAGTGTTTGCGTGCAAGCATGGGACGAGTGAACCCATCAGTAACTCCGAAAGTGCACCGTGTAGTTTATTTGATCATGATTGGATAATCATAGGTGACATAGGGCGTGCCGTGCTACAAAATATTTTGTTCACAAGGGTGGATTCATGCTAACACTCCAGTCAAAAAAAAATTGCCTCAATTTATTTTTCAGCTAGCAGTAAGTAGACAAATAAACTACCACTGCACTCATCACACATCCATGAAAACTGAAGTCGGCATCAGTAACAAGACGATGACTTGAGCTTCAATTGATAACATTCCTGGATCCGCTCCCGTTTCATGCGATACGTTGTGCAAAGAGAGGAAAACTCCCAACCATTTTGCTATGCAATGTAATAATGATGATCTGTTATAAGTTTAGTGTGTGGACTGAAGTACAGGAAGTTATGACATCACAGGATTTACTGGTAGTCAGTCAGTTTATCCGGCTCTTGTTATTCTCCCGTCGATATGCGTGCATCAGAGCGTGTGGCTGCGTGCGGGCGTGAGTGCAAGGGAGTGAGCGCGGAAATTGACAGGATAATGGCAAAACCAGTTATGCTGTTTTACATCAAAACCCACCAGGCCTTCTTCAGTACTACCCGCTTGATTTTGGACGTAAAAAATATGAAATACTGTCCGTTATATGCACAGGTCCCATTAACATTCTCACACCACTTTTGCCTCTATATTTGCATTTTATGATGTGGGAAAGATAGATGAAGGCTGTTAGATTTCCATGCAAGTAAGAGTAGGGAAATCAGGTTGCATGCAGGTCTGACAATGGAAATTTTGATCAACATGAAGAATGTGAAAAATAATCAAGGCATAGGGGACCAGTTCTCTGACCAGAAATGCTGGATATTAAGTTGTTATGAACTTTGTGTGGCAATAGCTCAGAAGCTTTGACCCTGAAATGTAGTACTATACCATATTTGAGCCGAGCTCATGGCGATCCAGCTGGTAAACCACAGCAGAACTTTTGGAAAGATGTAACAGCAAATTTATGTTTCTGCCAATAGTGGAGACTTGTCATGTATGATTAGAGGCAGGGTAATTGGTGTTTGTCATTCTCATGTCGATTTTCGCGCTCACATCTGTGCCCATCCGTGCTAACTCCTGTGCCTTTCTGCGCCTTTCTGCACCTTTCTGCGCCTACTCCCGCGTCCATCCGCGCTCACTCCCACGCCTTTCCGCACCTATCCGTGCTCAATCCCACTCACTCCCCACGTGCTGAGGCACAAATATGTACGGTAGAATGACAAAAGCCAAATAAGTTCACTAGGGTGGGACCAAAGTGAAGTGAGAGTATAAAGAGATGAATTGAAGTAGGAGTTGTGGTCAAGGTTTTGGAATCGGAGAGGAACCAAGATTCAGAGTTGGATTGAAGTCAGGGGAGGCCATAACCAGGGGTAATTAAGGGCAGAGAGGCAAGTCAAGGAGAAACCACTGCCATTACTAATCACAAATATATTACTTACTGATTTATTATTTCATGTCACCATGTCAGTAATATATAGATTAAGTGACTAGTAATAACTAATACATGTCTGTCTTGTTTGAAAAAAAGCGTTCAGTACTTGTTTCAGCATCAAAGATTTCTTGGTTGCCAGATGAGAATAGGAGATCCGTAGGGTTGATGAGTACTGACCAAATTTTATTCTACCATCACCGTATATTCTTTATAATTCCCAATCAAAACAATGATGGCTTGTAGTACTTCAAAAGCTACACAAGTGTTAATATCAAATTGGACTGAGCCATCGCTCATCTTAGTGAAAACAAGAAAGTGTGCAGCTACCGCAACGCTTTCATTTCTTATGATTAGGCCTGTTGGCTCCTAGATAAACATGAGCTAAATTTTTAGTATAGATAACCGTTATCAATGTCTCATGCAGCGATTGGGACGAAAGTAAATTTAATGGTAAGACTTCTTGAGCTTGGATCTGAAGTCAAATCCACCAAATCCAGCTGGTCCTGCATCATCTCCATTGTTGTTGTTACCATTACCTGTTGGGCAGAGGAACATATATTATATACAAATTTACTCCCAAAATCTCGGCTGTGTTTGCTGCCATCTAAGCTCACCAACGCCGTTGCCATTTCCCTTGTTGTTGCTGCCATTTTTGTTTCCGTTACTGCTACCGACGTTGTTGTTACCGTTGCCAGTTCCGTTATTGTCACCAACATTGCTGTTGCCATTCTCTGAAAGCAGAGAGATAATTATGTTTAAGGTTATCTACACCCTCTGGTGCATAACAAGGACATCGATAAAACATCTTATGTTGGAATGATGGATTCAGTACGTAATGCTACTGATATTCCAGCAAAAAATAAGTAAGCAGATGAAACTTCAAGCATTGCTGCTTCCCACGGACAAGCATTTCTAATTGCTACCAATATTGCTAGTACTCGGTGGAGCCTATTGGCCTCTGAACCAACAGATGTAGCAAACAGCTTTAAGTATTTACATTTTGGATTCGAAGCTAATGGGCTGTCATGAAAAAGCAACTATTGGTTTGCTCTTTAGAGCTTCAACTACCTGCTCATGCAGTTTTTCACCAGTTGAGGCTGTTAACAATGATGGTGTAGACTCTGTGCGTCAATGATGTGCGCCTCATTGATCATATAATATGATTAAATATTCTTAGCTAATTTTGGAGATTAACATGATCCAATAGGCTGATAATGCTTTAAAGCCCAACCATTTCGTTCGCTAGCCTATTGCTTAGCAAAAAACTCTACTGCAGCAAATTTTGATGCGTTTAGCAGTAGAATCCCAGCGTAGGGACTAGTATTGACAATAATCATTCTCACTTACCGTTTCCATTGTCATCTCCCTTATTGTCGCTGCCGTTGCCGCTGCCGTTATTGCTTCCACTGTTGCCATTTCCATTCCTACCACCGTTGCGACTGCCATGGTTTGTGTTTCCGTTGTCTGAATGGTGGATAGAATTTTAAAACTATTATTTGCTTAAAATATGTGACCAGCGCTGCAAAAATTAGCAAAAAGGTGGCTTTTAAAGGTGGCCAGAAATGCCGAATAATTTTAAAATGCCCTATGGTCCTATAAATATATGTTAACCATTTGGAGAGCCTAAGTAGACCTTCAATTAAACCTCCATAAATCCCGTCAACAATAAAGCTAGAATGTTGAGAAAATCTTATTTAAATGAGGAGGAATATATGCATCTAATGAACATTGGGACAAAGCCAATCCAAGAAAGAGGAATAGCTGCATCTGACCAAGTTATAAAGATCAATGTATAGAAACCGCCTGTTTTTGATTATGTTAGCACAGGTGAGACAGGATAAATAATTACTGAACATATTGCAAGATATACCGTTTCCGTTGTTGTCTCCAGTGTTGTCGTTGCCATTCATTTCACCATTAGCGTCACCAGTGTTGCCATTTCCTGAAAGAAAACAATTGTCTCCTCTAGAAAGGTTGGAGAGGTGGAGAAACGCACCATGAATGGATGAATGAAGATTATTTTACCATTTCTATTTCCGTTATCAGAACCTCTATTTACGTTGCCATTCTGTCCTCCATTCATATTTCCCCTGTTGCCGTTGCCATTCTCGGTTCCATTATCGTCACCTGTATTGCCACTGCCATTATCTGAATAACACAATAAATTCAACGGATAAAATAATTGAGTGATTGTGGATCAGTGTCCCTAACCCTACAACTTTAGTTGTAGATCTATGTCTTTTTGAAATTCTGGAGCGATTAATTTATCACATTAGGTAGTGCAATTGTGGTCTGTGTGCACCACAGGCCCACGTGATCTGACTAATTGTATTTGGTGAGCATTAACGTCCTGAACGAAAGGCTGTAAAGTGGGTTTCAGGGCAGTATATGGGGATCTTATTTTTAGATGACTGAAATCTACCACATTTTGCCTTTTGGGCTTGGCAATGCTGTTCTAGTTCACACACTCTGCAATCCATGTCATTTTACCCAATGAAACTTCTTTGCATGTTAGCTCCTTAATTTTGAATTGCTTTTGCTGATAATGGCAATGCATTGCATCTTTTTGACACTTGACCTTGACATCAACTTGACCTATTTCACCTTGACCCATATTTTCATGAATTGGTTCAAACAAAGAATGAATTAGATCGTCAAAGGAACATCATACTTACCACCACCGTTCATGTCACCAGTATTTCCGTTGCCGTTCTTGCTTCCGTTGCCATTTCCTGTATTAGCGTTTCCATTGTTGCTACCATTTTTGTCTCCAACATTGACGTTGCCATTTTCTGCAATACAATTCCACAGTTTGGGAAGAGGCCTTTCAATTGACTACAATAACTAAGTTCTGCACCCACCACTTCCGTTATCATTTCCGGAATTCATGTTTCCGTTGTCAGTTCCGTTCTCATCGCCAACATTCTTATTTCCTATGAAAATGAAGAAGCTAGGTGTCACAACTTTCCAAACATTGAAGTGCAGATGTCTTCACTATCCCATTCGATACAATGATTTATTTGCTCACCATTCTTATTGCCATTTCGGTCTCCAGAGTTAGCATTTCCATTCCTGCTGCCGTTTTGGTCACCAGTGTTGAAATTTCCGTTCTTGCGTCCATTGTCGTCCCCAGTGTTTGCGTTACCATTCTCATTTCCTGTGTGAAAGTTACAATCTCACAATGGTAAGTCCTATTGATAGGATAAAAAAGTATGATATCGGTTCCCATACCATTGTCACTTCCTTCGTTGATGTTGCCGTTGAGGTTTCCGTTGCCGCTGCCGGTGTTATCGTTTCCATTGCCACCACCGTTCTGGTCGCCAGTGTTGAAGCTTCCATTGTCGTTTCCATTGGAATTACCATTATTGTCTGAAAAATTAGTTGTATTCATGCTTCCAGATACCTCAAGCACGCCGGTTTGATCATCAGCACTGATACGAACCGTTTCCGTTCTTATTTCCGTTCTTGTCGCCGAGATTATGGTCACCGTTGAAGTTTCCGTTAGCATCGCCGCTGTTTTCATTTCCATTGTAGTTACCATTCTTGTTGCCGGAATTGCCAACACCATTTGCATTTCCATTGGCGCTACCGCTGTTCTCTGTAATTCATATTTCATATTGAACCATGCTTCACTCTATAAGCGAGCTAATCATGAGCATATATGTGTATCCATACTTACCATTGCCATTCAGGTTGCCATTGTCATCTCCCACATTGCCAACACCATTTACGTTTCCGTTGTTGTCACCTTTAATGTTAGAAAAAGTTATAAAAACTTGATAGAAATGCTAAGACATGAATTTACTGCGCAAAGATTTTACCTTCAGATTCATCACAAACTCATATAAGACAAGTCTAAGATAGTGGTGGAATGCATAAGTACTTTTAAGAAGTTTATGAAATTGTCTTAGGGTGACAGAAAAATGAGGTTGGCACAGGTTCTAATGCTATAGTCATTTTGTCAACTTAACCAAAGTCCAACGGAGGTAAATTTAATGAACTAGATGTTGAAATTATAATTTTATGATGAATGGGAAACCTGGTACAAGCAGAGTTGACAAATCGGAAGTATGAATTGTTGGCAGCAATTCCCTATACATGTAAAACAATACAAACAGGCAAGTAGTTAACTTATTTGCCTTAATCTCAAAGGATTGTTTTACAACATCTGAGCCATTAGTGAAACAGCTCTTCCAAGCTTCCAACCAATATAAGTTTGTTTACAACACGTACCTGTGTTCTCGTTGCCATTAGCATTGCCGTTGTAATCACCAGTGTTCACATTTCCGTTTCCATTTCCATTGAAGTCTCCATTGTTCACTGCAATATAGGATAAAACGTAAATATGATAAGTTCAAATTTAAGAAGGACATTCTGAGATTGATTTTCTTCAAGATTACCATTGCCGTTGGCATTTCCATTCTCATTTCCAGTGTTTCCATTGCCGTTCTTGTTGCCAGCATTATCGCCCTGGTTTCCATTTCCATTGTAGGCTCCATTTCCTGAGCCAGAATTTTTGTTGCCATTGACATTTCCGAGACTGTCACCAACATTGCCATTGCCATTGGCATTGCCATTCTGATCTCCGGTGTTGCTGAAATGCAGGAGGTATGAAAAATGCTAAATGAGCGCCGATGCTGATAACGGGAAAGTATAGAATAGAGTGAGCCTCACAGATTGCCGTTTCCACTTCCGATATTTTGACCATTGTTCAAGTTACCATTATCTCTTCCGTTCATGTTGCCGTTATTTCTAAAGTGAAAAAAGACTACCATGTCAAGTCTGAGAATATTTTTAATTCGAGATAACTATTAATTACGCAGAATAACTCACAGATTGCCATTCAAGTTTCCAATGTACTCGCCCAAATTGCTGTTTCCATTTCCAAATCCATTGCCATCACCTAAGAAAAGACGAAATAAAGGTTGTTTTCTGTGCTCAATACCACCACCATGGAACAGCAACGGTATTCACGTACCTATGTCATTGTCATTTCCGTTGTGACCACCAATAAATGTTTCCGCACTTTTCGTTGGAGCGGATGATGATAGCGCGATGCAGCAGAACAACAACACAGCAACAGCCACGAATCCCTTCATATTGCAGATAACTGACTTCTGAAAAGAGTTGAATATATAGCAATGTCAATGGAAAATGAATCCTTGTAGGAGATCTATGTTGGTGTACCTTCGGTAGATATGGTTAGACAACGATGATCACCCGTGAACAGCGTATTTATACCTACTTCATGCAATATCAACCAATCAAGGGCTAAGATGTCAACGTATATACATGGTACAGGAAATGTCACCATCGACAGGTTTACCGGTTTCTGCGGCTTAACTTGATCCCTCCATAAGGCTTGCATTACGCGCTTCCTCTTTTTACCAAACACAGGTTACGAAGAGGTCTGCGTTCAGACCAACATGGCTTACCAACGACTCTCAGCTAAGGAAAAACTGCGTTGCGGCTTGGTCATTGATATTGTCAAAAAGGCGGGTGCTACAAATATTTTCACGAATTAGATTTATGCGGCGGTTGCTTGACTGACAGCTTGAACCATGGTGTAAATAGTTGGTGGTAACTGCTATGATAAGGAGAGAGTGATTGTAAACCTCTGGCTTTATCGAAATGTATCTTGTTTTTAGGATAAAGTAATTCCTCACCATTCTAACACTACGGTGCTTCATTAGTTTCACTTATGAAAGTACCCTGCTAGTCAAATGTTATGATCTCCATGCGTCGTGAAATGGGCGCTGATCCTAAGATATGGTATCCTCATGGCACCTCGATAGTGACGCAGAGTGACTTTGCAAGATAAGGTATATACACGCTGTTATAGGACACTGAAAAAGTCGATGTTTATCGTGGTTGCATGCTCATAGCAAGGTATTATGTTTCCCTATACGATATTTAATGTTCATTAGCACTTAACGGCGCCGGGGATATTTCCTTCCACTAACTTTGCCCGCACTTTTGCGGGAACTTTAGACACATTTCTGTATTGAAAACCCATGAAAACCCAAGGCAGTGGCGATGTATATCATCTTATTCACTACGCTATTTGACCAGACTGTTCATTACTCATAAATTGTTGATAAAGAATGAACATCCCACCACAAAAGATCAAGCGATCCAAATAGGCTTCAAACTATGAAAATAACATACATCTGTTGTGAGCGGTGTTGTCTACATCCCACTTTTAGGTGTGTATCTATACTTTTCTAATTGTCTGATGCGCCCGTTGGCACAACAGGTTGTAGCAACTACTTTCTGTGTGTGCCTTAGACTCTCAACATCGTTTTTATGTCTTCATAGTCTTATATTAGATGCCTCAAAGTGAATGTTGGAAAAACGCATGGCATTTTCCTTTTTAGATTACTGAAATACATGTTTTTCACATTTAGGGGATGCCAACACTGACAAGGAGAGCGAACTAGGGAACTCTGATGTGACGAGTACACATAGCGTTGAAAAACTCCATAGCTTCAACTCCAGCCTTGCTACCCATGGGAGATCATCAATAATCAGCCAGTATTTTGGAAGACACATAAGTTGATGAAAGCAGTTGACTAATATAGCACATTTTTTATAAATCACCGGCTTCTCTGTGACCTGAGAACTTTGTTGCTTATGACCAGCAATCTGGGTGCGGGCAGCCATGAATGCAATGGTTTAAACAAGGTTACATCATAATGCCAACCAGATGTCATCAAAGCTCACAGAATGGATGGATAATTTGTTTCACAGAGTCGATGAATGAAATAAAGCATGATTGATCCTTCATGTTCTTCCTTATATTGACTGCCTTCCGTTTTATATACTAATACACGTGGCATTCGACATTTGATGTGATTGAATGTGGTAGGAAAGGTGATCAGTTCTAAAACTGCTACAGGAATCGGTTTTTTTCACTCTCCTGTTGATTTTCGCACACACTCCGGCACATCCATGCGCACTCCCACACATCCACGCGCACTCCCGCACATATGCCCGCTCATCCCTGCACACTCTCGCTCATGAGGGCATACTCCCGCAACTGCTGATGCACGAACATTGACGGGAGAGTGAAAATAGCCCAGGAATCCAAAGAGTATCTGCTATTCTGTTGTGGCGTGTTTTGTTACCATGAAAGTGATCTAGACTTTGATGGCATAGTGAGTCGTAGTCACTCAAGAATAGCTGCAGCATGAAGTGTGAGAGTAGTTGTAGATTAATCAGCGATCTGAGTTTCAACACTCAGTGTCATCAAACTGCAATCAACTATAGCGGTGACCTTCACTTGGTGGCATCTTAATGCGGTCCTGCGGGCAAACACATATACCAGACAGATCGCGATCTTGGTAGAGTGTTGACCAGTGGAAAGGGATGGCCAAGTTTTCCTGGTTTGGGTGATGCCAAATATTGGGACCACTGCTGCCTGGTTAAGCACTCAGCAGTTATGGGACAGAGTGGGGTTATGAAAGAAGCAACCAAAACCTGGCAGTAGGGGCTACGTCAGCGCCTGATATGTAGCCTACTCTGGCCTCACTCTGAGTCAAGTTTGTACCATTCAAAGTGCAGTACTGGTGTAACTAGAGATAGCCTTTACCTCTCACGGGGCTGCATCTGGCACATCTTCAAATGCATCTATTGTCAACAATGGCTGGACGCAGACCTTTATCTTTATGTTTTTTGTTTCAGGCAAGCATAGACATCCAGATGCAAAAACTGACTTTCTCTCGATCATGTTTGACATCTTAGTTTCAGCCAGCAAGCATTGTAATATCTCGTAAGCAGTTCTGCATGATGATTACTCTCAATAAGCTAGGCGTAAGCTTGATGGACAATCTCCTTGCCATCACACCACGTGTTATTAGTCGCTCAGTGCTGTGTTATTGCTTGCCTGGCACTGATATTATGCGATAGACTGCCATTGTGAGGCCATCAATCTTATTAACGGCCTAATACCTCCTGTTCTTATCGCCCACTTGGAGGAAAGGTAGTGTTTAGATCATTGACAGCCCCCTCAATATCATCCATTGCATGACACTAGCTACAGATAATGTGTACTCTAAAAGCAGTATCAGTCAACCTGCTCACACCTAGCCGAACTAGGAATACATATTTTTGGCTCTAATTGATAAAATTTTCGTGTCACAACATGAAACATGGTTTGGCTATTTGATGATAGAGAATAGGAAGTGGTGGATCTCCTATGCCAGCGCAATCCTACTGCCATCAGCACGCTGATAAGGACATACTTAATGACTCATTCTGACATATGGCAGCTCATTTGTAAGATGACTTGAACGAGAAGGAAAGGGACAACTGTATGAGTTTTTGATTCCCACCCCATCCTCCCCACCTAATACCTGTGATAAACTCACATACCATGAGTCAGCAATAAAGGCTGCAATATCAGTGACAAGTATCTTCTCCCAGGTGACTGGGCTATGGGCATTTTTGGAGTGACAGACACGACCACTCATGCATACTTGGCACATCATCGCTTAACGAATGCTGCTAGCAAGGCGGGATTATGTCACGAGCGTAGGAATCACAAAGCGCATTGCTCTACTTGCGCCGTATGCGACATTTCTGGGCGGCGAATCATATAGCTCAGTGAGAACGGCAAAGAAAGGGTTCATTATTTTCTACTGCAATTGCTAGCTTTTAGGCTCAGTATTCCAACTGCTCATCGAATGTGAGCAACTCCTAAAATACCTCGTGATGACATACTCTGCTGCTAATATATGTTCCATGGGCTACACTTGGATTGAAAACGCAGTCAAATATAACTGACACTATAGTGACACCAATCCGTTTGTGAAGAGCAGCTTATTTTCAAGGAAATCACAAATGCACGCTGTATTGCTTATTATCCTATTGTCACCCAATAGGCGTTTAATGAGCAGGCATCCGGCATGGATTTGCCGCCGCAGCTGTGTTTGGGGGGGGGGATAGCTGTTAGCAGAAATGCTTACATCACTCCATCTAAGATTTATGTTGGCAATGATAGTGTATAACTTTCATGCAACTAGAAAAAAAGAAACACTGTCTAGATGTTCCTAGTGAATCATCTAGCAGTAATAACTCACAAGATCTTAGCCTCAATTCTTTGCTTGGAGCTGAGAGAATTGCCATGTGAATGCTTTAAAGTATCGGTGCTTGTAATCTCTTAGAAACAAGAAGCTGAATCTCTGAGTGGATGTGACCCTCAGTGATTGCGTTATCGTCACAATGTGTGTTACAAGGTGATGGTATGATAGTTCCTCAACCTCCAAGCAAACCAGTGAGGGTAAAGCCTATAGACATCCCTTACTAACAAGCAATTCACTAGGAACCTTCGGCTGAGGTGTCTTCCTTCCTAGCTGTATCATACTTATTGTGGCAGACTCATGTCACCACGGGCTTTGGAAATGGCACCTGCCACTGTATCAAACTGGCCATTAAAAGCTTGTGATCATAATAGAGCTATACGTAGAGCCGCAACGCTGTCTGGTCCCACTATGTGGCTGCTTATACCAGTAAGATGACAGACAGGAATAGAGGTGAGGAAATATGTTTGCCCGGTATAGGACTAAGTTGAAGACAGCACGATTAAGGATCTGCCACGAGTTAACAGTTACCTAAGACATGCCTATCGAATATGTTTAGAACTGTCTGAGCCTCATTCAAGGAAGCAACTAAGGGCTTTTGTGTGGGTGATGGTTCACATAAGCAAGCTGCATTGGCGTGAACCTTGCCCTAGGCTATTTATAGCTTAGTTATAAGAAACTCAGTTGTCAAGCGGGTATGAAGCATGTCTGCTTATGGAGCCGAGTTTGCTTTGCTTAACTTGCCTCAGAACTTCCAACTGCACGATGGCAGAATATTATGTGATAATCCGACAGATAATAGCTAGAGATTACCGACCACTCTACAATAGTGGAGACACCTGTGGTTGGAGCTAAACTGCTTATTTGCTGTGGAAATGAACAATCAACCATTGAATACCTACACATATGAACCCCTCTCTACTCTCTATGTGTCCATCAGTGTAACTTTTCCCCAATTATCCCTGTGTTCCTTCCTCCGCATTTCAATCCCTCTCTAAATCATTCTCTTTCACTATCCACCTCCCTTCCTCTCTCAACCTCTCAATTCCTCCTTCTTCTCTTTCTTTCCATCTCCTTTCACTGTTCATCAATCACCTCTACCCACCATCTTTCAATTTCTCCATCTATGTTTGGTTCTCTCCCTAACTCACCCGCATCCACCATCTCTCCTGTTCTGCCCCCATCTCTTCATTTTGCTCTCTCTCCTCCTTTCCTCACTCACTCCCTATCTCGGTCCCTCCCGTCAGCTGATTGTAATCAGGTCGCATTGATTCTGTGTAAGACAAACCGACTAATGGCATTACATGTACTTGCTGGTTCCCCGCATTGGCTGCTGAGTACAACTTGGGAAACCCAGCGCGAAATTTATTTTGACCGCAGATGATTCTTGTCAGTGTGAATAGGTACTGACTATGCGTCTTCCCAAGGCAGCACTACGGGATATTCAAGCCCACATGTTGAAGCAGAATTGCAATAGGTTGTTGCCATATGTGATGCTCATGGTGGATGAAATCTAGCTATTGAGAACGCTTAGAGAGTGAATGAAGAATTACCCAGTTCAATGATCTGAGGGAAGTGGAAGTGATCAGTGCTCTCTTACTACGGATGTTTATAAAAAAACATAGGCGTTATGAACTCGTCCACTTGCAGTATACTTGCACTCAAACGCCTACCGAATGCTCACCGGATATTGACTGTTGTAATTCAGGTCAACAAGAGTGATAAGCAAAGCATTTCCCAAACAAACACAATTTACTACCTTAATAGTTAGCTTTCGAACTCAGCATGGGAAGTGTTCACTGAAAATTTGGACGTTTGATCCACTCATTAGAAGAATTATATTGTTCCTAAAAAACCGTGCTGAGAAAAAGCTGAACAAAGCAGTCATGACAAAACATTTCCAGCCAACCGAGATGTGATCAGTCTTCTTAGAGTTGAGATTTATTTAGAAATACAATTAGAGTAAAGCTCAAACTGTAGCTGTGATTAGCTGTGAGAGTGCACTGCCAATGACGGGAAGGGGAATATAAGGGGTCAATGAAGTTCAGAACATCGTTCATGGAAAATGTGTCGTTCATCCGATGTTATGCTATCTATTAGATTTATTGTACCTCATGATGGTTACCATGATACCCACGTATGTAGCGCTGAAGTATAGCTTTTTGGTCTCAGCAAGAACAACAACAAAAATTACAACAACAGCAATAACAACAACCACAACAACAACAACAACAACCACAACAACAACAACAACGGCATACGCTCATGACACCATATCATTAATATCAAACACATAATCATGAAAGCATGTCTTTGCTGTCTGATTTCTTATCCCTTAGTTCATGAATCAGTGTGGTGTCATGCTTCACTGCACGCCATACCTCAGCTTGCTCTACGTTACACTCTGCTTAAGCATTATCGGATGATCAGAGATCGTTAGGATGATTCTGCTCGAGTATGATATGATGATCAAGTGTCAGAGTAGGCTTGCTTGGGCGATGCTATTACAAATCTTGCTGGGAGGTTGCCAAAGAGCAGATAACTATGAAACTTACACCATACCACCAGAGCACTGTACCGCTGTCCCGATGGGCCAGCCGTTGCAGATATGTGAATTCCCAAGTGTCTGGTTGTGGTAAAGTATACAACGAGCTATCTAAGAAACCTCTTTCATCCAACCACACAGTAATGTATGGCCTAAAATGATCTGTAGATCAGAAGTAGCAGTGCAAACACCATTTTATTCAGTCACTGAGTCAAGATGCATGTCTAAACCAAGAGAGGATAACTCTCTGCTTGAGTAGGTTTTTATCGTTACTGAATGCCATGAATAACAGTCACCAACGTCCAAAAAACTGCTCCACCACAAAAGAAGAGTAATCAAGCTAGCATAGAGATAGATATGCAAAGGCTCCAGCTATTAGCACGATAGGCTTGCCACACCCATTCCAAAAGTGCAGAAAATGGCATGCGATCGTGCTAAAACGAAAAGCTATCATTAGGTAGTCATTCGAAAACATGCTTTTGATTCCTGTGGTATGTGTTTCCATGTAACGAAAGAGCCCGAAAGCATCAACCACGATCCACCTACAGAGTTTTTGAGCTCTGTAATTCAACGAGTCAAATTAAACTTCTTTATTTGTTTGTTCGTTTTTGTTATCTGTAGTGGGAGAATAGAGAATGAACGCAGTCTGAGTCAAGCGAAATATTTAACAGCCTTGTTTCTATGCTTCAAAATCATGTCGAAAGCGTGATGTTTCAGAATGAGCACGGTTCCATAAACTGTGGTGAGACTCTAGCTTCAAGCTTCCGAACCAAATCATTTTCCATGTATCAAATGCAGTCAGCTTGTGAGTTCATTCATGACACGGAAGCCCGATGCATACTTAGATTAATCGTCAGATGAAAGCTCTTGACCTGCTTTAAAAACCATTACAATGCTGGCGTAACTGAATGGGTTATCTGCCAACAACACTATTTGGTAAGAAATATATTTTCTCAGAACAAAGTGCACTGTGAGTCTTAGTACAATCAATTAATAGTCAAGTTCACTTCTGATACTGACTATAGATCAAAGAGCATTGGTGGACTTTATGAACGTGTTGTTGCACTTATTTCTGACCACCGACATATGCCCCATACTTTATCAAAATACTGTTTCTGTTCCAGATGAACTTAACATCCTTGAGGGTCTGACAGTGAAATCAGCTTCTCACCAGTAGAAGCCAATGCCATCAGCTAAAATAACGTTTCAAGTGAACTTAAAGTAGTGCTTCCATTGGATGGTTAGTGTGAATGAAAATTTCACTTACCACCTTCATCAGCTACTCCCCTGTCTGCATTGTCCGTGCCCCCGCTTTCTGTGCCTAAATTATAGTAATAATAACAATCACATTAATTATAATAGTTATAAATCCTGTGATCACATACTAAAGTAGCGTTGAATGAGCTCAAAGTCGGGGTTTTACTGGAGAAGTGAACATTTATTTAAAGCTTTCTCAACACCAGCATCATAGCTAGAAGAAATCTCACCAATTTAGGATGAGGTGAATTTAAAAAAATTAGTATAAGCGTCTCGCCCGCCAAAACAACCAGCATCTATATAATCAAGGAAATGCCTATAATCGTTGTAGGGTCTCTATTTATAATGATATGACAACTCCCAACAGTTTTCATGATGCAACAACTCCAACAGAAAACGGTTGGCTACTAATCCCTATATTCAATAAAACACATCTCCACTCTTACAGTATCGTGTGGCTAGTGAGTATATGAGCCCTTCACTTACCACCGTCAGCGACTCCCATACCTCCATTGTCCAACCCTGCAAGATAATAATAATAACAGTGAAAGCCGTAATATTTCTCTAACATTGATGGTTAGATGAAGTCGTATAGTTAACATTAGCTAAGTATATAAGTAAGAGTATCCCTTACCAGCCTCACTCATGACTCCTCCGTTCGTGTCTGCATTATCATCGCCATTACCATTTCCATTACCACTGCCGACGTTACCATTGCTATTGGAGTTGTCATTGGAGATAACAGCATTGCCTGGTAACATAAATGATAGCTCGATTGATTGAATTTATTTTTCCTTTCAGATGAGTTTTCTTTACCGTTTCCATTTCCAGTTCCGTTCATGGATCCAATGTTGGAATTGCCATTGCCGTTTCCATTTTTATCACTGACGTTGTCTGGAGTTAAATGAGGAAAATTAACGCAAGATTGAAGAGTGACAAAATATTTTTTGTTACCCGACCCAAAGGTGGCTTCTCTAGGTGTCAAGAAATGTCAAATAAAGTTAACAGACACTCTATGGAGTCTCATAGCTGAGGAGAAAACAGGTCTTCACTTAAACCTGCATATCCATCAACAATTTAGCTTCCGAAGAAAATATAAATAGCTCATAGAGATATAGGTTTTTTTTTGTCCTGTCGATCTTAACGCACATTCCCCCACATTGCCGCAAATTCCCGCATGTGTTGATGCACGCATATCAAGGGGAGAATGAGAAAAGCCAATAATTCTTCCTCTAATCAAGTAAATCCCATCAATCGTCCATCATGTAGTTACAAATAACGATAGGAATAAGAATAAAATTAAGAAGAATCTCAAAGTACTTTTCACCAATGAAATGCTTCCTCAAATACTTTGACTAATCTATATTTATATTTACATTTATTATTGTATTGAGAATAATTTGGAAAGAAAACTCCCCACCTTGTTAGATTGAAGTGCAATATGATCTGAAAGTAAGACCTCACCATTTCCATTGCCATTTCCATTCACATCTCCAGCATTGGAATTTCCATTAGCACGCCCATTTTTATTACCAAGATTCCCTAAAACGATATGAATGCAGTCAAGTACTAAAATACAACGTTCTGAAGGAAAATAAGGCATATTTTACTCTTCTATCGGTAGGCTCACCGGAATAATGCGCTGGCCTTAGTCCGCACTTAAGCCTGCCTTAGCTTAAGCTTAACACCGGCGTTTACGAAACCAGCGCGCCTACCAATAAGAGAGTAGAAAATGCCAAAAATAAAATAGTTCTTTTAGAATCAAAGAGGAAGAAGACGACTCCATTATGTACGTTGATTACAGGGTCTAATGCCACTTTGTCACTCTGATAAATCAACAGAGGTTCATCCTTTTCATCCAAAGTAATAACCCGATAACTTCTTACAGTATTGGAAGAGTTCAGTGATATAAGGAGCATATTGATAGGTAACGCGCACTTATTCTTAATGTGGAAATATTTTCTAGTGCTGAATTCCTCCAAAATGATTAATCTTGATCGATTTGTCGATTAATATTTTCAATCTTGAATTAATCTTATTTTATTATTCCCACCACAAACTAGTTCCTGAGCCATAGAATCCACAACAGCATCATTGCTACCAGCTGCAGCAGCTGACGTTGGCATCACTGCAACGTCTTCGGTGGGTCATTAGTGGTGTTCAACTGCACTGGTGTTGAATTTGCTTAGATAACTATGTAGTCATACTTGTTCACAGATCTTTGCAGCATATTTTTCTTAGCTTTTCAGTGAAAATTACCCTCAAACTAGCCACAATATTGATCTTAGAATAACTTGATTAAAATGCTGCACCAATATTTTCTAATAACAACACTTCCGTAGAGGGTTTATTTCCTTCATCAGCTATACATTTTTAATCACATATAGCTGTAGATTACCTCACTGACCGCTGCCACTTTCATCGTCAGTGTCAAGTAACACAGCGATCCAACAAAAACCGATAAATGTATGGAGCCATTAACCACTCAATGACAAAAACTCACAAACTCAAAATACCAAAAAAATGTTTGTTCTCTCTTCTAATATACCACAGCCTGCAATAACTTGCCCCGGTGGACTTCATAGCTAGACTTTTTCTATATAGTTGGGATACAAAGCTACGACATAATCTCCGCAAAATTACGCCATAGCGCTGTATACTACATGCAACTGAATGAATAGAGCTCAGCTATTACATAGACCTGATTAGGGTGCTGCACTCTTTGACAGATCAGTGATTACTGACTGGAAGACAGAACACACATCCTGTTGGTATTTTGAGTGTGGATATTCTCATATACACTGTATACATTTGATTTCAAATGACGGAGTACCGTGATCTCTTCCCAGAACCTTCAAGAATCTCTATTTTCCTTCAAGAGCAAATTGACTGAATTGCACGTAAAATTGTGAAACTGAGACAATTCTACATACTATCTCCGTTGTCGTTGCCGTTATCAACTCCTCGGTTGAAGTTTCCATTGCCGAACCCATTTTTAGTACCGCGGTTATCTGTCGGCATTATTTCCATGAGTAACTAATATCAGCAGACATTAAGGTAGACAAGGATAGATGGCTTACCCTGGCCGTTTCCATTGCCGTTACGTACTCCATCATTGCCGTTGCCGTTAATTTTGCCGTTGTCATCACCATCATTATGGATGCCATTTTCATTGCCATTGATAGAGCCATCATTGCTAGGAAGTGATTTATATTTAATTAGAAGATAATCACAGAGCAAGTTCTGTATACTTAGCTGAAATATCACACACCCATTTCTGTTTTCATCTCCATTTCCTTCACCTTTATTCTGGCTCCCATTGTTTACACCATTCGAATCACCTGCAAATTAGCAGTTGATATATTTTTGATAGTTCAGCATGATTATTAAAATCTTATATCTGCAAACAACAATGAAATATGTGCATACAACAATGAAATATGTGCATTCCAAAGTATGCTTTACACTAGATGCAAGAGGGCTTTCATTGAATGAAAACCATTTAGCAATCGTCATAGCGCAGCAAATTTTGAGGAGCCTCTGATACTCAAGTCATAGATTTCAAAACAACATTTTCCTTGCCAAAGACAATTTTGAATACATTTACCAAAAAGCTTGTTACGGTGGCTCAAGCTTACTGAAATAACAGCAAATGTGACCAGTACAAAACATGTACAAAACATATTCAAGATGAAAAAATATGGGAGTGAAGGTTCTACTGTTAACTTTCAAGCGAACGAATGCAGTTCAAATTAGCAATATTTGGGGGTAATGAATGGTGATACACTAGCCAGTTGAAATTCTGGAGAAGATTTCGTAATCATCCATTACCTCTGTCGTTCCTTCCATTGCTGTTTCCATTCTGATTATCACCTCGAGGCCTGAATCGTCGGTTGATGAAGAAACGGCTTCGCGGAATTATGCTGAACCTTCTACCGGGTGCAGCCTGGCGCTGGATCACACCAAACCAAAACCTAAAATATAATGATCTGTATCGGTTGTCGAAAACCGAATTACTCATTTGATGTTTAGATGAGTTACTAGAAGTGTACTTACCTACGTTCAGGTCGGGGCCTCGCACTCGGGGCTACGTTATTAGTCGAGCGATTACCTAGAATAGAGAAATACCATCCTGACAGAACAGTGAGGTCGAATAAGATATCTCTACATCCCTATGACACGGCTCTTTGTACATATTATACTGGCTGCTACACCATAATCGACGAATTACATTCCAAGTTCTAACTCACGGAGAGCTGTTATTATGGTACAAACAATATAGTACTAAAACTTGTCAAAAGTACGAAAGAGATGCAGTAAGTATCAATGAGATAACGAACTTTGATGGTGACCTGCTGAATACAAGACATCAATCATTGAGATATTAAACGATACCTGTGTTGCTTTTTCCTCTGGTATTCCGGTTCTGATTAACTTGTCTGCCTCCATCAGCTTTACGGCCTTTTCCAACGTACGATGTAGCTGATGATATGCTTACGAAGACAGCGAGGGTAAAAGCCAGAATGACGATAATCCTCATGTTTCCTTTTGATTCTTTAAATGAAGAACTCAATCATGTGGTGCTGTGTCTGCAAAGATGGGCGGTAACCTATCATTTTGTGCGAGTTGTTACGTCAAGGAGCATTAGTGAGGAATAGTAAACTTTACCCATGAATTGACTACAATTGACTGCTCATTCAGTACCAGAGTTAGGAATTTATACCTCACAGCAGCACATGCTTTGTTACCTATAAGCTTAAGCAATCCAAAGAAATTGGAAGTGAAGCAATTTGTAAAGATTATCAGGGTTCCTTCAATGCTAGGTTAAAGATTTGCTAAGGTCCGCAGAGCATGACTATCTCTGTTCAGGTAGGGATATAGAGAGGCGTGTCATATAAAGCCGAACTGAATACCTTTGTCTCCAACATGGCTATGAGAGTTAAAGCAAGGTTTACCAATCGGCTTATGTCAATTGCCACTAGCACGGCGTCAAATAATGCTGGAAAAAATGTTTTGACAGGTAACCTTATTTTCTTATGTGAAGCACCCATTCCAGGCCTCTTGAATTTTGATAAGTCATAGCTCAAAACCTCTACTGTATACAGATAAAGCTCTGGTGGTTTTTGTCACTCTCCTGTTGATTTCACTCACTCCCACTCATTCCGTGCCTATCCATATTCACTCCCGCGCCTACATGCGCTTACTCCAACGCACTCCCATGCCTATCTGTGCTTACTCCTGCACCTATCCGCGCTCACAGGTGCTCACTCCCGCATGTGCTGATGCATAAATATTAACGAGAGAATGACAAAAGCCGCGCTGGCATATCTGAGGTAAGCTCGGCTGGATCCATTGAATAAGCCACTGCAGATCATTAGAAGCTTAATCTCGAACTTGTCAAATCATAATCAATTGTAATGGATTATACAATATATCCTTAGTTGCAGTAATCTGAGCTTGTGGACCTTCCAATCGCAATCAGAATCATAACTTTGCTGTGTAACTACCCTTCAAAATCCAACCCCAATCAGTTTCCCCATATTGAAATCCCAATTAAAAGTTGATTATCCAACCAATTGCATAATATCACTCCCCATCTCCTGCACTAACTAATAAAGCACCGCAGCAAGTTGTGGAGTGACTGCAAACACTTGTTCACAGACAGAAGCTCTAGCACGCAAACCATGCAACAGTGGTACTCTCAACTTATTTATACTCCGCAGTTTCCCTCTCATTAGATTTACTAGCCACTGGTGGTAAGGAGAACTAGACATCACATCGCATAGCAGCTGCTTTTCTGGAGTGGTAGTAGCCAAGCAGAGCTAAACAACTTGCATGCAAATTCTGCAGAAACTCAACCTTAGTCTCAGGAAAGAAGTCTAGCATTTATGATGAACATGTTTTCAGCATACACAATTGGGTTTTTGTCATTCTCCTGTAGATATTCATGCATCAGCACGCGTGGGACTGAGCGGGGCTGAGCGGGAGTGGGCCCGGATAAGCACGGGAAAGAGCAAGAATGAGTGCGGATAGGTGCGGGAGTGAGCGTGAAAATCGACAGGAGAATGACAAACACCTATAATATAAGTAAGTAGGTAATTAGCATTTAAGTATGCTGACACTGGTCGCATCTATTCAAGTATCAGCTTTGTGTCCGCTCTCTAAGATGGTTCTCCATATTGCTCTGAAAAATATACTTGGACGAAATGGTATTAATTATCGAAGAGTTTCAATCGTCTCAAAATCTGGTCATAAGAATATTGAAGTAGCAGAACTCATAATGTGTACTACTAAGCTCTTGAATTCCTTGAATGAGCTCATGCTTTCTGGCATGGATTGCCAGGAAAAACCTACCAAACTCCAGATGCTGGGCTGTTTTACAAGTGTAATGGAAATATTTCAGTTGGGACTAAAGCTGGGAGAGCCATAAATATTTGGAATATAAGACTATTCATCATAGATATAGAATAATAGAGAACTAGCGGCGAGATCTAGCTTAGGTAGGCGTTAGTAAGCGGCAGTTTGTG
>ERZ1740065.401-NODE-401-length-23095-cov-6.651693_pt1 | contig 23095 bp, 19 predicted proteins | sample MGYA00581738_ERZ1740065 | MGnify/ENA primary metagenome ERZ1740065 (study PRJEB43018, sample SAMN04849749) | marine metagenome | isolation source: floating plastic debris | place: Pacific Ocean | collected 2008-09-01 | study: EMG produced TPA metagenomics assembly...
GCGCGCTGATCCCGCAAGAAATCGTCACAGGAATCTCGACACCGTCAACAGTAATCTCCGCAGCGGCGATCAATGCCCGGAGCTTCTCCGCAATCATCGTGGCGTCATCGATCGTTGTGTCAGGAAATAGGACAACGAACTCCTCCCCACCGATACGGGCCACAAAGTCATTGGACCGCGTGTAACGCGACAGGTAACTTGCCACTTGCGCAAGTACGGCGTCTCCGGCCTGGTGACCGTGCTCATCGTTGATCCGTTTGAAGTAATCGATGTCCCAAAGCGCGTAGCAAAGCGGCTTGCCGCTGCGCAGGCTTACGGCGATTTCTTCGTCAAGCCGCCGCTCGTACGCGAAGCGGCTATGCACCTGCGTCAGTGTGTCGAGCAGCAGCAACCGCTCTTGCTCGTGAAGCTGTTCGTTGAGCTTTTCGGTACGGGCCTGCAGCGCGCTCAGTTCGCTATTGAGCGCGGCGTTCTCGCGCTCAACTTCGACGAGCTTTTCGTCTTCCTGATCACGAAAGGACTGGATACGGCTGGCAATCGCGGCCAGGCGATCCCGCATGTGCTGCTTGAGGTCGTCGAGGTTGCTGGCACCCTCCACCTGCGTCTGCAGCGTGCTGACCTCACGGTCGACGTCAGCCTGAAGCCCATGGTTTGCGAGTCGCTGCGCATCGACGCGTGAGGCACCGTCGGCAGCCCAACGCTCGAGGCTCGCCAGGGTCACGGTGACCTCGCTGACGAATCGCTCCGCTTCGGCTTTTTGTGCGGATAGCTCACGGAATGCGGCTATCAGTGCATCGGCCAGTATAGCCAGTCCATCGGCGGCCGACGCCTCAGGCGCCTTGTCCAGCGTATCCGCGACGCAGGCAGACAAGAGCGGCTCCGCGGCCAACTGCTCCAGAAACCGTTGCTGAATGTCATCGAGCGCAACGCTCAGGTCACGGGGCTGCTCCCCCGCCTGCGGCTCACGCCGCTGCCCGCCTAATGCTGCGCTGATGCGTCCCACCGCTTTTTGTAGCGACTCGAGTTGTTCGGGTGTATCGGCACGCTCGACCTGTATCCGCAGAACCTCGATCTCTTCGTCGATCTCGTCGGACCACCCGACACAAGCGTTGAGCACCGCGCGCAGCATGTCTTGCAGTAACGACCGCATAGCCGCCCATTGCTGTGTCTGCAGATCCTGCTCCTCGAGCAGACTGCGGTATTCGGCCTTCCAGCGTTCCGCTTCGGTGTCCAAGTCAGGTTCCTTCCGGGGTAAGGGGCGCCATTGGAGTAGCGGCCGAGATTGCGTGGCATTGAGTCCTGCGCCAGCAATTCACCGCTTTAAGTCACGTCGCCGGCGACCAGTCTGTGATCCGCGTCACCGCTATTTGTGTGAACTGGTTCCACTATCTACAACCGCTGAATGATCAGCGCGTCACACCGACTTTGGACATAAGGAGTGATAGATGAGCGACCCTTACGACACGCCCAACAAGAAGAACTCTTCCGTTCTTGGGCCAACACTGAAGTTCAAGGGAGACTTGATTGCAGATGAAGACTTACTCATCCAGGGACAGGTAGAGGGCTCCATCAAGCACTCCTCGAGTCTGACCATCGGTGAGGGTGGCCACGTCAAAGCTGACGTCTCGGCAGCGTACATCGCCGTAGAGGGTCGCGTTGAAGGTGACCTGAAAGGCAGCAAATGCGTGAAGGTCCGTGTTTCGGCGAAGATCGATGGCAACATCGTCAGCCCCTCGGTGTCGCTCATCGAGGGCGCGACGTTCAACGGCAAGATCGATATGGAATCGGACCCGACCGCCGCGTCCAAACCTAAGCCAAAACACGGCGAGTCATCGAGCACGGGCTCAAAAAAGGCAGAGCGCTCGAGCAAGGCCTCGAAGTCGAAGTCCGAGGACGCGAACGATCAACACACCGATGACAAGAAACCGGCCGATGCCGCTTAACGGGAGTACGACACGATGTCGGATACAGAAATCATGAAGCGGCCCGCCTTTGGCGACGACAAACCGCTGACCGAATCACAGGTCATTGCATTTAGTGACGTCCCCAAGTCCGTGCGCGGTGATACGCAAGGCGATCTGGCCCCCGTCTCCGTCATCGGCGAGACACTGCACTTCAAAGGTGAGTTGTCTGCCGGCGAAGACCTGGTCATCGAAGGCACCGTCGAGGGCACGGTCAATCAGGGCAAGTGCTGCCTGACCGTAAAGCCGAAAGGTAAGCTGCTGGCCAACGTCAATGCCACGAAGATTTTCATCGAAGGCCGCGTCGAGGGGGATCTCTCGGCTACAGTCAGCGTGACAATACGAGAGAGTGGCGAAGTGAACGGCAATATCATTGCGCCGAAGGTTGCGATCGATGAAGGCGCGACCTTCAACGGCAGCATTGAGATGCGGGCGCCGGGCGACGCTGCAACCAAGTAGAGACCGGCCCCTGCGGCAATGCAGAGATTCGGCGGCAGCGCCTCCCTGCTTGCAAGTCCGCTAGAACCGCCACCGTGTGCGCGTGCGCCGTAGCCTCCCTGCGAGGCTCAGGCGTCGACGTGTTACTGTCTCCAAATGAGACACTCGGTGTGCGGCCGATTCTCGGACCTACTTCCGCGAAGTAGGGACTCTGCGCCTGCAGCGCGGATTCGCACAGCAGCCCTATGTGGCGTTCCACTCTGCCGTTCGACGAGACCTTTGACCAATATGCGCCGTGCTGGCGTGCCTAGATGGCGTGAAGAGGCAATTTGAGATGTCAGACAGAACTTCGGGCGCGTTGCTGACGCTCGCCGCCATCCTTTGGGTGGTCTGGGGGCTTGTCCATGCGCTAGCCGGTAGCCTGATCATTACGGGTGACGCAGCATCCGGCTTTCAGGCGATCGCGGACGCGGTGCCGCCAGACCAATTGGCAGCCGACTACCATCCCGCCGTCAGTGCCGTGCTGAACCAACACGCCTGGAACCTCCTTTGGGGCGGGCTTGTGACCATCGTCGGTGCGGTGTTCATCTGGAAGAGAAGCAGGACCGCGATATGGGTGACCGCAATGGTGGGCGGCCTTCTGGACCTGGGCTATTTCGTGTTCTTGGATCTCGGCGGCTTCGTGAAGTTTCTGCCTGGGACGCTGATGACGATTGTCTCTGCGACAGCAATCCTTGCGAGCTTCACGGTATTGCTGGGCACGCGTAATCGAGAGACACCGGATTCCAGTGGCCTCGGGCAAACGGAATCTGCGTAGCGGCCAAATCGCTCCAGCTTCACTCCGTTACCCAAATCACATAGCGGGTTCGCACGAGATCAAACTGCTCCTGGCGTGGCTCGTCTTCGCCTTCAATGCGATAAGTCACTTCTAGTCGAATCCTATCGGGGCCGCCGAACCCATCCAATTGTGGGTCTGTGTGCCTGAACACGAGTACACGATCTTCATAGTGGACATAGTCCACCGCATCGTAAGGCCAAGCACGATAGGCCCAAGGAATACGAGTCTCAATCGTGTCCGACGCATCACCAGTGATGGTGTTGCCGTTGTCCAGATCCGTGAGCACGATTGCGTCGAACTGAATCTTGATGGGCCGCTTCGACACCACTCGAATCAGCCCGTGGCGCTTTTTCACGTCTTCGGCGTCAGCGAACCGATGGAAGTCAGGGACAATGCGATGGTCGGTTTTTAGGAGCCGAATCGTATCGTCGGCCTGACCCTGGCGCAGACTGTCCCGCAGGTCGTTTGTTTCCCTGTCTTGGTAGTCCGTGACGGGTACCGGCCAGCAGGCACTCAACAACGATGTGAGTGCCAAAAACACCAATCCCTTCAAAACAACAGTCTCGGTTCGCATTAACCCAATGCCCTGGCCGCATCAAGGTGGCTTTGACGACACCATAATCATCGACAACCTAGCCTCGCAGTGCAATGGGCGCCGTCGGCCTCCTGAGTCAGCGGCCCGAGGACGGCCGCAGGGAGGACCACGCGCACCGTCAGTCCCGCGCCTGCTTCATTCTGCGCCCCGATGACCCCGCCGTGTGCCTCGATGGCGCCGCGTGCAATGGCGAGACCAACACCCGATCCCAACGTGTGCGATGTCGCCGGGCCGAGACGAACAAACGGGTCAAAAATTCGATCTAACTGATCCCCAGCTACGCCTGGCCCATAGTCACGGACCGTAACCTCATAACGCCGCCCAGTGTGTTGAACCTCGATCTCCACCTCGGTGCCCCTCGGGGCGAATTTCACCGCAATGCCTACGACATTTTCGAAGGCACTCCCGAGCAGTGCGCGATCTCCATTTACCATCGCGCGCCGGTCGCTACGGACGGGCACCCGACATCCACGCGCGCTCGCATCCGCAGCGGCATCGCGGGCCACAGCAAGGACAACATCGGCGAGGTTGACGGTGGCACGGTCAAGCATCGGATCGGAGGTGTCCAATCGCGAGAATGTGAGCAGTCGTCCAACCAGCGTATCCAGCCGCGCGATCTCGAGCTCGATACGATCAAACTCCTGGTCCGCAGCCCCGAGAGCTTGTTGTCGCGCCAGACAAGCTGCCGCCTGAATACGAGCCAGGGGCGAGCGCAACTCGTGCGACATGTCCCGCAGTAGGACCTTGTGGGCTCCGACCAGCTTCTGTATGCGTTCCGCCATTTGGTCGAACGCCATTGCGAACTCCGCAATCTCGTCGCGGCGGTGCCGTAGCGCCGGGCTGGCGCGCGCTTCGAGATCGCCGAAACCCAGACGTCGTCCTGTTAGCGCGAGAGTCCTAAGAGGCGCAATGAGGTAGCGTGCGATAACGATACTAAGGAGGAGGCTAAGAAGCATGGCCAACGCAACCGCGAGCGCAAGGAATCCAGGCTGCATCGCCAGCGTCGCGACACTTCGTTGCCAACCGCTGGGACGTTGTCCCGTCAGCTCCAATGTGTAGGCCTGATCACCAATCTGAACGGCACGTCGCTCGACCGTGTCCGTTCGACTGCTGGGCCATCCCCGAGAAGGGCGCTGCGTCACAGCGCCGCTAATCGGAACACCTTTCACGTCAAGGAGACGGATACGCATGAATGGCGACTGGCGTGCGTCGACCCACGCGATGAGTGCCGCTTCGTCGCCGGGCGCAAGCTCACGAGACGCCTGTGCAGCGAGCGCATCTGCGACCGCCTCCCAAGGTGGCTTTCGGATTGCCGACGCTTGGTCTGGCTGAAGCACTCGAGCAGCCATGAGGGCACCCACTGCACCGAGCGTCATCGCCAACCAAAAGGCGGCGACGATCTTCACATAGAGCTTACGCACTGCCTGCTGTCGCCAGCAGGTAGCCACGCCCCCGGATCGTTCGAATGGGCGAAAAACCGGCAGCGTCGGTCCCGAGTTTTTGACGCAGATTGCCAATGTGCACGTCGAGACTTCGTGCGGTGGGGAGATAGGGGCGCCCGAGCGCCTGAATGGACAGGTCGTCCTTTGTCACCAGCCCGCCGCCCCGCGCCATCAGCGTCTTGAGGATCGCAAACTCCGTATCGGTGACTGAGATGGATCGGTTACAGAGGCAGACTCGACGCGCCCTCGTATCCAGAGTCAGGTCATCAAACCGCAACACGCCGCGTGAGTCCTCGCTGGTCTTGGCGCGCGCGCTACGACGAAGCACTGCACGCAGGCGTGCGGCGAGCTCTCTTAACGCACAGGGCTTGGCGAGAAAGTCATCAGCGCCCGATTCGAGCCCAACAATGCGTTCCACGTCATCACCCTTTGCGCTGAGCAACACGATGGGCACAATCGGTCGCCCAGCGGCGTTTGCTGATAGCCGACGCAAGACCTCGTGTCCAGAGAGCCCGGGCATCATGAGGTCCAGCACCATGGCATCGAACAGACCATCGCGAATGCGGTCGAGTGCGATGTCACCGCGATGCGCCACGTCGATCTGAAATCCTTCGCTTTCGAGGAATCTTGACACCATGCGAACGAACGTCTTGTCGTCGTCCACCAAGAGCACGCGAGCGCTTCTGATCATCACAACGGCCTCCCAGGTAACAACGCAACATCTTTCGAGCGCGATATCTCTGAAGTGACGGACCCCCGCGCAATCGCGAAGTTCCTCCGTCGCGATTTACTTGCAATTCTTTACGTTCACTTACGCACGGCATTCCTATGATCTGCGGCGAACCTTGCATTCGATGCAAGGGCGCGCCGCAACTCAAGGACCCCAGAACATGCGCCGTAACTTCCCCCAAATTGGTCTTCTCATTTTTGCAGCAACGCTTCTTGCGGGGTGCATCGACTCAGACAACGGCGGTGTGACCGGTGAAGGATCGATTCGCGCGCTTCACGCCATTCCCGAGATCGGAAACGTCGCGTTTTTGATCGAGGAGGTACAGCTGGCAGCCCTCGGGTACAAGGACGTATCGGGGACCTCGTCGTATGACGACCTGGAATACGACTTCAACTTCGAGATCTTGCTGCCGGGCGACACTGAGGAAACCCTGCTTGCAACAACCGTACTTAACGTCAGTCGCGACTTTGAGTACACGTTTGTGCTCGCCGGCACCTTCGAAGCGCCAGAAGTCATCATCTGGGAGCAGTTCGGTCGCGACTGGGCCGACGAGCTCGAGGACGCAGATGACGCAGGTACGGAAGTCACCGTAATGGAAGTGTCGTTCGCCCATGTGGACCGTGAGCTCGGTGAGGTCGATGTCTATCTGGAATCGCCAGGTACCAGCCCTGCGGCGACAACGCCGCGCGGCTCCCTGGCGTATGGCGAGCGGACGGACGTCTTTGAGTTGACAGCAGATGAGTACCAGCTCGTGTTCACAAGCCCCGGCGATCCATCGTCAATCCTGTTCGCATCTGACCCGATCAATATCCCCGCCGCCACAACCAACTTACTGGTCATCATGGCCGACGGGGGCCTCACTTCAGCAGACTTTACGGTCCGATGGATTGGCACAAGCCTCGGCCTGGAGCTATTGGATATCAATGTCGCGCCGCAATTCAGCGCGATCCACGCGGCCTTCGGAAGCGCAGATGTCGACGTCGTGCTGGACAATGAATTCACGACCCCGGAGATCCAGGGGTTGGCATTCGGAGGCATATCGAAGGACCTCGCCATCGACGACGGCTCCCTGGACATCAATGTCACACCAGCCGGCAATCCCGGCGTCTTGCTGGCACAACGCGAGGTGACGGTCGCTCCCGGCGCCTTTATTCGCACGTACATTGTCGGGCTTCCGGGGGAAGTACAGCTCGTGACAATTGCAGACGATCGCCGCGTACTGGCGACCAATGCCCGCGTCCAGATCTTTCAGGCTGCGGCGCGCTACCAGACACTCGACATCTACCTGGTCGAAGACGACGTCGACATCGCACTCATCGACCCAACCTTCCCGACTGTACTGTTCGGCACCGGAAACTCCTATCTGCCGTTCGAAGCAGGTAGCTACAACCTCGTGCTCGCGGAACCGGGTACCAAAACGATCGTCGGCGGACCGTTCGCAGTAACCCTCGAGATCGGACGAAACTACGGCATTGTTGCCGTCGATGAGGACGACATCACGGCGGCCAACGTGCTGATCTACGATCAGACCCCAGAATCCTCTGACCCGCCCCCCTGACCCGATAGTCGTTCGTTTCCTGCATGTGTGTATGAGGCACACACGTAAGGAGCAGAACGATGCACGCAACACAACGAATTCTCACCATCGGCATTGCAGCAGCACTCGCGGCCGGTTGCGGCGGCGGAGGCGGCGGCTCAGAGCCCAGCGTCTCGGCGCCACCCGCGCCCCCGGCGGCCAACACGGCGCCCACCGTCAGTACGGAGCGGCTGGTGGTGGTCACATCGGGCGCACCCGCAACAATCACCGCAACGGGCACCGATGCGGACGGTGACACGCTGTCCTACAGCTGGACTCAGACCAGCGGCACGCCCATAGCCAATCCGCAGGGTGCGTCGAGCGCCAGTTTCAGTTTTGCACCGGCGGCGGGCCTGCCCTCCTCTGTGGAAACGTTGTCCTTCCAGGTCTCGATTTCTGACGGCAGCGCGAGCGCTTCGAGCAGCATCGACGTGCTGGTTGCCAGAGACGCGTCACTGGCCGCCTTTGTCGATGGCACCAACGGGGACGATATGACTGGCGACGGCAGCGTTGCGAATCCGTTTGCCACGATTGAGGCCGCCGTGGACGCTAACAGCGCGACGGACATCTACGTCATGAGCCTGCCGAACGACGCGTCTTACGACGAAACCGGCAACATCCTCGTGCTGAGCGGTGGTCGCAGCCTGTTTGGCGGCTTCGACGCCGAATGGCGTCGCGACGTCGTCGACAACAAGTCCATCGTGGTCACCGACTACACGGGGATTCGCTACCAGAGCATCGGCCAACCGGCCGAGATCAGCGGCTTTGACGTGCGCGCGATCGCGCCGTTGTCCGGTGACCTCAACGGCAGCAACCCCTATGTTTCGGTGCGCGCCTTTGTCGCCGACTCGGGCACGGCACCACTGACGGTCACCCACAATCGGTTCGTTGCAGAAGACGCGACCGACGCCAGCGTGAGCAATGGCAACCGCAGTGGCTCCAGCCTCGCGGTCAAAGTCAGCGCACTACCCCGCGCCGACATCACCATGAACGAGATCATCTCGAGTAATGGCGCACCGGGACGCCCTGGCGCCCTCGACGGTCGTTTCATCTCGACAGCCACGCGGGCCGGCGGCGACGGGGGCGCGGGCGGCACAAGCGCAAATGAGAACGGCAACAAAGGCAGCAACGGTGGCGCTGCGAGCAGCAGCCGCGGATGCGGGGTTGGTGGCAACGGCGGATCCGGCAACGACTCCGACAATGGCAGCGCGGGCGCGACCGGCTGCGATGGCAATGATGGCGCTGACGGCATCGGCGGCGCGGGCTTTGGCAGTTACCGCAGCACAAGCCGGGACGCGGGATTCCTGACGGCGGTGTCGACGAACGGCACCAGCGGCAGCAACGGCGGCGGCGGTGGTGGTGGTGGCGGCGGCGAAGCCGGCAGCCTGGGCGCCAACGGCGGTCGTGGCGGCGACGGCGGCACGGGCGGTCGCGGCGCACGCGGCACGCTGGGTGGCGTTGCAGGCGGCGCCTCCATTGGCGTCGAGCTGGTCGGTATCACCGACGCACGCGTCATCGACAACACCATCAGTGTAGGCAACGGAGGGCGCGGCGGCCAACAGCCGGATATCAACGCCGGTGAAGCGGGTAAGTTCGGATTCGGCGGCAATAGCGGCGAAGGTTTCGCAGACCCCGGCGGCAACGGTGGTAAAGGTGGCAATGGTGGTGCCGGCGGCGACGGTGGCCGCGGTGGCTCTGGCGCGGGCGGACCCGCGTTTGCGATCTATCTCGGTTCAGGTACCACGCCGACAATCCGCGGCAACACGCTGGAGACTGGCAATGGCGGTGAGCGAGGCCATGAAGGTCGCGTCCAGGTCCCGACGCCCGCTCAATATGGTCGCGACGGCTGGAGTGTCGGCATCTTCAGCTGGTCTAGTGCCCTCGACACCAGCGGCATCAGCGACAACAGCTTCTCGATAGGAGCGACGCTACGACAGGGCGTGTCAGCCGAAGTCGCGAACCAGGACGGCGAGATCATCTTGCCCTGAATACCAACGGGTGTGCCTGGGCGCGGGGGGAGTCTTCGGGCTCCCCTTGCGCCCTTTTTTTAAGCTAGGTCGATTCGGACGTCTCCATCGATGCCGCTGTTCGCGCCCATTCCGCTGCACGATCTGACTCGCCGAGACGCTCGTAAGTCCGAGCGAGCAATTCCGCGACGCGCTTTATGCTCGCAACACTGGGGTTTGGCGCTTGTTCGTAGGCTGACCACGCCAGCTCCGCTTGCGCCGCCGCATCTGCGTGCAACCCCTCACCAGCCAAAGACGCAGCGTAGGAATGCAAGATCTCGCCAATCAGGAAGTGCCCTTCGGGCCACTTCTCGCGGGCCTCAGCAATCGCCTGCTCGTAGAGCGGCCGCGCTGCAGCCATGTCTTTCGCAGACACCGTCGTGGCCAGCATGCGACGCGTGTTGATCGATCGTTGATGCATGGGACCATCGAACTGGATCATGAGATCGAGTGCCTCCTGCGCGGTGGCGATGGCCTCATCCACACGCCCGAGTTGCAAGTAGTTTTGCGACATGTTGCTCAGCGTAATCGCCACAGCACTCGACTCGCGGCCGAAGGCGCCCACGTTAAACTCGAGCTCGATCTCATTGAGGGCCAGGGCTTCCTCGTAGCGCTTTGTGCGGTGGTACACCAACGCTAGCTCGGAAGTCAGCACGTTCACCAGGTCTTTCTCATCAGCGGCTGTGGCAAAGCCAATGGCCTCTTCGAGCTTCTCGATCGATTCATCGTAGCGACCGAAATCCATGAGCAGGACCGCGAAATTTAAGCCCGAACGTATTCGCTGGCGATCACCTTCGTCGAGCAGGTCCTGATACTTGGTGTAGACCTGCTCGGCGATGGCGAGCGCGCGATCCATATCGCCGTCGCGCATCGCGACGGATCGCCGCATGGAATCGGAATTGAACGTAAACCGGTCGGGCTCGCGCGGCTCGTGTTCGTCCTGCGCGGCGAGCAGATCGTCGACGTCTTTGTTGAGCATGTAGCGAATCGACATGAGATTCGCCCGGGTACGCCGTGTCTCGAAAGCGCCGGGGCCCAGTACGGCCTCTCGCAAACTCAGCGCCTCCACGGTCTGCACCTCGGCTTCGGCGTAACGCGCCATGCGGAAATAACTGGCGCCCAACACATGCCGAATGCGTGCCTTGGTGCGCGGGTCCTCGTTGAACTCATCATCGAGGCGCTCCGCGGCACTGTGCACGATATCGACCACATTGCCGCCCGCGCCCAGCTCACCGGGCGTCGCCGACATGAGGACCCCCTGCAAGAACCCCGTAACGTCTTCGGCTTCGTTCTTGGCCACGGACAGCTGCCACGTGTAGGTTCCGACGAGTCCGGCGATGATCGCGACGACCGCGACAGATGCTGCGGTTGCCCAGACGTGTCGGCTCAGGAACTTGCCGGCGCGATACCCGAACGAATCGGGCCGCGCGGTGATGGGCAGGCCATTCAAATGGCGTTCAATATCCGCGGCGAGCTCCAGTGCCGATGCATAGCGCCGCCCGGGCTCCTTGTGCATGGCCTTGCCGCAGATCATGTCGATGTCACCGGACAGCCTGCGCACCAATTGCCGGACATCGCTTGCCCGCGAATAGGCGATCTTCTCCGGTGAATCGGAATCACCGGCGCCCGTATCTGTAATTACCGTGGAGACACGCGCCGGCTCCACGCTGCTGATGATCTCAGCAGCCTGCACGGGATTCCGGCTGTCCACGGTGTACGGCAATCGCCCCGACATGAGCTGGTAGAGATTGACGCCCAGTGAGTAGATGTCGGAGGCGACCGCAATAGGCCGCCCCAGCGCCTGCTCGGGGCTTGCGTAGGTGGGCGTCATGACGCTCATACCGGTGCGCGTCAGCTGCGCATCCTCGACGCCGGCGTCGATGACCTTTGCGATGCCGAAGTCGAGCAGCTTCACATCGCCCGACTCGGTGACGAGGATATTTGAAGGCTTGAGATCGCGGTGAACCACGAGTGCGCCGTGCGCGTACGCGACAGCGCGGCACACGTTGGCGAACAAACGCAGCCGCCCGGCGATCGAGAGCTGCTTTTCGTCGCAGTACCGATCCAGGGGCTGTCCGTCGACATATTCCATGACGAAGTAAGGCTGCCCGTCGTCACTCGCGCCCCCATCGAGCAGCTGCGCCACGTTGGGGTGCTGAAGTTGCGCCAGGATCTGACGCTCCGCGCGAAATCGCGCGAGCATTTGTTCCGACTGCGCACTGCCGTGCATGAGCTTGATCGCCACCTGCACGGTGTATTCGCCGTCGGCGCGTTCGGCGAGGTAGACGTCGCCCATGCCGCCACCGCCGATCTTGCGAATCAGGCGGTATTGCCCGAACACCTCGCCGTCGCGTGGTGGCGCGGTCACGAGCTCCGCTGCAGCAGCACCAATGAAGTCAGCGTCGTCGGTCTTGTCCGCCTGGGCAAGCAGCCGCCGAAGGCTGTCCAGCAGCGCCGCATCATCACCGCAGGCATTAACGAGAAACGCGTCTCGCTCCTCAGGCGGTAACTCGGACGCCGCATCAAACAGCGCCATTTTCTGTTCCCAGAGATCGCTAGTCATTGTTCCCCTCAGACGGACTACCCTCGAGGTAGTCCCGCATCCACGCCTTGCCGAAACGAAGCGAGCGCTTTGCGGTCGCCTCGGAGACGTCCAGTACCACGCCCGCCTCCCGGTAGGTCATGCCAGCAAAGTAATGCAGCTCCACGATCTGCGCCGTGCGCTCATCGTTGTCTGCCAACGCCGTCAGCGCCTGGTCCAGGTCGATGATGTCCTGCGCGTTGTGCGTCGCGCCGATGGCCGATTCGTACAGCGTGACCTGAATGGCGTCGCCGCCGCGCTTTTCGGCGCGTTTGGCCTCGGCATGGTTGACGAGGATGCGACGCATCATTCGCGCTGACAGCGCAAAGAAGTGGCTGCGGCTTTTCCATTCGACGTTGGCGCCCGCGAGCTGCAAGTAGGCCTCGTTCACAAGCGCCGTCGCCTGCAGCGTATGCGCGCCCTGTTCACGCCGAAAGGCGCTACGCGCGAGCTGCTTGAGCTCGTCGTAGACAATCGGTGTCAGTGCGTCGAGTGCCTCTGAGTCGCCCTCCCCCCAACGCTGCAACAGGTCTGTGATGTTCTTATTGTCAGACACTGTTCCAGTATGCATGCCAGACACGACCCGTTGCCAACGGCGCGACGTGTACGTTGGCGCCCTAGACAAGCTGTTGACCGTAGATCCAGACGGTGTCTTCCGTCACGCCACCCAATCCCTGAACCTCGCGCTGCTTTGTGGAACCCAGCTTCTCGGCCAGTGCAGCGCTGCCCAGATTGCCTTCCAGGATCGCGTGAATGACCCGCGTCCACCCGAGCACATCGCGCGCGTAGTCGATTGAGGCACGCCCCGCCTCCGCGCCGTAGCCCTTGCCCCAGTGTTCGCGAATGATAGTCCACCCCACCTCGGGCTCGGGCCAGCCTTCCGGAAACCACGGCCCGACGCGGCCGACCCAGCGGCCGGTTGCCTTTTCCTCGACCGAGAAGAAGCCGTAGCCACGGATATCCCAGTGCCCCATCACCATGGCCATATTCCGCCATGATTCCGCGCGATTCATGGTCTTGCCGCCGATGTAACGCACAGTTTCCTCGTCGGCCATTGCGGCCGCCCAGGCGTCAAGATCACGCTCCGGGTCGATGGCCCGTAGGATCAGGCGTTCTGTTTCCAGTGTGGGGATCGTCATGAGCCTACTCGTTTCAGAATCGAAGCAACGGTTCCGCCTGCTCGGCAAGCGATACCACCGTGTCCACTACCGTGCCGCTGCGCCAGTCTGCTTGCGCAAGCGGGCGTCGCACGATGTAAGACTTCAAGCGCAGCAGGTCGGCGTGACGGTGGTCCGCATGCGCCTCGAGTCCCCGAGGCATGCGCTTCAAGGCTTCGCCCTGCTCGATCGCAAGGCCGGTGCCGTCCAGATGCACAAGCAGGTTGTCCACCGTGCCGGATTCATCGACGATGCGTTGGCGAAAGCTCGCGAGCTCTTTGGAACCCAACTGGTAAAAGCCTGCGGCCGCAAAGGAGCCCGACGTCGCCAGGTGAACGTACACGAGTGGCCCGGCCGTGTTCTTGTTTCCCGTCAGGGTCAACACGCCGCCGACGTTGTCTTTCATCGGTGACTTGTCTTTGCTGAATCGCGTATCGCGAAACTGGCGAAACATCGTTTTCTCGGAACCCACAAGCGGTGTTCCCGAGTCACGCAAACGTCGTGTCACCTCGCGCAACACGGTTGCAAACGGGTCGCGGACCCGTGCGTTCAACTGCGCCTTGTGGGCGTGATACCACTCACGCGTATTGTTCGATGCAAGCTCGCGCAACAGACGGAAACCTGCTGCCGTTACTGCGGTGCCTTGATCCGGCATAACGCTCCCCCGTTTCAACTGACCCAGTCATCCTGTCCCTTCGTGCCCCAATGCTCAACCCCGTGTCACACGCGTTGCGTCCAAAATCGTACGTCGCGTCGAACACCGTCCCACATTCCCAAAACACGTTGCGTTCGCCATGTACAAACTGCTCTTGACGATCATCATCGTGGTCACGACCTCTTTTACCGCGCAAGCGGCACCTATGTTGATTGCGCCTGGCATCGTTTCGACGAACGATGGCGAGTACTCCCCTACTTACGACCCGAAGCGTGAGGAACTGGTCTTCATGCGACGTACACCCGGTCAATTCAACTACACGCTATACGTGTCGCGACGCGATGGCACAGGTTGGAGCACGCCCACGGTATTGCCGTTTTCCGGCACCAATCGCGATGGTGGTGCGGCCTTCTCACCCGATGGTAAGCGGCTACTCTTTGACTCGGCACGACCCGACCGGCGTGTTGCCCCCCGCTCTATCAATATATGGCGTGCGGCGCGCAACGACAGCGGCTGGGGCGCTCCCGAACTGGTCGAATCTGCATCGGTGAACCGCGACGGCGAAGTTGCGGCCGGACTGGATGAATTCGGCCCAATCGAGACTGCTGACGGAACGGTCGTGTTCTACAGTTTTCGTCAGCCCTTTCGCGGGGGCGCGCCCTACACCGTCTCGGGCGAAGCACAGGCGACACGCAGTGCCACTCTGCCCGACCCTTCGGCATCCACATTCGTCGGCTACCTCACATTATCAACAAGCGGCGCGCTCGCCGTCATCGAAGGGCGCAGCCGCCAGGGACGCGACACCGACTTGTTCTACAGCTGCAGAATCGGCGGCGTCTGGTCCGAGCCTCTTCCCATTGAAGCCGCAAACTCAACGTCCGGCGATGGCGCGCCCTATCTCACCAGCGACGGCAAATCGCTATTGTTTGCAAGCGGACGATCGACGGGCGACTCCCGCGCCACGGTGTCCAGTCTCTACAGCGTCGAACTGGCCACGCTCGACTTGCCCTGCAGCTAGACTCTGATCCTCGGGAATACCTGTGTCACACCCCGGCGAAACGGTCTGCACGCAGCGGCCATTGGCGTATGCTGTAGAGGTGATGCAGAGCATGGGCTCTGTGAATTGTAGAAGCCGAATATGCTTGATTCTCGCCCGCGTTTTCACCTTGCCGCCGCGTTGAGCGTTGCGTTGGCGGCCACGCTGTCTGGCTGTGCCTCGAATAGCATTACGGCTGACAGTGATGCCACCGCCCCCGCTCGCGCCATCACACAGTCCGCACCGACGCCCGACTATTCCGTGCACTACTGGAGCGCGCTTCGCGCCTGTCTGCAAACCGGCCGGTCAGAATGGGAGTGCAAGTCGGGCGAGGACCGCTTCGTGCGCGACGCGCTGGCGATCGAAGCGGCGCTCAATGCGCAACGTCAGCTGCGCCGGCAGGCGTTTCGAGACCGCGCCGATCTCGATGCCGAAGCAACGGATGCCGCCTCGATGACCGACACCGCAGATCGCACACAATCCATCGTCGTGCAGTCGCAGCCGCCCTCGTCGAGCCCGGTGCCATCCCTCAATGACAGCTTGAGCGCCCTTGCGCTCGAAGACCTCAGTCTCGATACGATTCAATAATCGCTGCGTCGACCCACATGAGGTCGTTGCCCTGGGTGTAAAAGAAGTACTTCCCGTCTGGCGTCACCATGGGGCAATAGTCGATCTCTGACGAGTTGATCTCGTGCCCCATGTGGATGTCATCGCCCCAGCTCCCATCTGCCTGGCGAAAGCTGACATAAAGGTCCGCCCCACCGAGGCTGTCTTCGCGACCGGCTGACACGTGGATCAGGTAGTCCTCATCCGGGCTTACGTAGATATCGCCCTCGTCCACCTCGCTGTTCACACCCGGCCCGAGATTCACAGGCGCTTCGAACGCGCCGTCGGTGAATTGCGCGCGATAGCTGTCGCGCCGCCCGATGCTGTCATCACGTGTGGCTGAGAAATACAGGCTGCCGTCGGCAACCAGCATGGGGTAGAGCTCGTGACCCGGACCGTTGATGTGGGCCCCCAATGGCTCGGGTGCGACGAGCCCCTCAGACGTAACCTTGCTGCGCCAGATGTTGTAGCGCTCGAGCGAATAACCCGCGAGCGGCCGATCAGAAATGAAATACACCCAGTCGCCCGCAGGCGAGAATGCCATATCAACATCGCTGTGCCCGGGATAGGTTTTGGACGGCGCCGCCATGCGTACGTCCTGCCAGGTGCCGTCGCCGCGCCGCCAGCTGTAGAACATCTTGAATACGCCGTCGACGGAACGCGAAAACATGAAGATGCGCCCGTCGGGTGAGAACACCGCGTTGAGCTCTCGCTCGCCGGACAGTGACACGAGGTTGGGTGCAAACACTTCGGGTGTGCTGCCCGGTACGGGCTGACCGAGATAGGGGCCCGACAATTCCGGCCAGGAATCCTGCGCGTGTGCGCTCGACGAAACCAGGATCGCAAGTAACAAAAGTCGTTTCACAGTGGTCACCCTAGTTGGCACGTGTGTATGTGTTCCCTACCAGCACGCGTATGCTACCAGCCTCGCCGGCGGCCAGAGTCGCGGCGTGCCAACTGGAAGATGAGGAACTGACGCAGTGACTGACACGCCCATGCGCGACTCGCGCCTGAACCGCTACTGGTTCTCGATCGCACTCTGGAAGCGCATTCTGTTCGCGCTTGCCCTTGGCGTTGTGGTGGGTGCTTTCTGGGGCGAAGGCGCGAGCTCGATCAGCTGGATTGGCGGCATCTTCTTGCGCAGTATTCGGATGCTCGTGGTGCCACTAATCCTGACCACGCTCGTGTCCGGCGTCGTGGCCATGGGTAAGCCAAGCCGGCTGGGCTCCATCGGGTCCAAGGCACTCGCGCTTTACCTGACGACTACCGCACTTGCAATTACTATCGGCCTCGCCTTTGGCACCCTGATCGCTCCCGGCGAAGGCGTCGTGCTCGCCGAGGCGTCCGCCCAAACGCTGGGTGAAGCCGTGTCATTGCGAGACCGCCTCTACGGCATGATCCCGACCAACCCGTTTGCGGCACTGGCCGAGGGCAACGTGCTGGCCGTCATCGTCTTCGCGATTCTGATTGGCGTTGGCATTCTACTGGTCGGCGAAAAAGCCAAAGTGTTGCGAGACACCTTTGATGCGGGCGCCGAGGTCATGCTCAAGCTCACCTTCGTCGTCATGGAACTGGCGCCGTTTGGTGTCTTCGCACTGATTGCAAACGTCGCAGGCTCGCAGGGTGCCATCGCTTTGCTCCAGGTGGTCAAACTGGCGCTCGCAGTCTACGGCGCGTGTATCGTGCACATCGTCGTCGTGCAGTACGGAATGGTCGCGCTCGTCGCACGCTTGGCGCCATTGCCGTTTATCCGTGGCGTGGTGGACCCGCAGCTGCTGGCCTACTCGACCTCGTCGAGCGCCGCCACCCTGCCCGCCACGATGGCTGCCGCCGAGGAAAATCTTGGCGTCGGCAAATCGGTGAAATCCTCCGTACTGCCGCTGGGCGCCACAGTCAATATGGACGGGACCGCCTTGTACGTCGGCATCGTGTCGCTGTTTGCCGCGCAAGCGTTCGGTGTGCCGCTTGAGTTCTCGGACTACCTGGCTATCGGGCTGACAACAACGCTCGTGTCCATCGGCAGCGCATCGGTGCCCTCGGCATCACTATTTTTGCTGGCCGCCGTGCTCACAAGCATCGGGCTAACCGAGGCACAGACAGCCATCGTCGTCGGATTCATCCTGCCCTTCGACCGAGTACTCGACATGATGCGAACGGTCGTGAATGTCACGGGCGATCTGGCCGTGGCAACGACCATTGCACGCTACGAGGACGATCTGGACGTTGAGACCTACCAACACAAACCGGAGCTCTGAGATTCGCTCGCGCGCTCAGGACGAAGTGCCGACCAGATCCGCGAACCAAAATCCGTCGCGCTCAACGGTCTCACCCAGCGTAACGGGTACGCGGTGCGCAAAACCCGGGCCATTCGCCACAAAGGTGTGAAACTCGCCATTCTCGCCGCAGGGATCGATGCCCTCCGGAAGTTCGCGCAGCAGGTCGGCGTTGTATGCCCGTCCCACCAACTCAGGTCGAAGCACTTTAGGGTCAATGCAGGTCAGATACGCTTCTACACCGGCCGTGACCATCTCCTTAGCAAGCCGGTCTGTCGGCTCATGCCACAGCGGGAAGCGTGACTCGATGCCCGAGCCTTCGAGCAGGGACTGGCGATAGGCCCGAACATCCTCCAAGAACAGATCGCCGAAGGCCATGTGCGTCACGCCTTCGCTGCGTGCTCGCGCCAACCAGGGCGCGACAGCGGCTTCATAATCGTTGTTGGTACAAGGCCAGGGAAGCTCAACCACGTGCACGGGCAGCCCCAGTGACGCCGCCTGCGCCAAGAGCAGCGACCGGCGAACCGCATGCATGGCCACGCGATCCGCCGCGGCATTGACGGTGGTGATCAGCGCGGTGACGGGATTCTTCGGATCCTGGCGCAGGCGCATGAGCGACCACGCACTGTCCTTGCCGCTGCTCCACCAAAGCCAGGTGCTCTGTTCCACGCGTCGAGATATAGCACGCCAACGAACATCTGTCGTCACTACCTATACAAAACCAGAGACTGTTGCCGGCTTTGAAATCACGCAGCGTCTCGCGCATATTGTGGCGCCCCGCCCCGGAGGCTCTGCGTGCTTCTCATCCTCGGAAACCAGCTCTTTGCACCCCGCCATCTGCCCGATGCATCAGCACATCGTGTATTCATGGCAGAGGACCTGGGGCTGTGCACCTACGAACGTCATCACCAGCAGAAGATCGTGCTGTTTCTTGCGGCCATGCGGGCCTATCGGGACGAGCTCGAAGCGGCAGGATTCACTGTCGACTATGTCACTCTTGATGTCGATGACCCGCGCTCGTACGAAGAGAAACTGCTTGAGGCGCTAGCCTCACAGTCCGACACGACCCTTTTGCACTTTGAGATCGAGGACAAATCGTTTGAACGACGCATCCAGGTCTGCGCCGACGACAACGCACTCCAGGTTGAGGTCCTCGAAACCCCCATGTTTTCCTGCGGCCGCGATCGCTTCGCCGACTTCGCTCGTGGCAAGTCACGACTGCTCATGGGTGATTTTTATAAGCAACAACGTCGGCGACTCGACATTCTCGTGGACGAGGATGGGCAACCTGTTGGCGGACAGTTCAGTTTTGACGCCGAGAATCGCAAAAAGCTGCCAAAGAATGTCACGCCCCCCAGCGTGGACGCCGCGGCCCACAACGGACATGTGACCGACGTCATCGAACTGGTGGCAGCCCAGTTTTCCACCCATCCTGGCAGTGCCGAGGACTTTTGGTGGCCTACGACGCGTGAACAGGCCCAGAGTTGGCTCGATCAATTCGTCAGTGAACGTCTCGAGCAATTCGGGCCTTACGAGGACGCCATGACCACGCGGTCCGCGACGGTATTCCATAGTGTCCTGAGCCCCATGATCAACATGGGGCTGCTGACGCCGGATGAGGTGGTCGACCGTGTGCTCGAGCACGCCGCATCAGCCCCCCTCCCGAGCGTTGAAGGATTTGTACGACAGGTCATTGGCTGGCGAGAGTTCATCCGGGGCATCTATCAGCAATTCAGTGAACGCCAGGAGCAAGAGAATTTCTGGAACCACGAGCGTGAGTTCACGGACGACTGGTACGTCGGCACCACAGGACTCGTGCCGCTTGACGACGCTATTCAGACCGCGCAGCGCCTTGGCTGGACCCATCACATTCCGCGGCTCATGGTGCTCGCCAATCTTATGACACTCTGTGAAATCCGCCCAAAATGCGCGCATCGCTGGTTTATGGAGATGTACGTGGACAGTTCGGAGTGGGTCATGGGACCGAATGTCTACGGCATGGGCCTGTTTAGTGATGGCGGCATATTCGCCACCAAACCCTATATCTGTGGCTCAAACTACCTGCGCAAGATGAGTGACTACCCCAAGGGCGACTGGTGCGACACGGTTGATGGTTTGTATTGGCGCTTCATCGACAAACATCGCGAGTTCTTTGCGAGTAATCCGCGTTTGGCACTGATGCCGCGGGCCCTGGACCGACTCGATGCCGATCGCCGCGCACGCATCTTCGAAAAGGCGGAACGATTCCTGGCCGACAAGACCCGCTAGTCTGTCACTCTAGTTAGACAAGAGATCTATCTGATCTGATTGCCTAAGAATGATTTTTGGCCAAAACCGTGACCCAAGGCTTGAGCAGCGTCGGTGATCAACGGCGCTAGGCGGCCCAAAGCCAATCGGCGCTCAGCGGAGAGCGCGGCGCTGCCGCGAGCTAGCCGCCTGTGACACCCGCGGTGCAGGCCGATACATCGTTGGGCGCCGGCAGCAAACGAATAAATTCGAATTCGGCGCGCAGATCCGCAGGTGCGGCAAACGCATTCGCGACCATACCCACCTGCAACGTCGACGGCAGATCGGCGCGCGTTTCGGAACGCAGCAGCACCCAGTCGCTGTCGGTCGTCAGCCAGCGGAATGAGTGAATCACATTGCCCACGCGGCAGAGGATTAACGAGCCTTCGTTGCTGCCAGTGTCGAGGAACAAGGCCGATACAGAATCAACCGTGTTCTTGGTCTCGCTACCGACACCACCTGCGATACTGGCGTCCTGGCGGCCGACATTGAGCATCACGTAGTTTTCGGGCCCACTGGCACCACTCGCGTTGCGCGCCATGAGTCCTGCCGAATTGAAGTCAGACGTTGGCGCCTGCCCAGGCGCCGTCACGCTATCTGCCGTGACGCGCGTGTGGACGGCAAAGTTACCGGCCAATTCCTTGAACACGAGCGGGCCGTCCCCGGCATTGAACCACCCGGGCGTTTGTGTCGGCACAAGTGTCAGCGCACCGGCCGTCGAGGCATTGATATCGAGCACTGTGTACTGGGCCGCCGCGCCTTCCACGACGTGGCGCAACTGCCAGTCGGCGATCGTGTTGACCGCAAACTCATCGCTGAAGGTGTCGGTAAGCGGTCCGATCGAGCGCACGAGATCAACAGCGGACCCCTCGACAACGGAAACACCGCCGGCCGGGTTCTGACTCACAATGCTGCCCGCGGGGATCGTGGCGTCGTTCTGATCCGTGATCGTGCCAACGACGAGATTCGCAGCAACGATGGCCGCCTCGGCCTGGGCTTGCGCCTGACCGGAGACATCCGGGACCACCACCATGGGCGGGGGGCCGTTCGAGACGACAAGGTCGACGTCGGTACCGACAATCACAATGGTGCCGGCAATCGGCGTCTGACTGATGACGTCCCCTGCCGGTACCGTCAAGCTTGGCTGCTGACTTACGGTGCCGGTCACGAGACCTGCCGCATCCAGCGTCGTGCCGGCCGCCGCCAACGATTGACCCACCACACTGGGTGCCGCAACCGTCGGCGGGCCCAGAGACACCACGAGGTCAACGGGCGTTCCGGTCGCCACATTCGTGCCGGCGGTTGGGTCCTGGCTGATCACGTCGCCTTCGGGCACGTTGAAGTCATTTTGTTCGGTGATGTCCCCGACCACGAGCTCGGCCGCGACCAGCGCCGCCTCAGCTGCTGGCTGCGAGAGACCGACCACGTTGGGCGTCGAGACTGGCGGACCCAATGACACGGTGTAGTCGAGCGCCGTGTCGAGCGGCACGATCTGCCCCGGTGGCAGTGACTGGCTGATGATCTCGCCCAGCGGCACGGTATTGCTGAACGTCTCGATGACGACACCGACCTCGAGCCCCGCATTGAACAGAACCGTCATAGCCTGTGCTTCCTGCAGGCCGACGATGTCGGGAACCGGAACGGGATCAGGACCCAGCGAGATCACCAGGTTTACGGCGGTGGTCGCGGCGACCAATGTGCCCGCAGCGGGATCCTGCGACACCACACTGCCGGCGACGACGTCCACGCTCGGAACGGCTGACGTCTCGCCCAGGGTCAGCCCTGCATTGGTCAGCGCCGTGATGGCATCGGCCTCTGTGAGGCCAACAGTCTCGGGTGTTGCAACGTTCGCCGGGCCCAGCGAGATGACGAGATTAACCAGCGTATTGGCGCTCACCATAGTCCCCGCGACGGGGTCCTGACTGATCACGTTGCCCACGGGCACCATGTCATCGGCCGCGCCTGTGATGGTGCCGACGAGGAGCGTCGCGCCTTCGATGTCTGTCGTGGCCGCGGCTTCAGTGAGATTGGTCACGGCGGGCACGCTGACGTTAGCGGGTCCCGTCGATATGACGATCTGCACATTGGAACTACGCGGGACTGTCTCGCCTGCGCCGGGCACGGTGCGAATGACCTGGCCTACGGGTACGGTGTCACTGGCCTCGCTGGCCACGTCACCGACGACCAGCCCTGCGGCGACGATCAACGTCTCGGCTTCTGCTTGCGTCGAGCCTGCCGTTACAGGCACATCGACATCCGCCGACCCCGTTGAGACTGCGATATTGACGAGCGAGTCGGGTGCGACGGAGCTGCCTGCCCCGGGCGAGGTCCCGATCACCGACCCGATGGGGATCGTGTCACTCGACTGATCGTTGGTGGCGCCCACGCGCAACCCGGCATCGCGAATAGCCTGCTGTGCATCGGCAACCGAACTGCCCGCGGTTTCGGGGACAACCACGTCCGGGTTGACGATAACCGTGTCATTGCTGTCCGTGGGGGAGCAGCCCGCCGCAACGAGCAGCAAGGCCAGCCAGACAAGACGAATTCGGGTGGTAACAGCAAACATGGGCAATCCCTTGCGACCTTACGCTCGGGAATCGGCGCTTCTGATCGCACTGAATTATCGCCCCGGGCTTTAACGGGGGCTCATGCGCTGTTTCACAAAATACAGCGGCGTCGCGACATTATGTTCAACGTGGTATCACACAGATGGACATCGCACTCCTGTGCTGCACGTCATCTCGTCGCTAGAGCCAGTTCGCAAGATTCTCTATGTAGCGCAGGCTGTCTTTGAGCGCGCGCGGGTTGTCCCGCATCGAGGTGCCTGAGCGCTCCGTGCAGAATGTGGGGAGTGGCGCGGCGGGATCGAGGATCGGGTCGGCTAAGTGGTGAGACGTTGGCTGTGCAACAGCTCG
>ERZ1740065.402-NODE-402-length-23094-cov-4.202136_pt1 | contig 23094 bp, 18 predicted proteins | sample MGYA00581738_ERZ1740065 | MGnify/ENA primary metagenome ERZ1740065 (study PRJEB43018, sample SAMN04849749) | marine metagenome | isolation source: floating plastic debris | place: Pacific Ocean | collected 2008-09-01 | study: EMG produced TPA metagenomics assembly...
GACATTCTAAACTAGTATAGAAGATATTTACGAAGGCGGGGAGCATTCCTCGCCTTTTTTATTTTATCTGCTTCCCTCCTAAAAAAACCTGCTCCGCTTCAAGGTTTGGAATCTGTTCTGCAGCAACCGTCATGATGTCATCACTTAAAATGATGAAATCTGCTACTTTACCTACTTCAATACTGCCCTTTTCGTTTTCCTCAAAACCTGAATGCGCTGCCCAAATGGTCATTCCGCGCAAAGCTTCTTCCCGCGAAAGCGCATCTTTCATTTGGAACCCTCCTTCTGGATAATCATCCAAATCCTTTCTTGCCACAGCAGCATAATAGGTTAGAAAAGGACTAACTCTTTCTACCGGAAAATCAGTTCCTAATGCAACCGTGCCTGCTTTATCCAAAAGTGTTTTGAAGGCATAGGCCCCATGCATCCGCTCCTCCCCTATTCGGTCTTCTGCCCAATACATGTCGCTGGTGGCGTGGGTAGGTTGTACCGAGGGAATGATGCCTTTTTCGAAGTAATCAAAGTCAATGGGCGAAACAATTTGAGCATGTTCAATGCGCCATCTTCTATCGGATTGTCCTTCTAGCGCTTTTTCATACGCCCGTAAAACCACGATGTTGGCGGAGTCGCCAATAGCGTGGGTATTCATTTGATAATCAGTTTTTACAATACGCTGTGCCAGCGCTTCCATTTCATCGGCAGGTGTAATCATAGCCCCAAAGTGGCCTTCCTTATCCGAATAGGGTTCCTTTAGGGTTGCCCCGCGAGAACCCAATGCCCCATCCCCGTATACCTTTACGGAACGCACATTCAATTTGTTGGTTTTGATGATGCCCTTATTTAGAAAATAGTCCAAGTTTTCAGGCGTATTGCTGACCATTGTGTACATTCGAATCTGCAGCGCATCTACTTGCTGTAAACTATCAATCAATTCAATGACATTTCGATGTAGTCCGGCATCGTGTACCGTGGGCAATCCGTAATCCAAACAAATGGAATCTGCTTGTTGTAAAGCGATGATTTGGGTTTCTTTAGTGGGTTTCGGCATTACTGCATCCACCAATCCCATAGGGGCATCCACCAAAATACCAGTAGCATTGCCATCTTCGGCCCTAACGATTTCACCACCTGCTATTTGGGTTTCCTTGGTGATTCCAGCCATATCAAGCGCTTTTTGATTGACTTGATAGGCATGGCCATCCACCCTTTCCAATACTACTGGAATGTCAGGAAAATGTTCATCCAATTGGGCCTTACTTGGGAAGTCCTTTATCTCCCAATCATTTTGGTCCCATCCCCTTCCAAGAACTACATTCGAAGGATTTTTTTCATGAAAATCAAGAACTCTGGTAATCACTTCGTCATAGCTTTGGGTACCTACCAAATCAACTACACGTTGGTTCATGCCCAAGCCGTAGAAGTGGCAATGTGCGTCAATCAGCCCTGGAACAATGGTTTTCCCTTTAGCATCTATCTGGCTTTTTGCCATAAACTGCCCAGTTAAATCCCCATCTTCGGAAACGGCTATAAATTTCCCATCCTTTATGGCCAAACTAGACGCTTTGGAAAAGCCTTCATCCACGGTATAAATATTCGCATTGTGGACAATAAGGTCGACCTCTTCTTTAGGATTACAGGCAATAGTAACCAAGAATAAAAAAGGAAGGACTTTAATAATTTTCATGCTTGAGGGTTTTCCTCAAATGTAAGAAAAGTAGATGGGTCTCAGTTATCCTCGAATTGCGTCATGACAAATTCGACACGACGGTTTTTTTGTCGAGCTTTTTCCGTTTGGGTGCTATCCAATGGTTTTTGATTTCCATATCCTTTGGAAGTGATACGGTTTTTATCCAGCCCCAATTCAACCAGATATTTTACTACCGCTTTGGCCCTGCGGTGGGATAGTACATGATTGTATTCTTTAGAGCCTTGATCATCAGTATGCCCACTAATATCCACTTTAAGTTTGGGATGCTTTTCAAGGTAACCGTATACGGCTCGAAGATTTTCTTTGGCCTTGTTTCCCAGATTGGCTCTGTCAAAATTAAAGTTCACATGGTCCAAGACATAGCTTTGGTTTGGGCGATATTCTGGACCTAGGTATTACAATGAAACGGTATCGATATAATAGTAGGCGTAGCCCTCTTCTTTAGCCGTTTTGGTATTCTGCTGTAAATATTTGGTAGCACTGTTACTTTTAAAGTTTCCAAGAATCAGATGCGATTCAAATCCTTTGGCGACTAGCGTTAATTCAACAGCTATCCATTCTTGTTTCTCTTTATAAAACCCTTTAGCAGAAAAAGGTTTTGGACGTGTAGTTTTTGTTTCTTGAGAAGACAACAAAACATTGGATAAATGCCTTTTGGTATGCACGGAAAGTGGACGCTCGGAAAAAGCGGCTCCAAAATCAAGTACAGCACCATCGGACTTCTCTGAAAGACTGATATACGCCGTCAATTGATACCGATGTCCTCGTTGCAAGGGTTCCTGCAAGGGTACTTGAATGTACTCTCGATAATCTTTTGGGGCATAGAGATAGAGTCCAGCGTAGCCGTTGCCTTCATGAGAAGCCTGTTTGCCCTTAAAATTCATAGGGATTCCCAACTTGGTCTTGCTGCAAACGTTAAAATAGTCCGTTGTACCCAAGGTAGGAGCATTCCAATATGAGACATCGTTGTTGAGATTGCTCATTTTTACGGGACAATCCGAAAAGTCTTCAAAACCACCATTCAATACGAGATTTTGTCCGTGCAGTGTGGTGAGGTTGAACACGAAAAGGAGCGCGAACGTGATATATAAGAATCGTAATCGCATGATTTCCACTACCATTGGCTTACTCAAGGTAAAATAAAACCTTGAATATTATACGATACATAACGATTTTCGCTCTTTTATATTGCGTATTTACCTACATATCAAATTTGTAGGACACTCCGGCTAGGGCTTGAAAACCTTGAACTCTAAAGTTGGCCCAACGCTGATAATCGTTATTGGCCAGATTGGAAGCTTTAACAAAAATGGTCAATTGTTCATTAAAACGATACCCCGCTTGTAGGTTGGCATCAAAAAAGGCGTCAAGTGAAATAATGGCGGCTGGAAACTCAGAAGGTGTTGCATTGGCAATCGCCTGCGCTTCCAAGTCTTCCCTTTCGCCCACATAGAACAAATTTCCGCCTACGAACCAGTTTTCATCAATCTGATAATCCATAAACACAGCCCCTTTAATATTCGGGAGGTTCCATGCAGGGTTATCCGTTTCGGTATCGTAATCGTAAAACTCGACATTCATCCCAAGGGTAAAGTTGCGATTGATGTCCAAATTCAATTCTCCAAAAAAGCCAAGAGTTTTGATATCATCATAAAACACTTGAAAGGAATTTCCTAAAAAGTATCCACTATCATCGGTACGCAAGGTATTTTCTGGATTCAGCAAAAACAAAGGTCTGCGATTCTCTGCTGTATATGAACCTTTAAGGTTGTACCCTAAATTGGGAAGCAATTGTCCTTTCAAACCAATGTATGCATCATATTGTTGGTCCGTAGGCTGAATTTCCAAAGTGGGTGATACAAAAGGATTCTCGGCCACTAAGTCGTAATAGGAATTTTGTCTCAACTTCCCTTCAATTCCGCCATAGGCAATCACATTATCTTCAACTACCCGATAAGAGGCGGTCACAGAAGGATAGATGAAAAACTGGCTATCGCTATTTTCTGTATCCAATCCATACACTAAGGAAGCTCCCAGATTTAACGTTAAATCATCACGAAGAATCAACAAACTTGGCGTAACTCCTACTTGAAAATGACTGTAATTAGAACCCATGGTATTCACGGTACTGTTCAAGGATTCGTTCTCAAAATTCCCGCTGACATAATCCAGTTTTGTACCAATGGTCACGAGCTCATCGGTTATGGGCAATTCAATGGTCGGTTGCACCACAATTCGGTTTTCACCGGATTCCGTAGCATCCCAAAATCGTCGCAAGAGGAGGTTTCCTTTCTTGAAGAATCCATCCTCCATTTCAATATCGGCTGTAGCACCAATACTGAAATAGTTTTGCGTTTCGTCCAAACCTGAAATTAGGGCAGGGTCAAATTCTTCCTGTGCCACACCATACCAATTGTAAAGCTGATGTTGAAATTCCAAGCCAGCACCCCACTCCATGTCCCTATTTTTCTTGGCATACGAACCTTCCAGCTTCGTGTCGTAGAAATTGGCATCGAGTGGAGTGGATTCAATATCGCCCCGAGACGAATGATGCCGTAATCCGATATCGAACAAATCTTCTCCACGATTCAATTCCCTACTGGTGTATAAATCCAATAAGGCGTTGTTAAAATTCCCCAGGCCCACCGATGCGTAGGAATTAAAGAGTCTTGGCGGAGGTGTTTTCTTCACCCTAGCCGCTTTTCCTTTTGCAGGAGTAAACGTCGAAGCAACAGGAACCGAAAAGATGTTGTAGTCTATTTTTTTCTTTTGCAGGACGATGGAGTCATCTAAAACTGGGGATGACTTCAACTTAAAGGCATCCGAAACGGTAGGGGAATATGGTTTGACCACCGTTACCGTTTCGGTACCAATATCCTTTTGTTCTTGGGCTTGTAATGGACCCAAAAGGCTCAATAAAAGAATGGATAATATATTTTTTCGCAGTCGTATCACAGTTGTGTTCTTAAGGTGTATTGGAATCGATTGATGAATTGCGTTGGGCTTCGCGGGCTTTGATGATGGCCAATTCTCCTTCGGCTTCTGCTACCAAATCTTCGAAATCCTTGAAATTGGTCAAAACACTTTCCAGAATATAGGTGGCTTGAAAAGCATCATCCAACGCATAGAAATTCTTGGCCATGACCACGAGACCTTTTCCAGCCCATATTTTATATGAGGCGTAATCTTTGGCCAACTTTTGAACAGATTCATTTGACTTTTCGTAATTGCCATTCTTGTTCTTGAAGAAAGCATCATAGTACCAAGCCTCAGCTGCCGTTTCTCCGGTAGCAATCTTTTTTACCTCGGCAAAAGCGGTTTCCGCTAAATTTTCATCCCCTGTCTCAATGGCAGAACGGGCAATCATGATTTGAGCGTCGCTCTTGATACGGTTGTCAATTTTAGGGGCCTTGAGCACCTTTTCGGCATATTCCAGGGTCAGATTGTATTTCTTTTCCTCGTAGTAGCCCTTCATTAAATTCGATTGAGCGAAGGTTTTATTTTGAGAGATTTCGGCAGTTTGTTCCAATTGTTGGAGGTAGGGTAATGCGGAACGATAATCTTGTTGCCCAACATAAATCTCACAAACACGGGTTAAAGCCTGTTCCGAATATTCTCCTGAACTTTCCGCCACGGTTTTGTAATAGGGTAGCGCAGCATTTTTGTCACCCTTTTTAAAATTGATTTGCGCTAAAGCGAAATTGGCCTCAAGTGCATGGATTCCACTTGGGAATTCTTTCAAGTAATCTTTAAATGCCTTGGCAGCAGCATCGGTTTTGCCTTCAACATATTTTCGGTTTGCGGCTTCGTAACTGGCACTTTCCAGCTCGGAATCAGTTACTTCCACAAAATCAAGTCCTCGCACCCAATCAGCATACTCGCCTACTCTTCCTTCGTCGATATAAACCAATTTCGCAGTAGCGACAGCTTGTTTGGCTTCTTGGGTTTTGGGATACTCCTTAACTACACCTCTTAGTCTCTGCAAAGCAGCATCGTTGCGACTGGCGTTGTAATGCACCAAACCTTGTCGCAACATCGCCCTTGGTGCAAACTTGCTCTTGGAGTATTCGGAAATGAGCTTGTCGTAAATCAGTAAACCTTCTCGTTCATTTCCAGCTTTTACGTAAGTGTTGCCCAATTCAAAATAGGCATCGTCCCGAAGGGAAGATTTTGGATACCGTTCTAAGAAAGTGTTTAGCCCATTGGTCTTGGCCGTATTGTTTCCTAAAAACCCGTCACAAAGCGCTTTTTGAAAGGCCGCATAGTCTCGTTCTGGACCATTCCGTTTTGAACCTTCATCATACGATTTTTTGGCAAGTGCATATTGGCTTGTGACAAAGTAGCTATCGCCCAATCGCAAATGCCCGTCCGCCTTTTTTTCATCTTCAATTGCTGAAGAGGCTACCACATCCTTAAAGGCTGTAACCGCTTTCCTATACTCTTTTAATTTAAAATAACAGTATCCCAAGTGATACGGTAAATCCACCATTTCCTTTTGCACACTAGCTTTCGAAGATTTGGAAAAAGCATTGAATCCATCCAAAGCGGCTTCATAATCTCGCATTTGATAAAGCGCCTCTGCTTTCCAAAAAAGGGCTCGGGCTTCAAAATCTGCATTCTCAGCCTGTTTGAGTGATTTTTGTAATCGTTCTTCAGCAGCTTCATAATCGCCATCAACAAACAATTCTGCTCCGCGATAAAAGGCCACCTTTTGATAGGTTTCTTTACTGGCGTAGCCTTGGTTTTGTTCCAAAAGCGTCATCGCACCTTCAAAATTCTTTGAAGTGATATATGAGTCCACCAACAATTCTTGTATTTCCTCTTGTTCTTCACTTTTGGGATAGGTTTGTAAATAGGCTTGTAATACTTCTGGTACCGGTTCGTAAGGATTCCCAATTTCATAACTCAATCGAGCATAGTTGAGAAATGCATCCTTTTTGATTTCGGTACCAAAATCCATTTCCGAAGCATTTCTGAAGGCATTCAAGGCCTCCGTCTTTTGGTCTAGCTTCAAATAACACTCGGCCAAATGATAGTATGCATTTTGGGAAACACTATTGGTTCCCCCAATAATCTTATTGAATTGGCCGATGGCCTGTTCGTAGTCGCCTTGTTGGTAATACGAATACCCAATTAGGTAGTAATCCGTGTTGCTGTAGCGACCTCGTTTTCCACGATACTTTTGCAGGTAGGGAATCGCTTCCTCATACTTCCCAAGGTTGAAATAGCTTTCCCCTATTATCTTGTTCAACTCTGAGATTTCTTTACGGTCAGATTTAGGCAACTGTTTTTGAGCCATGGCAATCGCCTCATCGAAATTCCCCAATTTGAAATTCAAATCCGCTTGATAGTAGGAAAGCTTTTCGTTGAGCAACTCCGGGTCTGTGATTTGGTCAAAGCGTTCGCTTGCCCCTTCATAATCATCTTGTTCGTAAGCGATATACCCCAAATAATATTTTGCTTGAGAACCATAGGTTTCAGTAGTGCTCACCTTACTTAAATACCGCTCTGCCTCTTTCGGCCGTCTTGAAGCATACAGTGCGTAGCCATTGTTGAAATTGAAACGTTCTTTGTTCTTTCTGGACATGGTGGAAGCGTCAACTTTTTTATACCACTTCAGAGCATACGGGTACTTCCCGGTTTCAAAATAGTAGTCGGCAACATCCAAAAAAGCAGAGTTTCTCTTGGTGGAGGTGGGATACCGTTCCACGAAATCTTCCATCTTTTTATCTGCACCCCGCTGATTCAACCGAATGGCTGCGTTGGCGGAATAATACACGCTGTTTGCCTCAACTTCGTCATTGTGTGCCGAAGCTTTTTTCTTATCAATATGCGCTTGTGCCGCTTGGTACTGCTGACTATTGTACAGCGCCAAGGCTTCTTGGTACATTTTGTTTTCGTGGTAAAAAACTTTGGTTTGTTGCGCAGAAAGCAGTCCGCCATACCCCATTAAAATGAGGCATAAAAGAGAAGGTATCCGGTACATAGTGTTCTTGAATGTTTCTCGATTGATTGTTATGATAACGTCAAAATCCAAGCCAAAGTATGTTTTGAACCTATCCTTGAGGTGAATCCCTTCATATCACGCCCATTTTTACGAACTTAGTGCTCTAATCGTAAAGCAAACAAATGCCCGAAACCATAGTTCAATTGCAAGACGTTGCCGTTTTCCAAAAGGAGAACATGATTTTTAGTGATATCAACCTTGACGTCAAAAAGGGAGAGTTTGTTTACGTCATTGGAAAAACGGGAAGCGGTAAGAGTAGTTTTATGAAAACGCTTTATGCGGATTTGCCATGGCGGAAGGGAAAAGGTTCGGTGGTAGACTTTAATTTGGAAAAGCTTGAGGAGAAAGACATACCATATCTCCGACGGAAACTGGGGATTGTTTTCCAAGATTTCAAACTTTTACACGACCGTAATATCAATAATAACCTCCGCTTTGTGCTTAGTGCCACGGGATGGACAGATACCGACAAAATGAACGATAAAATTGAAGAGGTTCTGGAAAAGGTCGGTATGAAAACCAAAGGCTTTAAGTATCCCCATGAACTTTCGGGAGGTGAACAGCAACGGATTGCCATCGCCAGGGCCCTTTTGAACGACCCCGAATTGATACTTGCAGATGAGCCTACCGGAAACCTTGACCCACAGACCAGTGTGGAGGTTATGAAAGTATTGCAAGAAATCAATGATAGTGGACGTACCATCATCATGGCCACCCATGATTACGCCTTGATTTTAAAATATCCCCATAAAACTCTTAAATGTGAGGGAAGCAAAATTTTTGAAGTGATTCAAAAAGCTATTTAATAATGGTAATCAAACAGCAGGATTGCAAACCCGACCGAAAAGCCAATCCTCTCATTGGCATTCTGCTCTTTTTGATTTCCATAGTGTTATTCGTGTTCACGGGACCTCTTGGTTTACTTTATGGGTTGGTACGGCAATTGTTCAAAAAAGGATTGATAGGCATCGGGGAATTTACGTTGGAACTGGCCATTTCCGTAGACCAGTTGGGTAATGTTTTGATGCAACATTTATTCAACTCCCTTTGGATTAAAAAAAACGGATATAAATTTGGCAACCGTGATGAAACCATTTCCAGTGCATTAGGCAAAAACAAGCAGCTGGGCACATTGACCGGATTTGGAAAGTTTATTGATACTATCTTGGACTTTATCGACCCCAACCACTCTTTGAATTCGATTGATTATCACGTAGAACCCACAGAAGATTAATAGTTTCCAAGTTCAAAAAAAAGCCCTTTATCGGCTTTTCCCTTCAACTTTTAAAGTTTTTTGTTTCTTTGCCTGCGTGAATAAAAAACCAATTCATGGAAATATTGGGCATTGATATCGGTGGAACCGGTATTAAAGGAGCTTTGGTAAATGTGGAAACGGGTGAAATGGTAAGTGAGCGCCATCGAATTCCCACCCCACCTTCTCGAAAACCAGATGAAATGGCCGAAGTGGTCGGACAAATCGTAGAACACTTCAATTATAAAGGCCCCGTAGGTTGCGGTTTTCCGAGTATCGTTAAGGACGGCGTATGCAAGTCTTCCGGTAATCTTCATAAAAGCTGGGTTGGCGTAAATATTGATGAATTGTTCACCAAAGTGGTAGGTCAGCCCTTTACTGTAGTCAATGATGCCGATGCAGCCGGGTATGCCAGTATGAACTATGGCGTGGGCAAAGGTCAACAAGGATTGGTCATTATGATTACTATTGGCACCGGTCTTGGAAGTGGTGTCTTTCACAATGGGGTATTGCTCCCCAATTTTGAGTTAGGCCAAATTCCCTACAAAAAATACAGAAAGATAGAAGAGTGGGCTGCTGCCTCGGCCAAAGAGCGCGAGAAGCTTTCTTTTGAAAAATGGGGCAAGCGTTTCAATAAATTCCTAAAGTTGGTAGAAGTCATTACTGCTCCCGATTTGATTATTGTGGGAGGTGGTACCAGCAAAAAATGGCATGAATTCCATGAATACATTGACGTAGACACCAAAGTGGTCAAGGCTGAACTAATGAACAGTGCCGGCATCATAGGTGCTGCAGTCTCCTGCTTACGCGAGCAGCATCATGGGCATGTGGTTTAGGATTTACTTTGCTTTTTTTCGCGTCTAATTAATCAAATCCGACCATTGTATGTGCTAGCAAAGTCCTAAAAGGACTTGGATATTCATTGAGATAACCTAGCAAAACATTTTTAGAATTTGTCATTCCTGCGGAGGCAGGAATCCAACCTCGACAATCGCGTTGTTTGAAATTGTCGTTATGCTCTCAAGCTATTTTGTTTATATTCTTACCAATAAAAAGAATGGCACTCTATATGTTGGAGTGACCAATAATCTCAAACGTAGAATCCATGAGCACATACATCACACCTACAAAGGATTTAGAGCTCAATATGGTTTGGTCATGCTGGTGTATTTTGAGATTCATAACCTAGTAAAGGATGCTATTCTACGCGATAAGCGAATAAAATAATGGAAAAGGACGTGGAAACTAGAGCTTATTGCAAGTACAAATCCAGACTGGATAGACTTAGCTAAGGATTGGTATGAGTGATATGGATTCCGCATCAAGTGCGGAATGACAAAAGAACCTCAATAATTCATCCCTGAGACCACGTGTCGTCTAGCTTCAACGGTGGCGCAAAGCAGGAATCCCAATTTAAAAAACAGCTATCGGAATAAGCAAAAACAACTTAAAAGTTCGGAGTGGATTCCGCATCAAGTGCGGAATGACCAAAGAACACTCTGCATGTCATTCCTGCGAAAGCAGGAATCCATCTAAAATACTGGACTATGCTAAGTAATCTTATTCCGTTTTCTATCTACTTCTTTCAAGAAGATTTTCCGCAAACGCAAGTGGTTCGGTGTAACCTCTACGTATTCATCTTTTTGGATGTATTCCAAAGCTTCTTCCAGAGAGAATTTAATGGCTGGAACAATACGCACTTTTTCGTCGGAACCTGCGGCTCTAACATTGGATAGCTTTTTGGTTTTGGTCACATTCACGGTCATATCATCATTCCTTGAATTCTCGCCAATCACCTGACCTTCGTAGATATCCTCCCCTGGGTCGATAAAGAACTTTCCGCGTTCTTGAAGTTTGTCAATAGAATAAGGGATAGCTGCTCCGTTTTCCATGGATACCAAGGAACCATTGATACGATGGGCAATATCGCCTTTCAACGGCTGATACTCTTTAAAACGATGCGCCATAATCGCTTCACCAGCGGTAGCGGTCAATAATTGATTTCGCAAACCAATAATCCCCCGAGAAGGAATCATGAACTCGCACAACATGCGCGAACCTTTGGCTTCCATACTGGTCATTTCTCCCTTTCGGATAGAGACCATTTCAACTGCTTTTCCGGATACTTCTTCTGGTAAATCAATGGTCAAATGCTCGATAGGCTCACATTTTACACCATCAACTTCTTTTATGATGACTTGAGGTTGCCCAATTTGAAGTTCGTAGCCCTCTCTTCGCATGGTTTCAATCAATACGGAAAGATGCAGAACACCACGGCCATATACCATGAATTTCTCAGCACTATCGGTTTCTTCTACCCTAAGCGCCAAATTCTTTTCCAGCTCTTTCTCCAAACGTTCTTTGATGTGTCGAGAAGTAACGTATTTACCATCCTTCCCAAAAAATGGACTATCGTTAATGGTAAACAACATGCTCATGGTAGGCTCGTCGATAGCTATGGTTTTCAACCCTTCAGGATTTTCCAAATCCGCGACAGTATCGCCAATATCAAAACCATCCATTCCTACCAAAGCGCAAATATCTCCAGTTTGAACTTCTTGCACTTTCTTTCGTCCCAACCCATCAAAGACAAATACCTCTTTGATTTTGGATTTTACAAGACTCCCATCCCTTTTGACCAAGGTTACTTGTTGACCTTCTTTTAGGTTACCGCGTTGCAAACGACCAATGGCGATTCGCCCTGTAAAGCTTGAAAAATCTAAAGAGGTAATCAACATTTGGGTTGAGCCTTGTTCCGGTTAGAATTCAGGCACATGCTCCAAAACCATGTCCTATAGAGGTGAAATATCTTCAGAAGGGTTTTGCCAATCTTCGCTCATCCAACCTTGTTTGGCTGAGCCGTAAACCGTGGGGAAGTCTAATTGCCACTCCTCGGCCCCCAACTCAAACATCAAATCAAAAACTTTTTCATGAACGTCTTCAGGGGTGCAGTTCTCCTTGTCCACTTTATTGATGACCACACAAGGCTTTAGACCAAGGTCAATCGCTTTTTGCAACACAAATCGCGTTTGGGGCATTGGACCTTCAAAGGCATCTACCAAAAGTAAAACACCATCCGCCATGTTCAATACGCGTTCCACTTCACCTCCAAAATCGGCGTGACCGGGTGTATCGATAATGTTGATTTTGGTATCCTTATACGTTACCGAAACGTTTTTGGAAACAATGGTAATCCCTCGTTCGCGTTCCAGGTCATTATTGTCAAGAATCAACTCTCCTTTGTTCTCATTGTCGCGAAATAAACGACAGTGATACATGATTTTGTCAACCAAAGTGGTCTTCCCGTGGTCGACGTGGGCGATGATTGCGATGTTCTTAATTTTGGCCATACCCTCAGTTTAAGGCCGCAAAGGTACTGCTAATTTTAAAGGGAGACCTGTGTGTTTTACTTTTTTGGAAACTTTTAGCTGCTAATTCGGTCGGACTCATCTTGAAGTCCGGTTTTACGCTTACGCGCTTTTTTGATTTCGCTGCGACCAAAATCATACGTCAGACTAAATGCCACTCTACGAGAATCACTCCCTCCACTACCATCAATGAACAAATCTCCAAACTGTGTGACCCCTGCCCAAGGTGAGGTGAACAAGATATCGTTCATCGCTAGTCTTGCGGTAAAACGATCGTCAAAGAATTTTTTCTGAACGGCTGCATTCAAGGAACCTAATGAGCGGGTCTGGTATGTTCCACCCCAAACAGATGGCGAGTTATACCAACCGGATACTTCAGCCCGCCATTCGTTTCCAAGATTAAAGGTATTCTGTCCGTAGAAACTCAAAGTCTCTTGGCGTACGGGCAAAAACTCTGGACTTGTGGCTTCATAATCGCTGATATAGGCATTAACGCTAACGTAGACATCCCACCAGCTGAGTATTTTCTTAGGATATGAAACCCCTAAGTTGTACACACTTTGATTGGCCACGTTCAAAGTGGTCAAAAAGTTGGAGGTCTCTCCTTCCGCTACGGTTACTCGAGCAAAAAAGTCAGTGATACGCGTATAGCTCAAGGCGGTAGTCAGTCTGTAATTAAAAGTATGGGACAACTTTACATTATTGGTGTATTGTGGTTGCAGAAAGGGATTTCCCTGACTAAAGGATAACTCGTTGAGCTGATACTTGAAAGGGTTCAAGGATTGGTAATTTGGACGTTGAATCCTTCTACTGTATGTAAGCGCAAATTGGTTTTTTCGATTCAATTGATACGTCAATCCACCTGAAGGAAACCAATCTGTATAGTTTCTTTCAACACGTTCATTTTCATTGGCCTGTTCACTTTCTAGATTGCCATCTGATATGGTGTTTTCCATTCGCAAACCAAACTGCAAATTCCATTTACCCCATTTTCGATTGTAGTTGAAATAGGCCGCATTGATGTTTTCTGAATACGTGAAAATATAGCTTTGGGCCGTATCCAGGACGGGCTCGCCATTTATCTGATTGAATTGGTTGAAAGTATTGTCTGTTTCAATCCAAGAAAACTTGAAACCGAGGCCTAATTTTCCCTTTAAAAAGTTCTGTTCGTAATCACTTTTTATAGTGGCGATATCGATGTTGATAGGTGTTTCTTGTAGGGTCGTCCGTTGACTGAGAATAATACTTTCGGTTCCATCAAAATAGGTGTTGGGGAGAAAGGCATTCCTGTCACTGTTGTAACGCCCATAGTCCAAATCCACGTTTACACTGTATCCCAAGGTATCGGCATACCGATAATTCATATTTGCGTTGATGTTGTAGGAAGTGTTATCCGTTTGGTTCAAAGCGACCAAAACACTGTCGTTTTCAACATTCCCAACTGGGCGAATGGGGGTGCGATTGTTATCCGTACTGAATCCGTTATTGAAGTTCCCATTGAAGATGGCCCCTATCGTATGCTTTTTGTTGACATAGTAATCATACCCTAACTTCAAGTTGTTGCTGTTACGGTCGTAAACACTATTGGTCACTGCATCAAATTGGGTCTCGGACTGCGTTCGAAATAGATTGATGAATCCCGTTGTTTTTCCAAAGCGATTGCTGTAGGTTCCATACAAGTTTCCCTTTTCACCTCTATTGTTAAAGTTCAAACTGTTATTGTATCGGGAAAAATCCCCAGTCGTTACTCCGGTAGTATAAGTTCCGTTGGTTCCCAAACTTTTGTCTTTCTTCAGCTTAATATTGATGATACCTGCATTCCCCGCTGCATCGTATTTGGAAGAAGGTTGAGTGATTATTTCAACGGATTCAATATCAGTAGCTTGTAGACTTTCCAAAAAGTTCACCAAATCGTCGCCTTGCAGCACCGACAACTTCCCATCAATAAAAAACTGAACGCCGGACTTACCTTCCACAATGATTCCTCCATTGTTGTCGACAATCACCCCAGGCGCTTTGCGCAACAGTTCGAAAGCACTAGTTCCCGTAGCGTTAATAGTGTTTTGAACATTGAATACGGTTTTATCTGCCATGACTTGCACCATGGGTTTTTCGGCCACCACAGTAACCTCTGCCAGATTTTCGGTTACCTCGGTCAGTACAAGGGTACCCATATCCAAATCTCCGTTTTCATAGTTGATTTTGCGTTCCAAATCGGCATAGCCCAGAACATTCACCTTAAATAAGTACTCGCTGGGCTGTAGGTCTTTTAAAACATACATTCCTTCTTCATTGCTTATAGTAGCCTTTACCAAACTAGAATCTAAAGGAGAACTTAAGGTGACCGCCGCATAGGGCACCGGTGCATCCGTTGCATTGGTTAGTTTTCCTTTGATGGTTTGCGCACTCGTGCAAAGCGTAAAAAAAGAAAGGAGCGCAAAAAATACATGTTTCATGATGGGTTATTTATTATGATTACCCAAAATTTGGAATAAGGTTACACAAAAAAAATAACAACCCGATGGGTGGGCTTATAACCCGATGAGTGGACCAGGGCCATCCGTCGGGCTATGGGTCACTTCGTCGACGCACCTTTTTTGCGTGTTATTGAATTAACTACCTTTCCCAAAAGGTTGATTATCATGGATAGAAAAATCATTTGGGGGATTACCGGAAAACAACTTCTGGCTGTTTTGGGGCTTTATCTTTTTGCTTCATGGGTGTACCACCTTGCTGTTTGGTTAAGTGTTCCAGTCTCTCGTAGGGACAACGTAGATTTTGCTAGTCTTACAGCATACATTGATGGCGCTGGTTTACAATATATGGTCTTTCTTTTGTTTACGATTCCTATATGGTGGTTACTGTTCTCGAAACTCAAGAAAAAGTCCTTCTGGTTACGTATTTCTCTACACTTGGCTTTACTCCCGCTTTTTGTTTTTGGTTCAAAATACATCTACTATACCCTTTGCGAATCACTTGGTTGGATACATTTGAAAGGGACTGCTGAAGTATGGGACATTTATATTCCAGCCCTTTTTTATCAGATTCAATTTGCCATTTATCACGTGTATGAATATTATGTCGAAAACCAGAAAAAGCTCAAGCTTGAAGGAGAGTTGAAACAAGCCGCACTAAAAAGTGAATTAGCTGCTATTAAAGCACAATTGAATCCTCACTTTTTATACAATGTATTCAATACGATAAATGCGACTATTCCACCCCATCTGGAAAGTACAAGAGACATGGTCGCCACCCTTTCAGATCTCTTTCGATACCAATTGAAAGCTACCAAAGAAGAGCTCGTCACTTTACGCGAAGAGCTGGATTTTGTTCGGAAGTATCTTGAATTGGAAAAAGCCCGTTTTGAAGAGCGCCTCAAAATTGACTTCAATGTTTCTCCTGATATTCTGGATGAAAAGGTTCCTCCTATGCTGCTGCAACCTTTAGTCGAAAATTCGGTGAAACATGGCATATCCAATAGCATAGAGGGTGGGGAAATTTCCATTTCGATATTCAAAGAGGGTTCAAAACTCAAGTTTGAAATTGCAGATACTGGAGTAGGCATCCGGGATAAAGAGTCCATTTTTGGTAAGGGGGTCGGCTTGACGAATACCCGTTTACGTTTGCAAAAAATGTATCAATCCCAACTTCAAGTATTGGACAATCTACCGCAGGGGATTAAGATTACTTTCGCCATATGAAGAAAGTAGTAATTGCAGATGATGAGAAAGCCGGAAGGCAGCTCATCAAGGAATATCTTTCTGATTATCCTGATTTGGTTTTGGTAGGTGAAGCCAATAATGGTGTAGATGCTATTAAGGAAATCAACGAATTTAAACCTGATTTGATTTTTTTGGACATCCAAATGCCGGGAAAGACTGGTTTTGAGGTGCTAAACTACCTAGATGAAATCCCAAAAATCATTTTTTCTACGGCCTATGACGAATATGCCTTGAAAGCCTTCGAAGTACATGCAGTGGATTACTTGTTGAAACCCTACACCAAGGCGCGTTTTAAAACGGCTATTGAACGTCTTTCTCAGGACCAAAATCAATTGCAAGCGCTGGTTCAAAATGTGGTTTTGAATGATTGCACTTTCCCAAGTCGCGTTTTGGTACAGTTTAATAAAAAGTTGGTTTCCATTAAAGTTGAGGATATTGTTTGGGTAGAAGCCTATGGCGACTATTCCAAAGTGCATACGAGTTCCAACGCTTTTTTGAGCAACTATGGCATTTCCGATTTAGAAAACAAGTTAAATCCTGATGTTTTTGTTAGGGTACATCGCTCTTCCATCATTAACCTAGACCAGGTCAAAGAATTGGACCGGTATGGCAAGAGTTATGACGTGACCATGTCCAATGGAGAGGTCGTTCGGGTAAGCCGTGGGTACATGGATACTTTGAAGAAATTAATACTCTAAGTTCGCTACCTTTGCCCAAAATTTCGGCATGAACCTAGCAGCTATTCCACAAATCAAACATACGGACGGAGACAACTTTTTTTTACTAGCAGGTCCCTGTGCTATTGAAGGTGAAGATATGGCGCTGCGTATTGCTGAGTCTGTAGTCAGCATTACTGATAAACTCAAAGTTCCTTATGTCTTTAAAGGCAGCTTCAAAAAGGCCAATCGGAGTCGAATTGATTCTTTTACCGGAATTGGGGACGAAAAAGCCTTGAAAATCCTCAGAAAAGTATCCGAAACCTTTCAGGTACCTACTGTTACCGACATTCACGAAGTTGATGATGCCAAAAAAGCAGCTGAATATGTCGATGTTTTACAGATTCCCGCTTTTTTAGTGCGCCAAACTGATTTGGTTGTGGCGGCTGCTGAAACCCAAAAAGTAGTAAACCTCAAAAAAGGGCAATTCATGAGTCCTGAAAGCATGCAACACGCTGTGCGGAAAGTCAAAGACTCTGGTAACGAAAAGGCTTGGATAACCGACCGAGGGACTATGTTTGGGTATCAAGACATGGTTGTGGATTTCAGAGGGATTCCGACTATGAAACAATTTGCACCCGTCGTCTTGGATGTAACCCACTCGCTACAACAACCCAATCAATCTTCTGGTGTTACTGGGGGACGTCCTGCTTTGATTGGCACTATGGCACGGGCAGGAATCGCAGCCGGTGTAGATGGTCTTTTTATGGAAACCCATTTCGACCCTAAAAATGCAAAAAGTGATGGAGCCAATATGCTCGACCTAAGTCTTTTAGAAAAATTGTTATCGGGTTTAGTAGCACTTCGCGAAACCGTTGTACGCATTGGGTAGAACCTTTTACACTTTCTTGTCATTTTAAAATAACACCTTACGACCTTAGGATGGTTCTGCCAATGCCTTATCAGAATTACTTACGTTTTTTTTGTAGTCCATTTAAGGTTTTGTTGTAGCTATTCATCCATTTTTTTGACCATTTATCCATTTAGGATGTGTTAAAAAAAGCCAAAAAGTTAATTTTCCGTTCCAAATACATAACCCCGATGAAACAACCTCAAGTACTACTTCTAGTATCCACCCTATTTTTCTCAGGAATCCTATGCTCTTTTGCGCAATCTGAATTTGGCGTTTATAGTGCCGAAGAAAAAAACATGACTGTTTATGAAAAGGATACTACGGCAGCCGCGGTATGCCTTTTTGCAACCAGTGATTTAAAATTTGAATTAGGAGACAAATGGGTTGTCTTAAAAAAGAAGGTACATATAAGAGTGAAAGTCCTTAAAAATGAGGATATCAAACAAAGTACTCCCGAGATATTCTTGTACCACAGCGATGGAACATCCCAAAAAATTGAAGACTTTCAAGCCGTAACCTATATCAATGGACAAAAACAATATGTTGCTCCATCTGAAATGTTCGAATCCGATTATACAGAACGTTGGAAACAAGTAAAATTTACCTTCACGAAAGTTCAAAAAGGGGCCATTCTGGAATATGAATACACTTTAGTTTCCCCATTTCTTCGAAATTTGAAAGATTGGGCTTTTCAAACTGACATACCTGTGATTTTTAGCCAATATCGCGCTCTTATCCCTGCGAACTATACGTTCAACAAAGCTTTGGTCGGAAGCCTACCCTTAGATATCAATGAGGCCAAAGTAAAAAAACGATGTTTTTACTTTCCTAATGAAAGTGAGGGGGCCGATTGTGAAGATTTAACCTTCGCTATGAAAGATGTTCCAGCGTTTGAATTCGATCAAGAGTATATGCTTTCCGATAGAAATTATGTAGCACGTTTGAATTTTGAGATATCCAAATACACCAATCGATACGGAGAAGTTACTGATTATACAACAAGCTGGAAAAGTGTAGACAAAAAGTTTAAAAACGACAAAGATATTGGCGGGCAATTGACCAAAAAAGGATTCTTTGAAAGTAATGTTCCTGAAAGTCTTTTTCAGGAAGCAAATACCATGACCAAGGCCAAAAACATATTCAAATTTGTAAAGGAGCATTACACCTGGAATGAAGAAAACGGGCGCTACGGGAAAGCCCGAGTTAGACAGGCTTTTAATAATCGAAAAGGCACTGCTGCTGAAATCAATATGTCCTTGATAAACTTGCTGAATGCAGCAGATATTAAAGCCAATATGATGCTGCTCTCAACGCGTGGTAGCGGTTTGGCAAAAAAAATATATCCAGTAATGGATGATTTCAATTACCTAGTGGCCTATACCGAAATTGACGGAAAGACCTATCTTTTGGATGCTACGGATAAAATGATGCCCTTTGGAAGAGTTCCTTATAAATGCTTGAACCATTATGGTAGGGTGATGGATTTTAAAGAAGATAGCTTTTGGGAGAACATTACCCCAAAAGAAGGAAACAAAATCATTTTCAGAACCAACCTTCAATATGATACAGACTTGGATGCCTTTACTGGAACGGTGGATCAAATCTGTATGGGTTACGACGGCATTGGCCGCAGAAAACAGCTAAAAGAGCTCGACAACGACACGGATAAAGTTTTAGACGACCTTGATGCCGCTTATGGAGACTATTTTGAAATTGAAGAGTACAACTTTGTAGAAGCGAAAAGTTCTGAAGAGCGTACCTGGGAGAATTTTTCCTTTGAAACAGATTTATCCCTTGACGATACCTTGATTTTGAATCCATTTGTAGGGGATTTCTTTGACAGTAATCCCTTTCATCTGGAGGAAAGAACCTTCCCGGTAGATTTAGGGCATAGCCGAAGCTGGAAGTTTGATGTGAATTTGACACTGCCCGAGGGTTATGAAATTCAGCAGTTTCCGGAAAACCAAGAGGTGCAATTAGGGCAAGGATTGGGCTATCTGAAAATTGTTAGTATTACCCAAGGGCAACGTGCCAAAATCACCTATGAGCTTACCCTTAAACAATCATTTTTTCCAACAAATACTTATCAACCGTTGCGTGAGTTTTTTGCCTATGCGGTGGACAAGCACAATAATGCAACCATCACTATTCGGAAATCAGAAGGAATATAAGTTTAATCCCGCTTGTAAAAACCTATTTCCTTTAGTTGGTCCGCTTCGGTCAGCACTTCGACTAAAATGGTTTCATCAATAGATTCCAAAGTGGTATATCGCAACGATTTTACCACTTTTCTTTTTTCAGATATCATCAACTCGATGTGTTGGGTCAAATGGGCAGAGTTCCAAAAAGTCAAATCCACATAGTCCTTTTTAGGCGGCGCGTTCAGATAGCACAAGGGATGCTTGCCGTTGTAAAAACAGGGTATGCCCCATTTACATTTCATATCTACTTCAGGAACAACACTTTCAATCACCGCCTTCAGGTGCATCAAGATGCTTCTTTTGGGTTCGGGCTGATTCAAAATATAGGTTTCCGCAGGATTCATACCCTAAAATTAGAATTTTAGTTGTCGGTTATGTAAAAATTATTTTACTTTGTAATTCAAAGTACTTTATTATGACTGAAAAGTATCTAAACGATATCTCCGAGATAAAGGACATGATGAACCGCTCTTCTCGGTTCATCTCATTAAGTGGTTTATCCGGGATACTAGCCGGAGTCTATGCGATTATAGGTGCCGGTGTGACCTATTTTTTCCTACTTCCAGCACGAGACTATGTAGTATTGCATAGTTGGAATTTCAAAATGATGTTTATCGTACTTTTTGCAGTCGCCACCGCAAGTGTTTTGACTGCCTTTTTTCTTACGCAGCGCAAAGCCCGTCAGAACAACGAGAAAATTTGGGACGATACAACCCGAAGATTACTCATAAATTTCTTGGTTCCGTTGCTTACAGGAGGGATATATCTTCTAATCAAACTGAACAACCAGCACTATGGCTTAACAGCTTCACTTATGCTTATTTTTTACGGATTGGCCTTGGTGAACGCCTCCAAATATACCTTGGGAAACATACGGTACTTGGGCTACGCTGAAATCATATTAGGGCTCGTCTGTGCTGCTTTTCCGGGATATGGACTGATATTCTGGACAGTTGGTTTTGGCGTATTTCATATTATTTATGGAAGTTTAATGTCCATAAAAGAGAAAACTTAAGTCTATGGGACTTATAGACGGCATCAATAAATTATTCGACCATCGCATCCGCCTTGGAATCATGTCTATTTTAATGGTGAATGAGCAGGCGGATTTCAACCGATTCAAAGAATTGCTAGACGTAACAGACGGCAACCTGGCCAGTCATAGTCGCACCTTAGAATCAGCTGGATACATCAACGTCAAAAAATCCTTTATCGGAAAAAAACCAAACACAAAGTATTCGGCGACGCCGGAAGGTAAACTAGCTTTTAAAGCACATATCGTCGCTTTGGAAAAGCTTATTCATAACACGTAAATTTTTTTATCATTTTACTTTGAAATACAAAGTACTTTAAATTAAATAGTATGAAAAATACAAAAAACAGAATCGGTTCATGGTTCAGACATTCGATAACCGCAAAAATGCTAGCTGTTGGATTCCTAATCCTAGTTTTATTGATTCCCCTAGGGTTCGTTAAAGACCTCATTCGAGAACGTGGTTTTAGGCAAACTGAGGTCATTGAAGAAATCAATACCAAATGGGGTAAAGAAGTGATTTTAAATGGGCCCATTTTAAAGGTGCCGTACCTCACCTATGTTGAGGAAAAGGTTTTCGATGATAAGACCAAAACTTTCATCGTATCTCAAAAACCAGAAAAACACTTGGCTTACTTTTTCCCTTGGGAACTGAACATTCAAAGTGATGTGAAAACCCAACCTTTGGAACGTGGTATTTATGAGTCTGTGGTGTACACTTCTGAAAATGCCATTTCTGGTAAATTCGCTCAAATTGATTTTTCTGGAAAAGACATCAGCAATAAAGATGTGCTTTGGGAGAAGGCTACGCTGCTCTTTAAGACCAGTAACCTCAAAGGGATACGCAATACGGTTAAAATTACCCTCGGTGACCATAATTACGCCCTGAAACCCAAATTTGACAATACCTACCTCAACACTCTGGAGTCTGGGTACCTAAAGGACATAAAAAACATCGTAACGAATACTATGGCATTTCAGTCCAATATTATCATCAACGGAAGTCAAAATCTGAAATATGTGCCCATTGGTAAGGAGACCCAAGTATTTATGAAATCCAATTGGCACTCCCCTAGTTTCAATGGCAATTTTCTGCCCGATACGGAGGGTAAAAAAATCACCAAAACGGGCTTTGAGGCGAAATGGAAAGTATTGGAAACCAATCGCCGGTTCGGTCAGTACTTCTTTGACCGCCTACCTGATTTACTGGAGTTTTCCTTTGGAACAGAGTTCTTGGTTCCTATTGATGACTACCAGAAAACAGAACGTACCAGTAAATACGGATTAATGATTATTGGGCTGACCTTGTTGGTTTTCCTTCTGATTCAAATCAGTAGTAAGATTCCTATACATCCCTTTCAGTATCTCATGATAGGCCTAGCGCTGGTGATGTTTTACACTTTGCTCATCTCCATTTCTGAGCATCAGAACTATTTAAACGCCTATCTGATTTCGGGTGCCGCTGTAGTCACTTTGATAACCGTTTACTCCAAATCCATTTTGAAAAACGCAAAGTTCACCATGCTCATTCTAGGCTCCATGTTTAGTTTGTACAGCTTCATTTTCGTAATCATTCAGCTGGAAGATTACGCTCTTTTGGTAGGCAGTATTGGGTTGTTCCTGATTTTGGCACTCATCATGTTCGCCTCCCGAAAAATTGATTGGAGTGGAAATCCGCAATTAACGTAGTCAAATATGGTCGCCTCATTTTGTTTTGGGGCGACCTATAATTCTGGTTGTATGAAATATCTTTTTCGCTTTCTTTTGCTGCAGATCTATCCCCTTTGGTTATTTACGGGATTCGCCCTCCTATTGATTTTGATTCGATTTGCGGTAACGGGTTCCCTCTTCTATGGCTTTTTGGTTTGGAACCTTTTTTTGGCTTTTCTACCCTATGTTCTAAGTCAAACAATGTTATTAAATCCACATAGAGGCGCATCAAAACCATTTCGATTAGGCATTTGGGGACTTTGGCTGCTACTATTGCCCAATGCGCCATATTTGATAACCGATTTGATTCACCTGCACAATGGGGCCTCCAATTGGATGTGGTTCGACCTCTTTTTGGTCTTTGTCTTCGCGGTGCATGGCTTACTGCTCTTCATGCTTTCCTTAGCGGATTTTAATTATGCGATAGCAGACCGGCTATCCAACCTTTGGAAGTTTTTGCTTGCTCCAATAATATGCCTACTATCTGGATTTGGCATCTATATCGGACGTTTTTTGCGTTTCAA
>ERZ1740065.403-NODE-403-length-23023-cov-13.171456_pt1 | contig 23023 bp, 26 predicted proteins | sample MGYA00581738_ERZ1740065 | MGnify/ENA primary metagenome ERZ1740065 (study PRJEB43018, sample SAMN04849749) | marine metagenome | isolation source: floating plastic debris | place: Pacific Ocean | collected 2008-09-01 | study: EMG produced TPA metagenomics...
GAGCATTTGGACGGGTGTGTGCATATGTACGGGTATGTGCATATGGGGTAGTCACAAAAACCAAAAAATCTATTGCCGATTTATCATAAGTCAGATGCGTTTTCTTTCGCATGTACCCTTATTCATTCACAGTTCATATGCAGTACATACATGCAAAATGTTGTAAACTTGGCTTTTAAAAGTGGTTTAGATTAAAATGCCTAAAGTCTTTACACAGACTGCATGCAGTTAGACAGAAGCTGGATATCAAGGAGAAAATATGTGGCAACTGTGTTATTAAAATGACATTTATTACTATTCTATCGGCAGGTGCACCGGGTGTCATCCGCCACTGCTATGCAGATGGCACACAGGTGATACATCAGCTAAAATTACACTCCCTCTGCGCCGATGGCCACCAGCCAATACCACAGGCTCACACATTCTTACAGTGTGGAGAAGCCACAGGTCGGCCACTGCACCAGCTAGACGCTCATTGTCCCATACCTCTATTGCTGACAATCTAGAACACATGATAAACGTTGATCTTGTCGCATGATTAGTGCAGGCACTCTCGGCGTGACTCTTCCTTGTTGTGTAAGGGGAAGTGTGCATACTAATGAGTAAGTGTGGATGTTTTAACTGCCTTTGTCTGATCGCAAACATACCGTTTCTTCACGTTATGGCCCTCTTCATCAGTCAGATGTCAATCACAGGTACAATCGAGGTCTGAAGTTCTGACTTCTACTATCTAGTGCATGCATTTCTGCTCCTAGAATCCTATACAGGAAGCACCGTTCAGCTATTAATATTGCTTCCCCATACTGTTGAGTTGGCATGGTAACGGCGCCAACAACAGTTGCAAACACACCATTGAGAGATTTGGCTCTGTGCCAGCCAGAAATGATGTAAGCAAGTATATAATGGCCAACAGTACCGTTGATATTACCTCAGTTTTTAATGCCTGTTGAAACCAAGCTTTTCAGCGCTACATATTCTTTCATGGCAAAGAGCTTTGCTCATCTCATATTCATAGGGAAAGATGGACTTTTGGAGTTGTCAGTCCCACTTGGCTTGTCAACCAATCAACTATGGGCGCATGCATCATTGATCATGGCAGTGGCTTACAGGTGCTCCGTAGTAATGTATGAGGGATTGTGTGAATAGGTAGAAAACCTATGCTTTTATTTACCTGCAGTGATTTCAGGTGCTAAACACTGTACCTACTGCGGCAGCATACTTTATCTGATGGATCAATATATCACACTCTCATTGCTCTTGGCGTGGTTTCCACTTCATGACGCTTTCAGCAGGTGAGCTTGGTATTTATTATTAACTCAACAGCCAGATATCATGCAGTCAAGAAAGAAGCATCATGGGACATGCATTGATCATATTTCTCCTACTTTAAAGGCTGTCTGATGTCGTCCGGTTTGGAGAGCTAGGACGTTCAACAGAGTTACCTACCTCCATTGACGCTGACGCTAAAGTCATCTTTTTACAGCAGGATCAACACTATCCCGACAGTTTTCTTTTTAATTCTGGAGCAGCTTTAGTCAGGTATTCTAAAGAGAGAGGTAGCATTGTTGTTGCTGGAAATTTTACAGAATATGGTCTCAAGAATGGACCAGCTCTGAGAGCGCGGTTTGGTCGGTGCTATACTATCTTGCAGTTCAATCGGACGAGGATTGCAATCATCGACTTCATGAACCATTGCATACGTGAGTTGGATTTTTTGACAAACACTGTGCAATCTTTCATCGGGAGATGCAGCATAGGAGAATACAACAACCGACCTCATGTCTTCCTAACCACATCCCAGCAGAATGTGTCGGTCACTGAACATTTCTTGAAGCATCCGGTTGAAGCTGTCTACCTACATTCACGTTCTCTTCTCCTTGTCGGTGATGTTGCTTTGGATCATTTACTCAAAGTAGACCTGTACACGAAGACAGCATCTTTGCTATGCTCCCAATGTAATACTGTGAATTCACAACAATTTCAAAGCCTGAGAGACCTCATATCCGATACTGAGGAGAAGTATATTTACGTGTCTCACAAATTCGGATTGAGCAGGCTCGATATAGACACCTATGATGTAACGTTGCTGGTTGGTGGAGAAGGTTACGAGAAAGCTCAACTTCGCGGCTTTTCAAAGCCACCTCCATTTGATCGTTTGCAAAGCGGCTCAATGCTTCACACCCTGCACTGGCTTATCCCAGATCAACTCTTAGTGTCATCTCTGGGATTCAGATTTGGACCAGTCACCAGCGTCGTCGTGGTGGATTTAGTGAACAGCCATATCACCTACCTCTGTAACAGTAAGTCTCTATACAAAGATATGTCAATTCGATGCTGGCTCATACATTAGCATAGATTTGGGTGGTACTGTCACATTCCCCATTATTCCCGTATCTATAGTTCCTCATGTGATATTGATGCATCTTTATCGAGTCAGCCACAGTTTATTGGGCGGGGGAAGATCCCAAAAGACATCTATGGCTTAACTGACTGGTGTCTCAAATTTTTCTGGAACACCACAGAATTTAAAGTGTTTAAAATTAACACTTTAGTCTGTTTTTTTATCGCAATTTTCACCTGTGACATCTTAATGGGCAGGGCTCTATCAAGGATGGGTGCTAGGGCACTACTTCCAATGTTCCTGACAACCCCCCCTCCCCCAGAGTAACGGCTGAGATTTAAAATTTTTGGCAACCTGCTATACATTCGCTATCATTAGACAATTGAGAATCAATGTATCTCGCTAACCTTTCAGCTTTTTAATATCTAAATCCTAGAGAGAGCCCTAATAGCGCAAACTAACTTCCTGCCAAACAGTGTTTTGAACCTGAGAGTTCCAGTTTTGGAGATTCAGTATCACTTTGTTACAGGTACAACAAAACCACCAGTCACCACCTTGGGCAACTTGGAGGTTTGCGCGATTGGCTCACCGAGTGCCATGCTGGCTACCAAGGATGCACTATATATGGTCGTGGTGAATGGCAGTGAGAGAGATGTGACGACGCATGCTTCGGACAGCATGTTCCTCAAGTTGAACATAAACAGTAAACTAGGCCCTAAATTTCCGATATCCGCATTCATCGCCATCCCTGAATTGTTCAACGCAGTTGCTATTTCATCATCATACTCCCTGTCCCACTCTACGCATCACTTCCCCTCCCATACCTCTTTCCTTCCAGTTCCTCTTGTACTAGCCCCATGGCATCCTCCACTGATACCATTCCGCTATGCTCGAAGGTCACCACCATAAAGTTATCATCCGTCATTCATTGAGTAAATATTCATTTGTATTTTTATGATATCGTTTCATTTGTGTAGTGACCATGTGCGTACTAGAGGAACCAGCAGGACAAGAACTTGTCCCAAAGAAGAACAGATATTATGTAGGAGAGGAACTAGTGGTCGAGTGTCAAGAAGGGTATGGTTTGCAAGGAGAGAACAACTCCATACGGTGTGTCAGTTCACGAAACTCTACAGGCTCTGTAATGTGGGATCCACCTCCGCCAAAATGCACTGTAAGATCTCATTGCAGATTCCTTTCATCGATGTGAGATATTCTATCTTTCTAACAATATTTGAGCAGTGACAACAATATATCTTATACTATTCAGACTGATATCAAGGTTAGGTCTGTTCTACTGAGTCATGGGCCGATATCCGGAGGGACACTGGTAACTGCCAAGGGTGTTCTCCCTTACAAAGACCTCCGGGTGTCTATGGGAGACGCCATGACAGATATCGAGCACTGGAGGTAAATACCTAACCTTTCTAAATGTCTTACACTCCTATCAGCATGAGTGCCATGCTATGCCAGTGTTATGAGGTTGTTACCTCAGCTTTAAGCTGGCTTTACTGCTTTTCTTTATTGCTTTTGCTACAGTTAAGCCTACTTTAGTAGATGCTTGCACAGCGGTCATCACCTGTATTTTTACTCTTGACACGTTTGCCAAAAGGAGATTAAGAAATGCCAAGATTTCTTCTATGAGATGGTATTTACTGTACGCCTATTCACACCAATGGTTAGAGCTTTATTATCCAAAATTCACAATCAAAATATTTGCCAAGCAGGAGAGCAGTAGTCACCCTTGATGACATGTGTAGTATGTAAGCAAATTCAGCATTTGTCGTTCTCCCGTAGATATTCAAGCATGCAGCATATGTGGGCACATGCGAGAGCGTGCGCGCCTGTGCAAGAGTTCGAGAGCACATGTGTGGGAGTGTGCACAAAAATCGACAGGTGAATGGCAAAAACTGCAAACTCATCGTTGCGATGAGCAGAGCCAGTAACCAAAGTTCTTGGAACCTATGCAGTGCTAGTACCATGAGCTATATCAGAATAATACTATTTAGCACTTCCTGCACTGTAGGAAGTTGAAACAGTTTAGCAGGAGGTTTTCCCAATTTATTGAAAGTAGTAGACGTTGGGATAAGTTATCCTCTCAGAGCTGCACATAGGAAGGTTGTCTGAAGGCTGTGGGAAAGCTGGATTAAAGCAAGCCTAGTGTGACCCAGACTGGATATGCATCTGCCAACCTGTCTAGCTAAAATTGCTGGATATTCATTTTTTTCTGAACTTGAATGAGCCGTCGATTAGAACCCCCAACCCTCCTCCACCTATGATTGTGCTATATGTGATCTCAACTCCGGCAGGTCCAACCAATGAGTGACAGAGAAATATTAGGGTGTCATTAATAGCTCTTTCGACTCTAAATTATTGCACATAAAATGCTACAGGGTTCTGAAAACAGGGGACGGGATTAAGCAGGTAGGGCTGGAGAGCAACACCATGATGATGCATATTCTGGACAGCGGTGGTGTACATACAAGTAATGTGATCAACTATGTCCCAGTACAACTATGGTGCATGCAATACGCTGTTTATGCTTAGGCTGTGCTATTAGTACGCGTAATTGTCAGCAAATAGTTTTGCCGCTATTTGAGACTGCAGCTCAATGACATAATATAATGATGTTTTGGTAGAGATGGAGTCGATATCAAGTTCAGAACTCCTCCCTTCAAATCTATTGGGCAGACTTCCCTTGTATTTGATGCAAGAAATTTTTCCAAAACATTTGCCTTCGATGTGAGACCAGATCCACTACTTATAAGCAGCTCCATAATTAACATCGCCAGGTTAGTACAAGTTTACTGAGTGTTGCAGAGAGTATTTTCACTTTCACTTTCATTTTCACTTTCACTTTCACTTTCACGGTCATTTTCACTTTCACTTTTGCTTTCACTTTCACCTTTATTTTCACTTTCACTTTCACCTTCATTTTCACTTTCGCTTTTGCTTTTGTTTTTAGCGGTGGTATCCCTGCAGAGTTTGAGATGGAAAACATCAAATCTGCAAGCATTTACACTCTAGTATTGAGTGATGAGCCTGTTGAAGTGAGCCAGATTGTAAGTTAGAGTATCAACTATTCGAATAGTGATCCTTTAATTGAAACCAAGGTTGAACTAAGAGAGCGGAGCGGGTGGGGCTGAGGTAAAGTGTGTGGAGAGGCTCAGAGCAAAGAAGGAGAGCTTTGCTCCACAAAATGGGCTTTTGTTAACACTGACTTTGCTACATGATTTTTGAGATACCATAATTTTGAAGTTTCACGCTTCCAGTATTTGAAAGTAAAAATTGTGACATGGTGTGAGCTACTGTTGCGTAGTGGTTACCATGCCGATCTTGCGTATGAGAGAACTATGGTTCGAATCTCGGTGGCAGCACACTTATATAATAATTTGGGCTTTTTCCTAGTCCTCTACGGACCTCTCAAGATCCAATGACCAGCAACCCTTTAAAGCCAAATGCCACCAGCATGAAGGGGATGTGATCTGCCCCCTACCATCATACACAGGTCTGTCATGAGAACACAACTAAACCAAGATTTGCGTCCATACTCCTTTGACTCACCTTGATAGTGCATATGAGTATTCAGTCTACAGTGTTACTGATCTGCTGGTATAGGCCAGAACTTTGGACAGGTTTATGGTACAATCCATTATAAATTTTTGTTGGGGTTTTCTTTCACATTTCTGAGACGGAAGCTCCCAAAGCAGCTGGTGTTTGCTGGTGATCAATGACGTGGATTCTGGTACCAGAACACTTTTGTTCCTGTATACTATTGTGTTATCGAGATGAAAAATGGTGAATATATTATAAAATTTGGTTTTTGTCATTCCCCCATAGATATTCGTGCATCAGCACATGCAGGAGTGAGTAGGAGTGAGCACGGATAGGCGTGGGAGTGAGTGCGAAAATCGACAGGAGAATGACGAACACCTAAAATTTAATAGTGATGGCAAACCCCTTCACTTCTCTTACTTTACTTGATGTATACAGTATCTCAGTATGAAAAGAGACCATCTTACATGGCAAACCATTGCTCGCGTTTATTGGATGAAAGTATGTTTTATTTGTCTCAGCCTTCACATAATTTTGATTGTCTAAAACCTATATCTGTCCGTCTGTCCATCTGTATATCTGTTAGTCCATCTGTCCATCCATCTATCCATCCATCTGTCCGTCCATCTGTCTGTCCATCTGTGGGTCCATTTGTCCAAGTGCACACCTGGCCCGCCTGTCTCAATAATGTGGCAGCTTTGATTGTAGAATATAGAGGCCTGAACACACATACCTATTTACTGGCTGACGGTCATCCACTGCCAGGATCTCTGGTCTTTACAACCCTCCCAGATCCACAATTCAACATCTCAACTAGGACGATGGTCATCATCTGATTTATTATGTTTACACATCTAGGTCTCAGGCTGCACCATAGCTCTTCTGATGTTTCTGTTTTTACCAGAATGTGGAGATTGGAAGCGACGGAGGACTGCTGGAGATCCCTGGAGTGGGCATCAACCTCTTCAACTTGAACAGACACTACCGTGTCACCATTGTGGATGAACAGACAGAGACCAATGCTACATGTCTTGTCAAAGAGAAGGATATCACACAAAGTATGCTGCCATGCATAGTGAACAGCCAATCAGACGCAACCATTGGTATTCGCTATACAGTCAGGGTAAGTGGAAATAATCGACGATTATTTACTTTAGCAAATCACTTTTGGCCCAATTATGATTGACCTAATTATGATTGGCTGATCATAGTGGAGCAGAAGTAGGTCGCATGAAAGCAGCGCCCTGATCGTTGACTACACCAGCATCACTGACAGCACTGACGGCACTGACAGCACTGACAGCACTGACAGCACTGCCAGCACTGCCTGTACTGCCAATGCCGTCAGCATTGAGAGCATTGACAGCACAGGCAGCACTGATATCTCTGACAGAACTGATATCATTGGCAGGGGTAGCAGGGGTAGCAGGGGTAGCAGGGACGCATTGCTGTGTTATTACTTACAGTGGAGTTCATTATATTCTTGAACCCAATAACCTAGTAATGTACTTGTAGGTGAGCATTGGAAATTTCTCCAAGACTGTGGGAAAAGTGATATTTTCAAGGACGATAGAAGAGATAGACACTAGCAAAGTAACTCTACCGATAATAGTTGTACCAGCCGTTCTGTTAGCTGCCTCCATCATTATCGTTTCTGTTTTCCTACACAAGAGGTACAAACGCCAATTCATGTAGATTTGGCTCTAACTTTACGTAATCACACAGTATTATAGATATCATAAATTCATGATCTTCATTGAATAAGGTTAATGGAGTGGAGTTTATGTCGAACAAACAAATTTTTGTAGAAAAGCTTTGACCAGTAAATTTTTGTTCCCATGGTAATGGAGCAGAGTAGCAAGCCAATATTTCTTAGTTTTTCTTCATGCTTTATGATGTTATTGAGGCGAACTCGGCGATACTGCGCTGTGATATTGGCACTAGCTGATGTCGCTGAGTATATACACAATAGAGCAAAAGAAATATTCTTTCAAAAGACAAATTCAATCAAGTTGTTCATCAATAGATAATATCTTGTAGTATTACTTTCTTCGTGAGCATTTGTGAACTCTTTTGATAGGCGGATGGCTACTTATATGAGACGTTAAATCTCGTTTTAGGTAGTGTTCTGTGTACTAGGTGGTTTCTCGTATAGGAGGTGTATTTTGCCGTATTATTAGGGGGTGTTTCTAATACGAGCCAGTTTTCCCTCACATCACAGGGTGTTTCCATATGAGGAGACAAATCCTGTGTGAGATAGAACATCGTTGCTTTGGAGGTGGTAAATCTTGTGTCTGCTACAACGTTGCAGATTATGAGGTAGTGAATTCTGTGTGTGATAAGAGATTACTGTTTCACAGGTGGTAAATTCTGTAACAGGTTGTGTTTGAAAATAGAGGTGGCAGCTTTGGGCCACGGTAAATTTGTCTCTCTCTATTTCCATGACGTTTCAGCCACTAGGCTCTTCTTTATTGATACAAGAATATTTTATCTTAAATTCAATTATACTGTTGTATGCTTCCTGAGAGGTGGCCATAATAACAAAGGAAATCATAAAGTTCCTCTCCTTCCGATCATATCAATCAAACACATGGCACAGGAACACATGGTACAGGAACACACGGCACAGGAACACATGGCACAGGAGCACATGGTACAGGAACACTTGGTACAGGAACACATGGTACACGAACACATGGTACACGAACACATGCGCTAAGAACAGTAAGGTAATCTGCAGCTTACCTTATTACTCATTATTAAATCTCAGCTGACAATAACTATTGGTCAGTTTGTTTGAGGTAAGCGGAGGGTAGATGGCATAAGCAATAGCGTGCTCTATATATCTCTCTATATATCTCTCTATATATCTCTCTATATATCTCTCTATCTATCTCTCTATATATCTCTCTATATATCTCTAGGCTACCTCAAGATTTTCTAAATGACAGAAGAACCATGCTGCTATTCATAGGATGTCCTATGGTGTGTATGCATAGGTAGCTCAGAAATTGAAGGACATCTCCATTGCAAGCCATATGCATGACACCTGTTCCGGATCGGATCCGGGGGCAGTAGTTCAGGGGCGGATCCAGGGGCAGTAGTTCAGGGGCGGATCCAGGAACTATTTTTGTACTGAAGCAAAAGTCATCAACAAGCAGCTGATCAAAAGGGCAACTTTTGTCTGTTGACTGCATAGCCAGTTGTTTAGTGATAACGAATGTGGTGTATGTGGCTGTGTGATAATTATGGTTGTAGTTTCATCGTCTATTTACCACTGGCCTATAAAATATACTTAAGGTAGAATTTTTTTGCTTGGGCTAAGGCCTGGATATGCCCTTGCTTTTATCACCTACATATGGAATGCGGAGTTAGGTGAGGTATGAGGTATGTTTATATTGAGATGTGAAAATACTGTTATTTACAAACCGCTATAGTCAAAAGCTTCAACCAGAGAGTGCATATTATCTTAGTTTTTTTCTGGAGAAACAAATAGAATATTGATGAAATAGAATAAAAGTGTTTTTATATCACCAGGTGTCACCTATAGATAAATTGCTTAGAGTAAAATATGGTTGATCTTATAATGGCGTCCACAAAAAGAAATCTGTGGACAGCCTCTGAGATTCCGAAGTTACGAAATCCTGTGTCATACCCTTGTGAAACTCTCAAAAACTTGTAACCCGTATCCATTCCCCAACATAACTATAGATAATAAGTTGGCAATGCATGAAGTTCGACAACCACCCGGGTGACCAGACTAAGGCGTGATAGAAACGTCATCCGGCTGCTCCTACAAAAAATTGGGACTGTTTATATCTTCATATTTTATGTTTCAAATGGTGATGTAAAATATGGGAGGAAGAAGCTTAATTAGGATGTATATCGCCTGATTCATACCTCGTCCTCGGCTTCATACGCGCCTGTCACGTAGCCTTCCGGAATGTCCTTGGTGTAGTCTCTGGCATAGCTGTACTGATGGTGACCCTCTGCGGGTACTTGGCATAACAACTCAGACAGGAACTCATGCATATCCGTGAAGTTTGGCCGGTCTTCCGGGTTCTCATCCCAACACGTCACCATCTTGTCAAATCTAACAAAATATCATAAGGGTGCAAAGTTTAAGGAAAAAAACATGGCGATGCAGACATCATCTTCATAGTCGAATTCACACTGAATGTTTTTGGGACATGGCTGAATTCGCTCACACTGTATCTGACACAAATTGAGGCTTTGGAAGACGTCGACCGCTTTCCAAATAGGCTCGCACATCCCAAACATCAACGTCAGCATATGGCTCACTACCACGAGTACACAACTCCCACATGAGAATTCCAAAGGCCCACTACAATATCATCAATTTCTCTTTCATTTCATCTTGCGATGGACACTAAACCTTCCTGTTGAGAGGCAGAACCAACTTCGAGAGGTGCTTCAATAAAAAGAGCTGGAGGCAGAAATAATTAGAACTATAGCATGCTGAAGAGATGATAAGAGCGGCATACATAGGGATGAATGTGGAGTAGTATTCGATCTTACAAAGGTAATTGATGAGAGAGAAGTTGAGGGAGAGGAGAGGTGGAGTAAGAGAGACAGAGACAGAGTGAGAAAATTTAGTGAAGAAACGCTGGAAAGAATGATAAATATAGTGTTAGGATGGAGGAAAGGGAAGAGGGTGAGTGGGAGGCAGGGAGGCAGGGAGGCAGGGAGGCAGGGCTCAATGTCTGATAGATCAGAATAAACGAGAATAATGATCAAGGATTATGTGGAACGTGAACAGAGACAGGTACTTCATGCCACAGAATGACACGGATATCAGCGGATAACTTCTACTAGTCTCACCAAAATTGTTATTGATAAGATGATATTACTGGCCAACAGAGATAGATTCATTTTACCAGAGAGGGATTGAATATCAATGGGTAGTTTCCACTAATCTCACCATATCAGTCTTGCTGTCAAACACTCCTGACCTCAGACTCTCCAGAGCGAGCCATTTTATCGGCAGTGGAGCTCCTTCTCTATCTTCCAGACGGTAGTAGTCTGTTCTGTAGATGTCCCTTGAAAGTCCGAAGTCACTGATCTTGACTATAAACTTGTCGCTCACTCTAGGAACAAAATGAAATTTAGGATCCTCTCCTTACACCATGGAAGAAAACGCAAGCTTTGTCGAACTTACAAGCAGTTCCTTGCTGCAAGATCTCTGTGTACAAACTTATGACGTGAAAAGTACTCCATGCCACAGGCCACCTGCTTGGCAAAGTGTAGCAGATCTCCCATCATCAACACCTGAATCGGGTTCATATTGGAATTCTCAACAAATTTTCAAATTATGGGTACCATAGACCGTGAAACTCACAATTGAGTCTTTCCTGACGAGCGACCTCAAGTCACCATTAGCCATGTAAGGTAGGACAACTCTCGGTGTCATACCGGATGGCCAGCAGATGCCCAGTGTTTGCAATACATTTGGATGATTAAAGTCCTGTAGGATAACTGCCTCTTCAATGAACCGTACGATTGCCTCCTTTTTGTTCTCCACGTCTGCCATGAATCAACATCCTATTTATTACTAGGTATGTAGACAGCCAATCAGTATGCCACCATTTGATATCAGTCAGACTGAATTTGTTGGTGTCAGAGGCTTGTCCGTTCCAATTGGTGGCAGCGGTGGGATATTTGGTGTAGTGACAACTAACCATGATTAGATCGTGAGTGTTAACGCTAATAAAAACCATGTGGGCCAATGCAGAAGTGCTATAATATGGCAGATATGTGATACATAGGTAGATAGACTGACCTCACTCTGATTATAGCGCACTTAGCAACAATGCTACATGCCTGCAAACAGGCTTTATCCACAGAGTCATTCTCATTAGCGAGTTTGGCACACCCACCTCTTAATGTTTTCACAGCTACTGTGACGCATTTTTCATCTTTGAGCAGCTGACCCATATAGATGATGCCAAAGTTTCCTCGGCCAATTGGCTCTGAATCTTCCACCCTTAGGTACTGAGGCTCTATGGTCAGATCTTTGATTTTCTCCTCAATGTCGTAGTCCAAATCCATTGACCAATCAAATGACTCATCTGATACTGTGAAATCAACCAGTATTAAACACAGCAAACAGCCAACCAGGGATATTAAAACCACTATTCTATGAAGTGCTTATCAAGTTAGTATATTCTGAATAATTCTAATCAGGCTGAAGTTTGTACACAGCTCGAAAAGAGCACTTAATGCATCAATTAATCTGCTCTGATCAACAAGCATACTCAGGTTAATCTTACTGGTGGAATTACCATTGCGAGCTACTAAATGGGAGTGTTCAATATTTTGTCTATGACCAAACATTTCTTACGGTTGAAAGGCTTTGTGATCAGGCCGGCGTTTAGTTTAAGGAGTCGTCTTCTCTTTAGGAGCAGAATCGCTATCGCGATTATGGTGACTAATGCAATGACGCTGACGATTACAGCTGGTACAACTGTTTCTATCGGTTGAGGATCAGATGCTCCTACAGCGCTTTCTTTTGCAAATATAACTTGGCCAACATTCAAATCCATTGCACCACTTCTTACCTGCAAGCACATGCATACAGTCATAAGCCTTGTTCGTAGAACATGCATGTACTAGGCTGAGAATGACATGAAGGCTTTTATCTATAACAGTATGAGGTTCAGGACTAAATGCTTTATAAAGTCCCCAGTTGACATCCTATTTCTCACTGACTCAGCCACATAACCGACAGCGATTACAAAATGGTCTTATCAGTTGGGTGTAAAGATAAATACGCAGCGATATGAAGAATACTTGAGATTCTAAGTTGATCCTGAGTAAAACTACGTAGTGTGCTAACACAGCTAGGCCAACAGCAAGCTAATAAATGAGCGGCAAAAATAGAAGCAATGGCAATAGATGTGAAAATTACAGTATAACATATGGTGACAGATATGAAATGTATGAGAGGCGCTGACTGCTATATACACTTACCCAGATATCCATTCTCAGTCCGTAAGGTATATCCTGATCAGTGCTGACTCTCAGTGGCAGTGTACTGTTACTGATCTGGTCATAGAGAATGTCAGTGACGATACTCATGTTTGTTTCCATATCTCGTAAAACCACCTCGTAGTATCTGTTCATCTCCAGAACATCCAGGTTCTCTCCGTGTAGAGTCAGTTCCACATCATCAGAGCCAACAATCACAGCCTGAAATACGAGCTGACAGGTTGTTGTGTACACCATCATCTTACTACCAGTTTCTTTCCACGTACTATCGATACCCTCTCATGCCACTATGTACCACAACTAGTCACGCTGACAAAAAATGTCTAGACAAAGCTTGCCAACAGCTTTGACTGCATGTGTTACTTTGCAATGTTTTTTAGTGCCGATCAAACCAGATACTTACTCATTTAAAAAAATACGACGACCGAAGTCACACCTCGAGTAGTAATCTTTTTTCACTTTTTTGCAACTAATTTCTGTAGCAGGTCTAAAATCTACACAACCAAAGGCATATGAAGCCTGAAGCTCACTGCTTTCTGTGTTAGAAGTTGTTTTGGCATTCCTCCTCTTGTTTCCTATTGGTATGCTTGTCAGACATAAAATCACCAGTGATAACTGCTGTGAAAGCGAACTAAAGTCAGCGTAACGCCTGTGTACCACCAGCGTATAACACCTTACTGACAGAAGTGAAAGAAATGCCGCTTTCATCGTACCTTGTCAACAGACTGCCACCATTCCAGCCTTGTGTTTATTTCACTCGCGCACAAATGAGGAAAGGTACTAAACAACTTAATTAATTCCATAGATCCATGAATTCTTTCTAAATACAAAATTGCCATGGATAGGATTTTTGTTCTTTCATTGGTCAGAGTCAGGTTCTAGGGCTACATTACTTACCAACAGGTCTGTTAAGTTATCAAATTTTGGACCGGGCAAGATGTCTATCGTATAGTTCCCTGACATCGGCACTCCCTCAGCATACACGATGATGGCTTTCTCTCTAGCCAGCTCTGAAAGTACAAGTAGTTATTATATCTTTCGGAAAAAATGGTTTGCCTAGCTTTAGTTTCTGCACCACAAACCTTCAAGGGATGTGAAATTACAGAACACTGCCTGGTTGGTGGATTGACAAGCCGTCTTGAAATGAGAAAAAATGTACTAAGTAAGGCATTGTGGAGGATAAAGCGACGCCACAACTTGTACATTATATGAGCCAGCCCCTAGCCAGGATTTTATAGTAGGCTCAGATTCAACTTAAATCACATGCTGGATGCAGTTTTAGGTGCAAAAACTTACCGGGGTTACATCAGTCCTCTTTTTATTTCCTACTCCTAGAGTGTATACAAGGGCGGACTCAACATTCGTAACATCAAACTTCACGAGTCTAAAATGTAAGACAACCTTTGCTTGATAATCGACAATGTGCTGAAGCTTTCATTTCAGTATGAGACACCCTGTGCAACACACATACATAGCATACGTAACTAGGGAGTGGTGACAGCAGTTTTTGCGCGGGTAACCATCATGATGAGATCAGCACTTTTCGGAAGATTTTACCTACTAGTCCCGATAGTTGATGTAGTAACGAGGCAATGTGGTTACAGTACTCTTAGCTGGAGGCATAATTCAATTTTGAGTTCAGTTGTGACTGGAGCCGTTCATTTTGGATGACTAGTGAGCAGCATATAGCGGTTTTACCGTATTTTATTGACAGCCAGAGCGTGGCTGATAGACGGATCCGGCAGGTACTTGTACTTGTAGGTCTTTGTCACGTTATAAAGCGTGACAGATATGGTGGTCTCACTTTCATCAGTTGATCTGCTCGCTGGCATGGCAAACTGCAGGGCCACTCCATCTCTACAAACATATTGCTGCTATTAATAATGCGGTTTTTGTCATTCTCCTGTCAATTTTTGGTCTGACTCCTGTGCCTATCCGCTCTCACTCTCGCACACTCCAGCTCACACGCGTACACTCCCGCATCTACTGAGGCATGAATATCGACGGGAGAATGACAAAAGCCAATAATGCTGTAGAAATACTATCATAACTAATCATGTATAACACAGCACAACGATATGCATAGAAGCTCTAAAAGCAATGAATGATGTAGATGTGATGAGCCCAGCAGAAGTTTTTTTAGTACACGCAGCTAATCATACATCTGGAGCTGAAAGTTTAGCTATCTGAGCGCATTTACACTCAGAATACTCCTATTATGGTAGGTCGGTATGCCCTCACTTCCAGAATTTGATGTTCCTGCCCTGATCTGCAGCCACTGTTTTGACAGAGATATCATCATCTGGAATCACACCCAAAGCCTGGACTACGGTACCGCCTGACTTGGGTCCGAATGTCGGTCGGAGACTGTCGATCCGCAGGTCATCCTATGTAATATAAACATGGCACCGATCACTAGCAATGACCACCGTGTAGGGTTCGTAATCCTCGACGCCATCTGTTGGCTCATTTCAAGCAGTGAAAAAGAAAGCTATAACACTAAAACCCTTTTCCTGTGATTCATAGTTACAGCATTGCCCCTACTAAGGAGTTGTGTTCCCTTTAGTTTGGGGTGACTATCAAAACTGCAAAATGATATGCACAGCAACTAACATTCAATAGCCACTGGAAGAGAGACTGGAGACTCAGCCAATACGTAATTAGACGAACGTGTCCACACGAGAGACTAGCCAACAGCTTACTAAGACTCTACCCTATACAACTGCATTATTTGAACCTAGCCCACTCTGTGAGACTGTATCATAACTACCATAAATACCCACAATGCACCTTAAATCTACTTGCACCAATCTATATGCACTTCACCTCATATATCTCTATCTCTTTAAATAAGATTTCCTATCATTATGTGAACATTTGCCACAATTTGAGAAAGGTGTTAGTAGTGCTGCATTTCTTAAGAATAATTAGTCTCTATTCATCTTCTGATCAGTATTTTTAATCTTGAATTAATCCTAACCTAATCTTGCTGAAGCGGAGGGTGAAAGATTATATTCGTGACAAAAGAGCAAAGAAAATAAGAACTAACAAGCGGATATTGACCATAAAATTTTCCGACACAAATAAATTGCGACTAAAACTAGTTTCAGAGCAGCATTATATATACAAATCACAACAGTACCATTGCTACCAGCTGCAGCAGCTGACCTTGACATTGCTGTAATGTTTTTGGTGGGTTATTAGCAGTATTCAATTGAGCTGGTGCTCAATTTGCGTAGGTAAATATGCAATCATACCTGTTCACCGATATTTTTAGCGTATCACTCTTGGTTTATCAGTGGAATTTACACTCCAACTAACCGCAGGATTAATCTTGTGGTATGAAATTAATCTTCTGAGAAATCAATCTTAGTTAATCTTAGAATAACTTGAATAAAATGCAGCACTCTATGTTAGTAGACACTCTAATACAACTCACCGAACATGAGGGAATCGAAGGCTTCCAGACCGGACTGAGAATGCTGTGATCGTATTCACATACAACAGAGTTATAAGACCCGTTTATCCCATATCCAGTCGGACATTCAACGTTGACCTTTGACCCCACATTAAACTTTTCCTTATGTGGTATCAAGCGTTCGTTACCAGTAGGGGTCGATCTATCGCAGCGCTTAACTGAAATATAAGGAAAGTAATTTAAATTGAACCCCCAGTTGAGTTTTCACGGCAATAAACAATGAATGGCGATGTCTACTCACTTTCCATCGGAATCTTAAACAAATCTACGTTAGATGAACGTGTGTAACTCTTGAAGTTTCCCTCTCGCAATCCTATGTGGTACAACGTGTCATTGTAGAAAGCTAGAGTGAGTGGGGAATTCACCTGACAGGTTTCCTGGTTACCTGTTTTGGCTCGCGTGACATTCATCTCACCTGCATAAGGAAAGGAGATGGGTTAGATCATGGCAAGCATGTTGGGCATGCATGATTTTGAGGTATGTCGGAAATTGTCGCAAAATATGTGGTGAAAACTGAGAACAATTTACGAATCAACAAATTCCTGCTCTCACCATATTTAAAAACCAATTAGCGTCAGGATTTGTTGAACTCTGACAGTAGCAGTGCGGCAGTGCGGCAGTGAAAGAGAAAGTGAAATATAATCGAGCTAGGTAGAAAGTACATGAATAATTTAGCTCTCTAGGGATCAGAGTGCAAGAGGATCAACATTGTACAGTTAGTTTAAGTGATTGAATGCACTATTATTGATATTCCACTGATGGTGTCATGGCCTCCCACCGTGTCAAGAGATGAAATATGTTTGGCATTTTGGCGCTGTTTGAATGACATAAATGGGTTTCATTAGCGCTGGCAGGAGGTGTCACAGGACCATAAGGAATGCAGGATCATGACTGCATCAATGAGCTCAACAGACTTGATTAGCAATTTTATGAACTGTCAAGTCGACAGCCGACATGCTCTCTCTTTGCTAAGAACTGAGAAGAGGCATGAGTGTCAATGCCTTCGATGTTTCAATGTAGGCTGCACTCTTCTCCTCACGTTAGATTTCTAGTACCATTATCTAGACTGAACTGTGATACCAAATACTTTGCTGTTCCAATCCGGTATCAGGGAACATAACTCGACATCAGCTACAACTCATCTCCGCAAGTGTGGTAGTTATAGCGAGGTTCTATGTATAGTGTTTATAATCAGTTTCTCAACAGCACTATGAAAGTATTCATTTTAGCTATATGGGACATAGCAAGCCTACATGGTGTCACACATCTTAATTTGTTGTAGTTAAAACCGGTATCATTTGCTCTCACCTAAAACTGTAATGATTTAGGCCATAGTAATTCCTGCATTTTTTACTTTTATGTCGGTATGCATCATGAATTATGATATCCGCATTTTCTCTGCACTTAGTCTAGGCGCGCCTGTTTTTCTCTGCATTTTTTCCGCACTTGAGAGCGGAGAAAATGCGGATAGAAGCTACCAATATAAAAGTAAAAAATGTCGTAACTCTCATGCTTACAGTGATTCACCCGCAACTAGAGCATTGATTTTCCATATAATATCAAACTTCCTTTCATTTAAAACCATGAAACTCCATCATTTTCATTTCATAAAGACTGTAAGCATATCAGTAAATACACCCACAAACGATCAGGTTGAAATCATGTTTTCATCTTTTTAATACTGTTCACATATTTCTTAATTGTTTCCGTGCATCAATCTGTGGCAAAACTAGGGAATGAGAGTCACAAAAGCGATGATAACATATTCCGCAGACGATGAGAGGGTAATAAGTCAGGTGGTAGTTAGGGCCATGATTCAATTGCAGAATAACTGATCTTCTCACTAGCACTTACAATCAAGAACAGCTGTTACAAAATCACAGCGACTTCTCAAGCTGCTACTAAATCACAATCTATAGATATAAAAGGTGCATATAAATGCACAAACTCTAACTCCTATTTGGAGTTAATGGCATACAAAACTTCAACATTGCAATTTTGCTGCTATTTCCTCGACTCCTTACTTCTTTTGAATAGCAAAAGTATTATTATTATGCTGCCAAAACTTACCAGGACAGACGGCACTGATCTCTTTGTTCACGAGATCAATCAGGGTGATAGCTTCGTTTGTTCTACCAGTGATCGCTGCCATTACTTGATCAGGTATGATCCAAACCATTGCGCCTAACCTTCCAACGTAAGCAGTGCTGAACGGTCCAGCTTGAAAGTCATTCGGGGTCCTTCCGTTGTCATTTACGCTGACACCAGCTAGAAGCTCAATTTCCAGCGTGTCAAGGTCAAGTTTAGACAGAGCGTAACCGTGGGTGATGTACAAGTATTTCTGTTTGGTATCCACTATAATGTTGATGATATTGTATAAGGTCCCTTTGTTTAGGTCAGCATTGAGGCATGCAACTGTATCGGTTCGTACATCCATTTTCAACAGATTATTGACAATCATATCAAAGAAGATGTAGTAATCGCCCTTCTCCACATACACAACCTGCAGTGGATGGTTCATAACTTCCGCACGAGCAGAAACATTTTGATCCGCCGTTTCCATCCGGATAAAGTTGGGCGAAGTCCTGCTCGATATTTGACAGGATCCAATAAATGTCCTTACTCGAGAGGTAGCCATGTTTAATTCCCGGATACAACTGCTGCGGAAGTCAACAATGACCAGCTTGTCTCTCTTGTGCTGCAGTATGTCAGTGATGAGGTTAAACCTAGACAGCAGTGCTGGACCCTCTTTCAGACCCCGTTCAGTTGGACTACCGGCAATGACAGTCACTCCAACCCCCTTCGTGTAACGACAAATACCTCCCAACTTGTTGAAGAAAAAGCTACCTGGATTGTACTTGTCCGGTATGAGTACATCGACCATGCCTGATGATAAGTTGTAAGGAGGTTCATCCGACAGTTCCATGTTTCCCAATGTTATAAGCTCTGATAATCTACAAACATCACATATCGGAGCATACACTAACTAAAAAACGTAACTCATCAGAATGCTCACTAATGTAATATGCGACTTGATCAGAATTTTAGCGCTACGAACAAAGACAGGTGGCTGCCTCTATGCCGGAAGTATTTTGTCGATCGCTTTGAACTCATATAATTGGTATACTCAAGCTCACAGTGAAAGGAGTGATGGTGACTGCATCGCGAGAGTTCACTAGCAGTGTGTACTCATAGGTTGTTAGTACACAGGAATTAAATCACTCACCTGTCGAAGCAAAGAACCGATAGCAGGAGCTCTGACAGCACCACGAGCAGAGTCAACTTGTCACGCCCCATCTCGGATCTCTTATGTCATTGAATAACAGTCCGAGCTGCCATATGGCTCAAGCTAGCATGACAAAAATAAACAGTCTTGTGAAGCGTTTGCCACATCCAGGCAATCTATGAGTTTCACACTAATCTGCATAAAAAACCGAAAGTGCATTTTTGACATCAGCTCGTGAGAAAATGACATAACAAACAAGTATTAGGTGAGATTTTGGAGGAACCATTTTAGACTATTGTAGATACACGCATCAATTTGTCATGATTGCGTTGATCAAGTTTGCAATAAACTGTTCTAATCTCAACATAAGTTGTGGTCTGGGGTCTAGATAGACTTCATGGTATGACTGACTCTCATCAGATATCATCAAGTTCACAAGCGAGCTTCCTGTTGCGGACGGCTAAGCTGCATACCTAGCAATCATCTATCAAGCTACATACTGATGGAGAAGGTAACTTCTCATACTGATTATGACATAAATGATTTAAGTTAACAGGGAAACAGATCATGTCTTCAAGTCAAGTGTTGAGGGAGTTTTCAATAAGAGTGCCTATAAATAATACATCCTGACAGAAACTATTAGGTGCCTCCTTTCCCATAGACTTTCATCTATTCAATCACTGTTTTCTTCTTGTAAAACCTAGTTATAACGTTGCGTATCATGATATTGTCACCCACCAGATGTTAGAACTTTGGCTTAAACTATTGATTACGCTAAAGAGCTTTTCGGATGTAGGATACCTGATTCCTTTTTGACAAGTTAGGCGCCGAAGATAGTAACAAGAAAAAACACAATCTATGCTGTTAGTTGTAACAGCCCTCGTAACTGGTGACCATCATCATTTCTTGATTCAACGACTCAAGAATCTTCCCAAACTCATAGAGTTGGCTTCCGTGTGCTGTCAGATTTGGGATATTTCTAGAATAATGACGCATTACACCAAACATTCAAGCTTAATACAATAACCTAGGTTTAAGCTTGAAGCACACTTGAGGCAAAGTTGATGACTTCAGTTCACTGTATCTTGTGAAAGGAGCCCTCTGAGACATCACTGACATCACAGACATCACAAACATTACTGACAGCACTGACTGCACCAGGAAATGACAGCACTGATAGCCCCAGAAATGAGACAAAAAGTTATTATTGCAACAGAGCCGGATACTCAAGTGGTTTAACTTTTTCTCTAATTTCACTCAATTTGGGAAACATGTCAATGAGGATTTCTGACCAGTTAACCATGATTATGATCAGTATTATACTCAAGATAACCTAAGATTAACAGTCATGTCAAGCAAAAACTTCCTAGAGACTCAGAGATACGACTTCTGCAGGAGGCGATAATTGTCAGGTACCCGTCGAGGGCACTGTGTTATAATCTACATATCTAGCGATTGTTATCATCATTTGGTGTTTGCAGTTGTATTGCTCTACAGGTAGGGTACAGGTAGGGTACAGGTAGGGTAAACTTGTGGACTTGGAGGCCCGGGTTTAATTCCCGTTCTAAAAAATGGAACTCCCTGCTGTTAGGCTAACTATTCAACAGTTATGGGACAGTGCAGTGAAAGAAAGAGTGGGGAAGGTAAGAATGCAAGCACCATTATGCGCTACCAGCAGTGTCAGCTACAGACTTGTAGCAACTTGGCTTCCCTATGGGTCAAGCTTACACATATTGAGAGAGAGAGAGAGAGAGAGAGAGTGAGGGTGAGAGAGAGGGAGAGAGGGTGAGAGAGAGGGAGGGAGAGAGAGTAATTGAGTATCGCTCATGGCACTGCTGCTAGCACATATAAAGATTCAGGTGGGGTCAACTTTAAACAGTAAACTAAAAGTGAGCGTCACCTTTTTACGTTGAATGTAGAGTAGCTTGGATATGATACATTTTATTGAAAGAAAACCAAAAAACATACACATATTTTTAAAGCCTGTCATGAAAACAATCAAAGAATAAGATGCCAGATATCTTTTAGTCATTGGCTACTGTTATTATGTTGATGAGAGGAGAGCATTTCCAGACCACGCAACACTGAGTTATGTTACTACAATAAACTTACATGTATTATATAAATATCACCAATAGAAAAATTAATGTTTCTCTGCACTTAAGAAATCTTGTAAAAAATTGTAACTTGTAATAGTTCAGTAAGTATATGATGTATGATGTTGGGTGATCCATGTGACTATGTTATGAAGTAGTGAAAATAATGAGTCTTGTCATTGAACTGTTCATGAAATACAAACATGTTAATAATACAGCGAATGCTGATGCAAGAAACAAGTGAAGAGGTCACATATAATTACTGTAGATGTTCTATTGGTGATCGTCTATTTCCTTTCCCTCTCCTCTCAATAACATTTCAGTCACTAGTCTTGATTTCGTCAATAGGTCTTAAGAATTACTAAAACTTATTTACTGATTTTCAAAGATCTCCAAATGGTATCAGAATATTTCTCTGCTCTAAATAGCTCATAATAAGAAGCCTTGAGGACTTACTTAAGAATTCTTAAGAATTCTTATGAATCCCTGAAGAATAGAAAATTACAAATGGTTTATTTCAATTCCCACCTCATCATCGCACTCATATACTCCCGTCACATAGCCTTCCGGAATATCTTTGGTGTAGTCTCTGATATAGTTGTACTCATGGCCACTTTGTTCAGGTACTCGGTGTAACAACTCAGAAATGAACTCGTGCATCTCTTTAAAGGTTGGCCTGTCTTCCGGTTTCTCGTCCCAACAAGTCCTCATCTTCTCAAATCTGGTAGCATTAGAATCACAGAGATTTATCTTCACCGAATCATTGTATTGATGACATCGTCACCAACATCACAGATACATGGAGTTGTGGTATGTGGTTTACTCACATTGCATCTGACACAAATTGTGGCTTTGGCAGACGGCGACCATTTTCCAAATAGGTCCGTACGTCCCAAATATCGATGTCAGCGTAAGGCTCACTACCACGAGTACACAACTCCCACATGAGGATTCCAAATGACCACTGTAATAGCACCAACATGTTCACATCGCGATCATGACACGATACTAAGTTCTTCAGCTGAATGGATGAGCCAATTTCGAGTTGGAAAAATATGACGAAGAGGTGAAGGAAGCTATTAGATTATTCTAATGTGATAATGGGCGTTTGGGGTGGGAGGTGAGCTAGAGCAGGAGAGCGCATTCTGCAAGGGCAGTTAATGGGTAGGAGATAATTGATGCAGTAAAACAGGGAAAAAACGCAGCTGATATATAGAGAGAACTAGGATAACAACAAAAGCAAAACAGAGCAGAGGGAAGGGATAGGAGGAGAGAGAGAGAGAGAGAGAGAGAGAGAGAGAGAGAGAGAGAGAGAGAGA
>ERZ1740065.405-NODE-405-length-22973-cov-6.460904_pt1 | contig 22973 bp, 21 predicted proteins | sample MGYA00581738_ERZ1740065 | MGnify/ENA primary metagenome ERZ1740065 (study PRJEB43018, sample SAMN04849749) | marine metagenome | isolation source: floating plastic debris | place: Pacific Ocean | collected 2008-09-01 | study: EMG produced TPA metagenomics assembly...
TTGAACGCGGCGCGGATCGACGCAGATATGGAACGGATCGCTGGTGTCGACATTGCAGCAGATCGAGCAATCGACCAGCGTTTCCGAGACGATTGCGAGCGATTCCAAAAGACTAGGCAGCGCGCTTTCACGGTTCTTGACCAGCCAAAGCACCGCGCGCCGGGCCGAGCGCGGTCCCAGACCCGGGAGCCGGGCGAGGCTGGCGGAGAGCTGATCGATTTCCTTGGACATGGCGCGGATGCTCTAAACACTGGCGCTGCGTTTGTCGAAGCGCTGACCGCATCGGATAGTGCAAACTCCCATTCATCCCGTTAGAGGCGGTGCCGGTATGCGAATTGTCTTTATGGGAACGCCCGACTTTGCGGTGCCGGCGCTGGTCGCCCTGCGCGAAGCGGGGCATGAGATAGCGTGCGTCTACACCCAGCCGCCGCGTCCTGCGGGCCGGGGCAAGAAGCTGCGCGCCTCGCCGGTGCAGGTTAAGGCGGAAGAGTTGGGGCTGGAGTTGCGTTCACCCAAAGGCCTGCGCAAGCCGGGGCCTCAGGAGGACTTCGCCGCGCTCGGCGCGGATGTGGCGGTGGTGGCGGCCTATGGCCTGATCTTGCCGCAGGCAGTGCTCGACGCACCCGTCCACGGCTGCCTCAACATCCACGCCTCGATCCTGCCGCGCTGGCGCGGGGCCGCACCGATTCACCGCGCGGTGATGGCGGGCGATACGGAGACGGGCGTGACGATCATGCAGATGGAGGCCGGGCTCGACACAGGACCGATGCGGCACATTGTACGGACCCCGATTGGCACGAAGACGACGGGCGAATTGTTCGAAGAGCTGGGCGAAATGGGAGCGGCCGCTATGGTCGAGGTGTTGGCCGATCTCGACGCCTATCCGCCCGTCGCTCAGGACGAAGCGCTCACCACCCACGCCGCGAAAGTCGACAAGGCCGAGGCCCGCATCGACTGGACGCAAAGCGCCGAGGCGATCGAGCGCCTGGTGCGCGGCCTTGCGCCGTTTCCAGGCGCTTGGTTCGAACTTGGCCATGAGCGGGTGAAGCTGCTGATGGCTGCAGTGGGCGAAGGCTCGGGCCGGCCCGGCGAAGTGCTCGATGCTGATTTCACCATCGCCTGTGGGCACGGCACCGCGCTGCGCCCGCTCACTCTCCAGCGCGCGGGCAAGCCAGCGATGGACCACGAAGCCTTCCTGCGCGGACGTCCGATTGAACCGGGAACGCGGCTTCCTTGACCCGCCCAAACACCAAACGATACGCGCTCACCATCGAGTTTGACGGTACGCCGTTCCAGGGCCTCCAGCGCCAGGCGCATGGGCCAAGCGTGCAGCAGTCCATTGAAGAGGCTTTGGCGCGGGTCACGGGCGAAGAGGCGGTCTTGCACAGCGCGGGGCGAACCGACACCGGCGTCCACGCGCTGGCCATGCGCAGTCATGTTGATCTGGCGAAGCCGATGGACCCGTTCCGCTTGTCCGAAGCGCTCAACGCCCATTTGCGGCCTGACCCGATCGCGATCACCCATTGCGAAGTGGTCCCTGTGGACTGGCACGCGCGCTTCTCCTGCACGGGGCGCGCCTATGTCTACCGTATCCTCAACCGCCGCGCGCCGTTGACGCTGGCGAAGCACCGCGTGTGGCAGGTCGTGCCCGATCTCGACGCTGAGGCGATGCACCGCGCCGCACAAAGCTTGGTGGGGCGCCACGATTTCACCACCTTCCGCTCGGTCCAGTGCCAGGCCAAGGACCCGTTCAAAACGCTCGACCGGCTCGACGTTGAAACAGTGCAAACCGAGTTTGGCCGCGAAATCCGCGTCCACGCCGAAGCCCGCAGTTTCCTCCACCACCAGGTGCGCAGCATGGTGGGGTGCCTCAAGCTCGTCGGCCAAGGGTCCTGGGCCGAAGCGCGCCTTGGCCAAGCGCTCCTTGCGCGCGACCGCGCCGAATTAGGACTTAACGCGCCGCCCCAAGGGCTCTACTTCGTATCCGCAAATTATCCCGAAACAGGAGAGGAACACTTATGACCACCACCGGAAAACAGCTTTTCACCACGCTCACCGACGACGGCAAGCTCACGCTTGAAGTGAGCGAAGTGCCCTTCCCCGAGCCCAAGGACAATCAGGTGCTGGTCAAGATGGAAGCCGCGCCGATCAACCCTTCAGACCTCGCGATCCTGACCAGCGCGGGCGATTTCGAGAACGCGGAATATTCCGATGGCAAGGTTGTTGCGAACTTTCCCGAACCCTTCCTTTCGGGCTCCAAGAACCGGTTTGGCCAGCGCCTACCCGCCGGTAACGAAGGCGCGGGCACTGTGGTCGCGACCGGTGATGGCGATGCGGCCAAGGCGCTGATGGGCCAGCGCATTGCGTGCGTTCCGGGCAGCGCGTTCAGCCAATACGCCATCGCGGACGCCAATCTGAGCCTACCTCTGGGCAATCACAGCGCCGAAATGGGCGCATCAAGCTTTGTGAACCCGATGACGGCGCTGGGCTTTGTCGAGACCGCAAAAATGGAAGGCCATGACGCAATTGTGCACCTCGCCGCCGCATCAAATCTCGGACAAATGCTCAACAAAATCTGCCTCGAAGACGGGGTCAAGCTGGTCAACATCGTGCGCAAGCAAAGCCATGTGGACCTGCTCAAAGGCCTTGGCGCCAAGTGGGTCGTGAACTCCTCGGACGAGGATTACATGGAGCAGCTGCGCGCTGCGATTGCTGAGACGGGCGCCTATCTCGGCTTTGATCCGATCGGCGGCGGCAACAACACGGACCGTGTGCTCAAGGCCATGGAACAGGTCGCTGCGAGCCAGATGGGCGAATATTCGCGCTACGGATCAGATCAGGACAAGAAGATGTACCAATACGGCCGCCTTAACCTGACCGAGCCGACGATCCTGACCCCGTCCTATGGCCTGCAATTCTGCGTCCAGGGCTGGCTGCTGACCCCGTTCCTCGGCAAAGCGGGAATGGAGACCGTGATCAAAATGCGCATGCGCGTGCTGGAAAACCTCACCACCACCTTTGCGTCGAGCTACAAGGCGAAGGTCAATCTCGAAGAGATGCTGACCAAGGAAGCGATCAGCGACTACCGCCAGATGAAGACGGGTGAGAAATATCTCGTTACGCCCTGGGGTTGAGCTGCGATCGAGGCGGCCGGTCGAGATTCTCTTCGGCCGCCTCAGCGGGCCTTACACACCCACATAATTGTGTGATCCGAGCAAAAGGTGCCGGAACAAATTAAGGTCTGCGAGGACCTCTCACTGGGAACTGCGCGAGCTGTCTACGAAGCGCACTCGCAGCGTTGGACAGTTGCGGTCCAACAGCAATCTGGAAGCCGTATTCTGTCTCTTCGTCGTTCTGCATCGCCCATGGCGGTGCCGCTTCGAGGCTGAAGAAAACGGCGATCTCGCCCGCTTTGTCGAGTCGGAATTCGAGGTTGGGTTCTGTAAAGAAGAGCGAGCTTAGTGCACTGACTTCGACCACCTTGTCGAGCCAATCAGCAAGCTCAGCAGCCTCGAAATTTGTGAGGCATGGGTCTTCGAAATCCCATGCTTTGCCATCCAGCGACGCCGAGCCTTGGACAATGAGCCAATTGGCATCCCATTCATCACTTGTGATCGATGGGAATTGATAACCCGCTAGCCTTAGCTGCAACGCCCCCCTTGGCCCCTTTAGCCACACTGCGTCGGTTTCAGTAGCGGTCATATGGCGACCTCTTGGACATGCTTGGCATACCCCAAAAGTGTAGGACGGTTAGGTTACGTTTAGAAGGTTCGGTCTTGGCGTTCAGCGCCTGTCATACTCACGCTGGATCGCAACCAGATCGGCAACCCCACTCGCGATCAGTAGCGCCAGCAATATCCGCGCTTTGGGCGGGCCGAGCGCGCGGGCTGTGACGAAGCCATTCGCTTCATCCTCCGGCTCGCGATCGACCAGCCCTTCTTCCAGGCGGCTTGCGCGTACCACCGGCAAGCCCTTGGCCGCCAACGCCACCAGCGCCTGGCGCACCGGATCGGGCATATTGCCCTCGCCCAGCCCCTCAACCACGATCCCGCGCGTGGCGGGCGTGACGAGGCGCGCCACGTAATCGGCCGGCATCCCGGCAAAGACCGTGAGGATCGGTACGTCGGGCAAGGCCTCTGCAAACGCAAAGCGCGCGGGCTCGTCCACCCGCCAGGGCGCACCGAACCATTCGAGAGCGCTTGGCGTTACCAACGCGACCGAGGCCCGGGGAAACCCTTCAAACGCGTCGATCCCACGCGTGCGCGCCTTGCGCACGTCGCGCGCGGCGATAACCTTGTCGCCCATCACCACCAACACGCCGCGCCCCGCCGCCTCAGGCGAACGCACCACTTGCAGCGCGTTGGCGAAGTTTCGCAGGCCATCATAGCCCACCGCGTCGGCCGGGCGCATCGCGCCGACGAGCACCACCGGTTTGGTCGTGGGCAAAGTCAGGTCCAGAAGAAAGGCTGTTTCTTCGACCGTGTCGGTGCCGTGGGTGATGATCACCCCGTCGCATTCGGGCTCCGCCATCGCCGCGCTTGTCTCACGGTGAAGCGCGGCCCAGATGGCAGGGCTCATATCCTCTGAGCCAATATTGGCGATCTGCTTGCCGGTAAGGCTCGCAGCAATGCCGAGCGCGCGCACCCGCTCGAGCAATTCCTCGATCCCCAATTGGCCAGGCCGGTAGTCGTGGCGGATCGCGTCACCCGCCGCACCCGCAATCGTGCCGCCAGTGGCCAGGACAAGGATATTTGGCGCCGTCATGCGAGCGCCTTTAGCTTCGCTGCGGGCCACACGCCACACGCATAAAAGAGCCGCGGGCAATTGATTTTGAAACTTTTGACGCTAGATAGCGCGCTCCCGACCCGCAAAGCGGGATAAGGAGGGCGGTTAGCTCAGTTGGTAGAGCATCTCGTTTACACCGAGAGGGTCGGCGGTTCGAGACCGTCACCGCCCACCATTCCATGAATTCCTCAACGCTGTTCCCTCCGCTATGCTGCGGGACACCTGCGAGCGCGTCGGCGCGGTTGCGAACGCTCCGAGTTTGAGGCGTGCCCATCGCGCAGGTTACTCCGTCAGCGCTTCCCTGATCTGCGCGATCGCCTCTTCGCTGTCCCACTCATAATCGCCCGCCACCCGAAACACTTCGATGCCCTTGGCGTCGTACAGGATCGTCGTTGGCAAGAGGCCTCCATCCGCAAGCTGCACGCCCAACTCGGTCTGCGTATCCAACCACGGCTCAAGGTTCTTGAACCCCTCTGCTTCGAAAAAAGGCACGACCTTTTCCGCGCCCTGGATATCCTGGCTTACGGTGAGCACGCGGACCTCTCCTTCGAGCTCGGCTGCCAGATTATCGAGCAATGGCATTTCCACCTTGCATGGCGCGCACCAGGTTGCCCAAAGATTGAGCAGCACTGGCTGACCCACCTTGGCCAAGTCCAGCGTCGCGCCTTCGGGGTCAACCACGGTGAGCGCGGGGATCGTGTCCCCCGCTTTAAAGCGCACAATCCGCCCCGGCAGCGGCGGAGGAGCGGGCACACCAGCGGCGGGGGCAGCACCCTCCGGTTGCACCTCAGGTGCGGGCGCACTATCGCAACCCGCGAGCGACAGCGCGGCGACCAGACTAACCGGCAGAATTACAGGCGACCAACGGATCATGGCAGACTCCTCAAAGCAAGCCTCCAACCAGATGTGGGGCGGGCGGTTCGCCGGTGGACCTAGCGCGATCATGCGCGAAATCAACGCCTCAATCCCGTTCGACAAAGCCCTTTGGCGGCAAGACATCCTCGCCAGTGAAGCGCATGTCGCCATGCTCGCAGCGCAAGGGATCGTGAGCCAAGAGGACGCGAACGCAATTGCGAACGGCCTGGCGCGCATCGCGACTGAATACGAAACCCAGGGCGTGCCTGAGGACTGGGACCTCGAAGACATCCATATGACGACCGAAAGTCGCCTTTCCGAACTGATCGGACCGGTGGCCGGGCGTCTGCACACCGCGCGCAGCCGCAACGATCAGGTCGCCACCGATTTTCGCCTGTGGGTGCGCTCAGCGATCGATCAAATGGATGAAGGCCTTGCCGATCTTCAGCGTGCCTTGGTGGCGCGGGCCGAGGAGCATGCGAGCGCGATCATGCCCGGCTTCACCCATTTGCAGACTGCGCAGCCCGTGACATTGGGGCATCATCTGATGGCCTATTACGAGATGTTCGCCCGCGATCGCTCACGCCTAGAAGATGCGCGCGCGCGTCTGAACGAATGCCCCCTTGGATCGGCGGCTTTGGCCGGAACGGGCTTTGCCATTGACCGCGACAGAACCGCCCAAGCGCTGGATTTCACACGCCCTTGCGCCAATTCCCTGGACGCGGTGTCCGACCGGGATTTCGCGCTCGACTACCTTCACGCCGCCAGTCTTGCCGCGATCCACCTCTCGCGTCTTGCCGAAGAGCTAATCCTTTGGGCGAGCCAGCCCTACGGCTTTGTGCGCATGCCTGACGCGCTGTCGACCGGCTCTTCGATCATGCCGCAAAAGAAGAACCCCGACGCCGCCGAACTGGTGCGCGGGCATGCGGGACGCGTGATTGGCTGCGCCACCGCTTTGATGATCACGATGAAGGGCCTCCCACTGGCCTATTCAAAGGATATGCAGGACGACAAACCGCCCGTCTTCGAGGCTGCGGGTCTGATGGAGCTCAGCGTCGCCGCAATGACCGGCATGATCGCCGAGGCGACATTCCACACCGATCGACTGCGCGAAGCGGCCGAGCTCGGCTACGCCACCGCGACCGATCTCGCCGACTGGTTGGTGCGCGAGGCCGACATCCCGTTTCGCGAGGCACACCATATCACCGGCGCGGTGGTCAAGCTGGCGGAGGAACGCGGGGCATCGCTTGACGCGCTGCCGCTCGCCGATTTGCAGGACATTGACGCCCGGATTGATGAACGTGTGTTCGCTGCGCTCAGCGTTGATGCGTCGGTCGCAGCGCGCGCCTCCTATGGCGGAACCGCTCCGGAACAGGTACGTATCCAGATAGGGCGCGCCAAAAGGGCGCTCGCAACGCGGGAGTAAGGCAAGGCGTGATGCGACCATTGATAGCAATAGCCGCGCTGGTTGCGCTTTCGGCCTGCGGCGCCAAGGCCCCTCTGGCCCCGCCCGAAGGGGCGAGCCTGCCCGTCAGCCCGCACGGCGCGCCAACCGGGGAAGAAAACGCGCCCACAGCCGAGCAGCTGCTCGAACTTGAGGCGCTTGCTGCTCCGGAACGCAGCGTCGAACTGCGCCGACGTTCAGAAGACCGCGAGGATGATCCCTTCGATCTTCCGCCAGAATAACAGCTTCAGAAACAAAGATTGAGATGGACCACTTTGAGTATCGCAGCGGCGTCATGCACGCCGAGGACGTGCCCCTGCCGCGCATCGCGCAGGACGTGGGCACGCCCGTCTATGTCTATTCGCGCGCCACTCTTGAGCGCCACGCCAAAGTGTTTCGCGACGGCTTGGCGGACGTGCCCGACAAATTGATCGCCTTTGCGGTCAAGTCCAACCCCAACCTGGCCGTGCTGCGCGTGTTAGCCAACCAGGGCTATGGCGCTGATTGTGTCTCGATCGGTGAAGTGCGCCGCGCGCTGGCCGCCGGCGTAGCGGCTGAAAAGATCGTGTTCTCCGGTGTTGGCAAGACCCACTCCGAGTTGATTTCCGGGATCGAGGCCGGGATCGGCCAGTTCAACATTGAAAGCGAGGAAGAAGGCCTCGAACTCGCCGAGATCGCCGCTCAGTTGGGGGTGGTGGCGCAATGCGCCTTGCGGATCAATCCCGATGTGGACGCGGGAACGCACGACAAGATTTCAACCGGCAAGGCCGACAACAAATTTGGCGTTCCGATCGATCAGGCGGGCCAGATCTTTGGCAAGCTTGCCAGTCAGCCGGGCGTGAATTTGCGCGGAGTGGCGGTTCATATTGGCTCGCAACTGGGTGACCTCTCCCCGCTTGAGCGCGCGATTGAGGAACTGGGCTCTATGGTGACCAGCCTGCGCGGAGCTGGCCATGCGATCACGCATGTGGATCTGGGTGGCGGCCTTGGCGTGCCGTACAAAGCGGGCGAGGAGCTCCCAAGCCCCGCGCAATACGGCGCCATGGTTGCGCGGGTGACGAAAGACTGGGGCGTCAAGCTCATCTTTGAACCCGGCCGTGTGATTGCGGGCAACGCCGGCATATTGCTGACCAAGGTCGTCCGGGTGAAGCGCGGCATCAACGATCCCTTTGTGATCGTCGACGCGGCGATGAATGACCTTGCGCGACCGGCCCTTTACGGCGCTTATCACGATTTTGTCGCGGTCGAGCCCAGGGGCAGCGATATGACCGCGAACATTGTCGGTCCGATTTGCGAGACCGGGGACACGTTCGCCATGGGGCGTCTCACCGACCGGCTCGATGCAGGAGACCTTGCCGTATTCCGCACCGCCGGCGCCTACGGTGCGACCATGGCTTCAAGCTACAATTCGCGCGGATTTGTCCCCGAAGTCCTTGTCGATGGCGATCGTTACGCGGTGGTTGCCGACCGGATTGAGGCGGGCGCGATCATGGACGCCGAGCGCGTACCCGACTGGCTCACCTGACGCGCTGATCGTGTCCGAAATCGCCAGCCTTCCCTTGTTTCATCAGATCGCCGGTCAACCGGTCCTGGTGTTGGGCGATGGCGCGGCGGCTGAGCCCAAACGGCGTCTGGTTGAGCGCGCGGGCGGCGTGATCATCGCCGATCAGGCCCAGGCGATCGACGAAGGTGTACGATTGGCTTTTGTCGCTTTCGAAGACGCGAAGGCTTGCGAGGTCGCCGCGATCAATCTGCGCTGCGCCGGGATTTTGGTGAATGTAGTCGACCGGCCTGATCTGTGCGATTTCACCACACCCAGCGTGCTTGATCGCGATCCACTGCTGATTGCAGTGGGGACTGGCGGGGCGTCAGCGGGCCTTGCCAAGCATGTGCGGCTCCGGCTGGAGCGCATCCTGCCTCAAACGCTTGGAAAGCTTGCCAGAGCGCTTGAACGCGCGCGGCCTGCGCTGCGTCAGCGATTGCCCGATGGAGCCGAGCGTCGCCGCGCCATCGACAGCGCTTTGCGAGAAGGCGGTGCGCTCGATCCTATGGGCGCGGCTTCTCACGAGCGAGTGGATGCGTGGTCACGCGGAGAGCTTGCTGCGGATGATAGCCGGGTTACCGCCTTCCGTTTGACCAGTCCCGATCCCGAGGACCTGACCTTGCGACAATTACGAGCGTTGGGGGAAGCGGACCTGATCCTTTATGACGCTGAGCCCACAGCGCCGCTGCCGGCAGCGCTGCTCGCAAGAGCGCGCGCGGACGCCGAACGCATCCCCCTTACACCCAGCACCCGCGCGAAGGTTGAGCGGTCGAATTGGGATGGCCTGTGCGTAATCCTGATCTATCGCCCCAAGAGCCGATAACGCAGTCGATCGCGAAAGGGTTTACCACCGTATCGCTCAAAGACGGAAGGCCCCGTTACGCCGCTTTGGCAAGCGGCGCATCAACCACCAGCTGGAAATAACGCGCCATTGCATCAAGGCTCTGATCGCTCAGCTCGATAAAGGCCCGGCGACGGTCGGCGTTGTCCGCTACACGCTCAAAAATCCCGCTTTCCACCATTTGCTTGAGCCAGCGAAGAGCCGTGGTCGCCGGGACGCCAGCCGCTATGCAAAGCGATGTAACCGAGACTCTGGCGTTCTCCGAATGGGCCGCGGTCAGGTCCAGCAGCATATCCCAGGCGGGATCAGCAAACAGCTCCGGATCAAAGAAGCGAGCGCGGGCCTGGCGCGCGGCAATCATCTGGCGCACATACTTTGGATCCGGTAGCCCACACGGAGCGCCCTGATTTACAGGGCTGGCCAAAGCAATAGGCTGCGAGCTCGCCGGGCGGAAATCGCGTTTGAAGTCGCTTAGCTTTTCGGCCCCCTTGGTTTTGAGATTTGATATCCGATCCAATTCACGGGCAATTGTCTCCACTTGCTCAGACAGGCGGAGCAAAGAAGTCCGATCACGTTCACTCATCTCTTGAAGTCGACCTTGCGGCACAGCCGGCATAGCGCGCCCAACAGCAACCAGCAGCTCAGAGCGCGAAGGCTCAACAAGAATCTGTGGTGACGCCCGGTCAAAAATCGAAAACACTTCATCAAGGGTGGCAAGCGAAGTTGCCAGGATCAGACTCGCTCCCGAAGCGGGGACCCTTTCATTCAAGCGGACCAGGGAACCGATGCATTCAGGATTAATCGATAGACACTCGACCACAATAACATCGCCCAACGATCTTGCAGGACCATCCACCAGCTCCTGCAACTCGCCACCATCATCCGTTCGGCATCCGGCGGCATCAAGATCACCCATGGTATCTTTGCGCCAGCTCTGTCTCTGACCGAACACAGTCACAAGCCGGGGGATTGAACCAATTGCTGACACTGGCTGATATTCAAAGTCTGCTTGCACCATCGAATCGCCTCCGCTGTTATGAGAACATGGATAGAACAAAGCATGTATAAGTCAAGAATGGAGCCAATATTGCTCGATTTCCGATTGTTTGATTGAACCATCCAGCGCCTGCGGCAGACTACGCGTTCGATGACCCAATTCATGCATCCCAAGGCTCAGAGGTCCGAGGCGGTCTTTGACGAATTGCTGGTGATGATGGCGCAGCAAGGCGATAACCGCGCGTTTGAGCGGCTGCACCAACGCTGGCATCAGCGACTGGCGCGCGCGGCCTTGCGCTATACGGGCAGCGCGGACACAGCCCGCGATCTATCCCAGGATTGCTGGTTGGCCATTTGGAAAGGCCTGGGCCGTCTGCGCGATCCAAAACGTTTTCGGTCCTACGCCTTTGGCGTGCTTCACCGGCGCGGAGCAGACCATCTGCGCGGCACCCTGCAAGCGCGCGCGCGCATCGCGCCCGAAGACACCGCGTCCGAACCCAGCGAGCCGGCGCGCCAGAGCGATGGCAGCGCGCTCAACCAGGCCTTCGCCTTGTTACCGCCCGATCAACGGCTGGCCGCGCACTTACACTTTGTCGAAGGGCTGACGCTGAGCGAAATCGCCGAGGCGCAGTCCATCCCCACAGGCACGGCCAAGACCCGCCTGTTCCACGCTCGCCGCAAGCTGAAAGCGGCGCTTACAGACCAACCGCAAGGAGACGCCTAATGGCCAACGATCCCGATACCCGCATCGCCGAAGGGCTCGCGGATGACCGCATGAGCGCGGACGACTGGGCCTTTCTTGAAAGCCTTGATGATGATCGCGGCATGTTCCAGCAGATTGGCGACACTTGGAAGGGGCCACTGGGTGGCTGGGCTAAGATGATCTTCGGGTTCACCGTCGTGCTGGGCTTGGCGTTTGTGTTCGTTCTCTGGCAGGCGGCTCACACCACAGATCACCCTATGATCCACGCGCTGTGGGCGATTGCCGGTGTGGCGCTGCTCGTCATCATCGGCTTTGCCAAGGAATGGATGTTTGCCCGGATGAACATGCTCACCATCCTGCGCGAGATCAAGCGCCTCCAGCTCGAAGTCGCTTTGCTGCGAGAAGAACGTCAGCGCGAAAGCAAGGGCGAGAACGAGGACGAGGACGAGGACGAGCGCGGCTAGGGCCACATCACGGCCGGATGTCGATCACCGTCCCGTTGGGCACGATCTGCCACAGCTCCTCAATCTCGGCGTTGGAGAGCGCGATACACCCGTCCGTCCAGTCGCCGAGCATCCGGCCCGTTGGCAATTGGTTGGGCTGTCCATGGATGAAGATGTCCCCACCCGCAGAGCGCCCATATTGCGCCGCATAGGCCCGATCAGCGGCGTTGGGATAGGATATACGCAGGCTCAGGTGAAAACGGCTTTGCGGGTTGCGCCAGTCGATTGTGTATCGCCCCTCGGGTGTGCGCTCATCGCCTTGGAACTGCTTGTGGCCCTGTGGCTCATCACCGAACTGGATGCCCCGATAGGCCCGGATCGGCTGCCCGGCGCGATAGGCGATCATCAGCCGCTCGGACTTGTCAACCAACAGATAGTCCGCAACCAAGGCGCCGCCGCGTGACGGGATCGAGCGGCTCGCCACCGTCCCGTCGGGCCGGGTATCAAGCGCGGCCCCGGGCACGCCCTTGCCCGCCCCCTCCACCACCGCCTGAGGCGGGCCGGAGCACGCTGCGAACGTCAGGCCCAGAGCGAGGCTCAGCGTGAGACTAGTCGCAAGGGCAACAATCCGTTTCATCACACTGCTGGTTTACGCCATCCTTCCTTTATGGGCCATTGCCAAGCGCACCCGCTGTCCCGGCTAGGGACGCATGCCTAATCCACAAACGGATCGCGCATCAGGATCGTGTCATCACGCTCCGGGCTGGTCGAGACCAGCGCCACCGGGCATTCGATCAACTCCTGCACGCGCTGGATGTATTTGATCGCGTTGGCCGGCAAATCCGCATAGCTGCGCGCTCCAGCCGTGCTTTCGCTCCAGCCCTCCATGTCCTCGTAAATCGGCTCCACCGCCGCCTGCTCCGCAGAGTGGCTCGGCAGGTAATCGTAGACGTTGCTATTGAGGCGATAGCCAGTGCAGATCTTCACCGTCTCGAGCCCGTCGAGCACGTCGATCTTGGTGAGCGCAATGCCGGTCACACCCGAGACCGCGCAGGTCTGGCGCACCAGAACCGCGTCAAACCAGCCGACGCGCCGTTGACGCCCGGTGACCGTGCCAAATTCATGGCCCCGCTCGCCCAGACGCTGGCCGACATCGTCGCTGAGCTCGGTCGGAAACGGTCCGCTGCCCACACGCGTCGTATACGCCTTGACGATGCCGAGCACGAAACCGGTCGAGTTCGGGCCGAGCCCGCTGCCGCTGGCGGCGGTCCCGCTCACCGTGTTCGAGCTGGTGACGAAGGGATAGGTCCCGTGATCGACGTCGAGCAGCACGCCCTGCGCGCCCTCGAACAGGATCTTGGCGCCCGCCTTGCGCACCTTCTTCAACCGTTTCCAAACGGGCTGCGCGAACCGCAGCACAAAGTCCGCGACGTCGCGCAGCTCAGCGAGCAGCGCCTCGCGATCCACCGGCGGCTGATCGAACCCGGCGCGCAGCGCGTCGTGATGCGCGCACAGGCGATCGAGCTGTGGGTCAAGATCGTCGAGATGCGCCAGATCGCACACGCGCAGCGCGCGCCGCCCCACCTTGTCTTCATAAGCCGGACCGATCCCGCGCCCTGTCGTCCCGATCTTGCCCTTGCCCGCCGCCGTTTCGCGCAAACCGTCGAGATCGCGGTGCATTGGCAGGATCAACGAGCAATTGTCGGCGATCGCGAGGTTGTCGGCGTTAATCTCGACCCCCTGCCCTTCAAGCTTGGCAACTTCGTCGCGCAAGGCCCACGGATCCAGCACCACACCATTGCCGATCATCGACAAAGTGCCCGAAACGATCCCCGAAGGCAGCAGGGAAAGCTTGTAGGTGGTGTTGCCGATCACCAGCGTGTGGCCTGCGTTGTGTCCACCCTGAAAGCGCACCACCGCGTCCGCGCGGCTGGCGAGCCAATCAACAATCTTGCCTTTGCCTTCATCGCCCCATTGGGCGCCGATCACGGTGACGTTGGCCATGTATGTCCTTCTTTATGCGTGTCGAGGCGCCCGTCAGCCAACGGGCAAACCGCGCGGGACTAGGCGCTCCGACGCGCAAGGGCAAGGCGGCTTTGCACCACCATGAAGCCGTCGCCGCCAGCGCGTGTAGGAGACACAGGTTACACAGTCCAAAAGCGCAAACCGGACTTGGGCCATCCAGTCCGTTTGATACTCAAAAAAAGGCGGCAGACCTCCCGCCGAATCTCTGCCGCGAGCCGCCGTCTGCGGGCGTATGAGGTCCGACCAATTTGCGGCGGTCTCCAAGGACCCGTGTCGCCCGCGGCAAGCGTGTAGGAAAACTCTTTGAGCGCCTGCGCCGCATAAGCGAGCAACAATTCGCGACAAAGCGTTGCTGGACGCGCGCGCGAGGAGCCCGCATGCATCAAGAAGCTGGGGCGAAGGCGCATACAGCGAGCGCCACTTTTGCAAGCACCACACGAAACAAAGGACCCCTTTGAATGAACCGCCAGATGAGTGTGCTCACCGTGGGACTGGCCGCGCTGGCGATCGCCACGCCCATCCTTGCCCAACGCAGTGGCGGTGGGCGGCCTTCGCGCGCCTGTATCCAGGAAATCGTCAAACTGTGCGGCACGGACCGATCGCAAATCCCCGCCTGCCTGCAATCGAAAAGCGGCAAGTTGTCGAGCAAGTGCCAGCGCGCGGTTGGCCAGCGCATGCAAGAGCGAATGGGACAGGGAAGCGCTGAGGCCACCGCCTTTCAGAAGGGTTCCAAGCCGACGCGCACCGTGATGTACGGAAACGAGCCGCGCCAGCAAATCGACGTCTACGAACCCGAAGGCGCGGTCGATGATCTGCCGCTGGTGCTGTTTGTCCATGGCGGCGCATGGCGCGCTGGCGATCACAAGCTGGTGCACGCCAAGCCGACCTATTTTGGTGGCAAAGACATCTATTTTGCCTCCACCGGATACCGCGTCCTGCCCGACGCGCCGGTGGAAGAGCAGGCCAAGGATGTCGGCCTCGCGGTTCAGGCTCTGGTGGGTCAGGCCGGCGCGATTGGCTTTGATCGAGAGCGGTTGGTGATCATGGGCCACTCGGCGGGCGCGCATCTCGCCGCGCTGGTCGCGACCGATCCGCAATACGCCGGCGAAGCGTTCGACGCGATCGAGGGCGTTATCCTGCTCGACGGCGCGGGCTACGACATCGCCAAAAACCTTGCCGAGGCACCGCAACAGGGCAAGTTCATGATCGAAGAAGCCTTTGGCATTGATCCCGCGCGTCACGCAGCGCTCTCACCGGTCACCTATGTCGGTGGGCCGGACGCGCCCAATTGGCTGGCGCTTTATGTCGACTATCGCGCGCCGGCCAAAGCGCAGGCGGAATTGCTGGTCGAAGGCTTGGGCGCTGCGGGCCAATCAGCCAAGGCGGTGCCGATTGCGGGCACCGATCACGGCGGGATGAATCGTGATCTGGGCACCGAAACCGGCGCCGCGCAAACGCAGGCCGTGGATACGTTCTTGGCCGAGCTCTTCGGGTCGTAATCCGAGCGCTCGTCAAGGGTCATGCTGGCGGCCGCGCCCAATCAAGGCCGCTGGCATGGCCACTCGGCTTTTCCTCCGAGAGCTGGAACCCGGCTAACAGCCTTCGCGTGCGCAGTTCGTCTCGCTTGTCCCTTTCGCAAAAGCAGACGGAATTTGCGGTGGCCTGGTGCGGCTGTTGTTGGGGGTGAAAGCGGAAGTCACGGTTCTTGTCGTGACATTGGTAGGAGTGTTGCCAACTCTAACCAATAGCTTATCGCTCTCGCATGGCTCGACGACCGACATACCTGCGTGAAATTGATCCGGTACCGCCCAAGATCGAAAAGCACATGCTGTTGCTCGGATTCGAGCAATCGACTGCGTACTTTGATTGGTGCTGGAGAAACGGGTTCGAAGGGGCGCTAGAAAAGTCCAGCGCGGACTTGATTGAGGAGATCGAAGCACATGAAGCTATCAAGGCTCGACGCGAAGCTCATTCTAAGCTGCACCGAAACCCGAAGCGCTTTTTAGATGCAGTGTTCTCAGGTGAATTACACTCCGAGGAGATTGATCGTCCGATCTTCAAATCTGTAGCAGCCGAGATTGAAGCCTCAAACGAGACAGGTGACACTCGGTCGTCTCTATTCGAGATGTTGCTTCAATTGACCAAGTTTGGTGACTTCGTTTTCCAGACTCTTCCCGACCGCTCCAGCACCCCGTTTGTTCGCGGATTGATCAAGCTACATGATAGAAAGGCTCTGTGGCTTAGGCCGCTCGAGGAATGGAAACCAAAGAGCAAGAACCGCGAACGGATGTTCGGCGAACTTACCCATCACTTGTTTGATCAGTACGGAGATGTGCCAACATTCATGGAAAAGGTCTGGATTCGCGATGACAGACCTAGCTGGCGTTTCCGTGATTGGTACGTGCACCTTGGCCGGGGGCATAACCTGCGGACGGCTAAGTCGCCAATCCCTCTGACAAAGAAGATGGCTCACCATTTCATGAAGGCTCCCGAGGACTTCACGGTTGAGCAGGCATTGCGCTGGGGCCAGATGAAGGCGCTGGGCTGCTCACGGGCTGAAATCGAAGCGGTAGCGGCCTCTCGTCTGGGACGATCACTGATCAACGAAGAGTTCTGGTTTACGGTTTTGCGTTTCATTGCAGACAACCCGATGCTTGATCCTAGGCAGATTGGCCCGATCATCGATTACCTGCAAAACCAACGTTTCGAGAATGTAGAAGTGGAAGTTGCACCGGGAGAATGGCGCACTGAGCCTCCGCCGCAACCTGGACTCTCGATGCGTGGTCGGACAGCGGTAACTCTCTTGCGTCAGGTAGACGACTGGCATCGTGAACTTGGGCGGCTTCGCGACTTGCCCTCTGGCCAGTATGAGCAGGCACCGTTCGGTGGCCTTACTCTCGAGAAAAAGCGAGGTGGCCAAAACGTACGTTGGGTTATCCGGCAACTCAGGTCTTCCAAAGATCTCCAGATCGAGAGCGACGAGCTCCGTCATTGTGTGGCCAGCTATCATTGGTCCTGCGCTAAGGGGCACTGCACGATCTGGAACCTCTCCGTTTCAGACAAAGATGGCAAACCAGAACGCCGCCAAACTATCGAAGTCGACCGAGGCGGAGTGATTGTGCAGTGCCGAGGATTAGCGAACCGAGACCCCACCGCGGAGGAGTGGTCCATCGTCAACGCTTGGGCGAGTGAAGCGAACCTCCAGGTGGCTGGTTACCTCTAAGTCAGATTGTCTGCTTGTGGGTCGAAAGCGGTCATTGGGGGCACGGAGAAAGAACGTCTGCCTTCGCAGCCGTCGCTCTCACAATCCACCACCCAGCCTTGCACCACGAAGCGGAGCTTGCCTGGTGCAGTCAATCAAACGCGGTCACATTGGCGGCCACCGGCCCGGTCCCATCCGCAGCCAACCGTTCGACTGCGCCGCTAAAGCGCGCGCACCTCGCCGCTATCGAGCGCATGTGTGCAGCCCAGCGCGGCTGCGTCTTCACCATCGGCTAGCTGAGCGCAGGTTCGCCAGCCTTCGGCGCGAAGCTGCGCGGCGCGCGCCGGATCATGGCCCAGCGGCAGGTAGACCTTGCGCTCCACCTCGGGTTTGGGCGTCGCGCCCGCGACACGGGCGACATAGAGGGTGAAGCCGGTCGCGGCCTCCTTGCTGCCGGCAATCGTGTAGGTCCCCCCGCGCCCCGCCGCGCCGCGCACGCCGGATGCGTAGAGGGTGAAGCCGAACCAGCTCTGATAGCCGAAGCCGTGCCGCTCGGTCGGGTCGAGCGTGATGCGCACATCGCCCGGCACGCTGGCCGCGATCGCTTCGAGCCCGTCGAGCCGTGTCCCCAGCGCTCCGCCCGCATCGATCGCGCGCAAGGCGCTCAGCGCCTCGGCAAACGGGCCGGTCGCATAAAGCAGCGGGAGATAGGCGCCCCCGCCCACCGCTTTGAGCCCGCCTGCATCCTTGGTATCAAGCTCGCGCCGGATCGCTTCGAGCGTCTCGGGCGCCATCGACAGGTCTTGCGCTGCGAGCGTGTCGATGAGGTCAGGCAAAGTGAAATCGACCGAGAGCCCGGTCAGCCCCGCTGCCTGGCACGCTTCGATCGCGACGCGCACAATCTCGCTCGCCGCAGCGACTGTGTCCGCCCCGATCAGCTCCGCGCCAAGCTGCAAACGCTCGCGCGCGGGGTCAAGCTCGCCGGCGACGATCAGCGCGGTGTCGCCGCAATAGGCAAGGCGTAAGGGGCGCGGCGCATCGGCAAGGCTGGTGGCGGCAATGCGGCCCACTTGCGGGGTAATGTCCGATCGCAGCGCGAGCGTGCGCAGGCTTTCGGGATCAACAAAGCGGAACATCTTCTGGGTCTGGACACCCTCCATCCGCGCAGCCAGAGAGGCTTCGAATTCGAGCAAAGGCGGCCGCACGCGGTCGTATCCATGCGCCTCCACCGCATCGAGAGCCGCGCGCATCGCAAGCGTGATCGCGCGCGCGGCGGCGGGCAGGCGGTCGGCAAGCCCGACGGGCAGAAGATCGGTGGGGTTTGTCATAGGGCTGGGTGCGGGGTCAGGCATTGTGAGCGCCCCCTAGCGGGTCCGGCACCCGGGCGGCAAGCGCTGTGCTGCGCTCAGTCACGCCTGGATGCCGGGATTGCGCGCTCAGAAGACCAGCGCTTTGGCCAGGTTCACGCCTTCGGCCTGTTCGACCTCGGCCACAACATCGGCGCCAAGCGGCTCATCCAGACTGAGCAGCAACACCGCTTCGCCGCCTGCGTCGCGGCGGCCCAGGTTGAACGTGCCGATATTGATGGCGTGATTGCCCATCAGCGTCCCGATCCGGCCGATAAAGCCCGGCTTGTCGTCATTGACGATGTAGAGCATATCGCCGTCGAGCTCGGCTTCGATGCCGATGCCGAAAATCTCGACCAGGCGCGGCCCCCCACTGCCAAAGAGCGTGCCCGCAACCGAGCGCGGCCCCGCATCGGTCTCCACCGTCACGCGCACCAGCGTGTTGAACGCACCCTCGCGCTCATGGCGGATTTCAGAGACTTCAAGCCCGCGCTCTTTGGCAAGATAGGGCGCGTTGACCATGTTCACTGTGTCCGAATAGCGGCGCATAAAGCCTGCCAGCACCGCGCCGGTGATCGGCTGACCGTTGAGCTCAGCCGCCGCGCCTTCGCGCTCGACGCTAATCTTGGTGAGGTTGCCGCGCGCGAGCTGGCCGACGAGCGAACCGAGCTTTTCCGCCAGCGCCATATAGGGTTTGAGCTTGGGCGCCTCTTCCGCCGAAAGCGAGGGCATGTTGAGCGCGTTGGTGACCCCGCCATTGACGAGGTAATCCGCCATCTGTTCGGCCACTTGCAGCGCGACATTGACCTGAGCCTCGGTGGTGCTCGCGCCCAGATGCGGGGTGCAGATGAAGTTGGGCGCGCCGAACAGCGGGCTATCCTTGGCCGGTTCTTGCGCGAACACGTCCAGAGCCGCGCCAGCCACCTGCCCGCTTTCAAGGCAGTCTTTAAGCGCGACCTCATCGATCAGCCCGCCGCGCGCGCAGTTCACAATGCGAATGCCCGGCTTGGCGTTCTCCAAGCGCTCTCGGCTCAGAATGTTGCGCGTCTCATCGGTCAGCGGCGTGTGCAGCGTCACAAAATCGGCGCGGCTCAGCAGCGTATCGAGATCGACCTTTTCAACGCCCATCTCCACCGCCCGGTCCTCGGTGAGGAAGGGATCGTAGGCGATCACCTTCATCTTGAGACCGAGCGCGCGGCTAGCGTAGATTGAGCCGATATTGCCCGCTCCGATCAGGCCCACGGTCTTGCCGGTCACCTCGACGCCCATGAAGTCCTTCTTGGGCCATTCGCCGTTCTGCGTGCGGGTGTTGGCCGCCGGGATCTGACGCGCCAGGGCCATGGTCATCGCGATCGCGTGTTCGGCGGTGGTTATCGAGTTGCCGAACGGCGTGTTCATCACAACCACGCCCTTGCCGCTCGCATAGGGGATATCGACGTTGTCGACGCCAATCCCTGCGCGCCCGATGACTTTGAGGTTGGTCGCCGCGTCAAGAATAGCGGGCGTCACCTTGGTCGAAGAACGAATGGCGAGGCCGTGATATTCGCCAATGCGCGCCGCGAGTTCTTCAGGGCTTTCGCCGGTGATCACATCCACCTCGCAGCCGCGCTCTTCAAAGATACGCGCGGCGTTGGGGTCCATCTTGTCGGAAATGAGTACGCGTGGTTTGGTCATGATTTGATATCCAATTGGTCGTCATCCCCGCGCAGGCGGGGATCCAGAGCGGAGCCATGGTGGTAACAACTGGATTCCCGCATGCGCGGGAATGACGAGTAATAAAAGGGTAAGGACGCTAAGCGTCTCAGCCGTTCTTGACGCTCTCGTAGGCCCATTCGATCCACGGCAGCAGGCGCGAGATATCCTCGGTCTCAAGCGTGCCGCCGCACCAGATGCGCAAGGACGGGGGTGCGTCGCGATAGCCGTTGAAATCGTAGCCCACGTGACGCTCTTCGAGCATCTTGACGATTGTCTTGGGCACTGCGGCCTGGTCTTCGGCAGACAAGCTTTCGTACCATTCGCCGGTGAACTGCATACACACGCCGGTGTTGGTGCGCTTGGCCGGGTCATCGACCATGTTCTTGAGCCACGGCTTGGCTTCGATCCAGTCCTTGACGATTTTCGCGTTGGCGTCAGCGCGTTCGATCATGGCTTTGAGCCCACCGATCGACTTCGCCCATTCGAGCGCAGCGATGTAATCCTCGGTCGCCAGCAAAGACGGCGTGTTGATCGTTGCGCCTTCGAAGATGCCTTTGTTGATCTTATCACCCTTCTTCATGCGGAAGAGCTTGGGCAGCGGCCAGGGCGGATCGTAACTCTCGATGCGTTCCACCGCCTTGGGGCTAAGGATCAGCATGCCGTGCTGCGCTTCCGAGCCCATCACTTTCTGCCAGCTATAGGTCGTCGCATCGAGCTTCGCCCAGTCCATCTCCATCGCGAAGATGGCGCTGGTCGCATCGTTGATCGTGATCCCTTCGCGACCCGGCTCAAGCCAGTCGGTGTCAGGGATCATCGCGCCCGACGTCGTGCCGTTCCAGGTGAAGACCACATCGTTGCGCTGGGGGATAGTGGTGAGGTCGGGGATTTCGCCGTAATCGGCGCTGAGGACCTGCAGATTGGGCAGCTTCAATTGCTTCACCGCGTCCTGGATCCACACATTGCCGAAGCTCTCCCACGCCGCGACCGTTGTCGGGCGCGCGGGATCGAGCATCGCCCACATCGCCGCTTCGATCGCGCCGGTGTCGCTCGCGGGCATGATGCCGACAAGGTAATCCTCGGGAATGCCGAGCAGCTCTTTCGACAGGTCTATCGCGTATTTGAGACGGCCTTTGGCGTGCGCGCTGCGGTGCGAGCGGCCGAGCGAATCGATTTTCAGCTTGTCCAGCGACCAGCCGGGAAACTTCACGGTCGGACCGGATGAAAATTGGGGGCGCTCAGGTTTGAGCGGCGGCTCATGCATGAGCCCACGTGTGTAGTCAGTCATTGTAATCTCTCCTTGCAGAGAGCTCGCGCGGCGTTGGGACCGCGTGGCCCGTCGGTCGCTTTAGAGAGAAGGGCAGGGGTGTCAATGAAGATTGGCGCGAGATCGGTGGAGTGTGCTACGGGATAGAGATTCCCCCCAAGTAAAAGAGCTGCATGGCGTTCACCGATCTTCGCATTGCCCTGTTTAGTGGCAATTACAACTACACCCGCGACGGGGCGAACCAGGCGCTCAATCGGCTGGTGGGTTCGTTGTTGGCCAAAGGCGCGGCGGTGCGCGTCTATTCGCCCAAAGTGGAAAAACCCGCCTTCGAGCCCATCGGAGACCTTGTCGGAACCCCGTCCATCGGGATGCCGTTTGGGCGCGGCGAATACCGCATTCCCACTGGACTTGGCCGACAGGTGCGGCGCGATCTTGAAACGTTCAAGCCCAATGTCCTGCACCTTTCTGCCCCCGACCCATCGGGCCACGCGGCTCTGCGCTGGGCGCAAGATCACGATATTCCGGTGCTCGCCAGCGTGCACACACGCTTTGAAACCTATCCGCGCTATTACAACATGGCGTTTCTGGAACCCGTGATCGCGAAGATTTTGCAACGTTTCTACAATCGCTGCGATGCCTTGGTGGCGCCTTCGCAAAGCATGATTGATGAATTGCTGGCGCAGGACATGCACGACACAATCGGCCTGTGGTCGCGCGGGGTCGAACGCTCGATCTTCTCCTCCGAAAAGCGCGACCTCAACTGGCGGCGCAGCCTTGGGCTGGCGGATGACGATGTCGCGATCGTCTTTCTGGGCCGGCTGGTGATGGAAAAAGGCCTCGACGTTTTTGCCGAAACGATCGTGCAATTGAGGAAGCGCCAAGTCCCGCACAAGGTGCTGGTGATCGGCGATGGCCCGGCACGCTCTTGGTTCGAAGACGCGCTGCCCGGCGGCATCTTTGCCGGCTTCAAAACGGGCGAAGCTTTGGGCGCCGCGCTGGCGAGCGGGGATGTCTTCTTCAACCCCTCGATCACCGAAACCTTTGGCAATGTTACCTTAGAAGCGATGGCGTGCGGGCTGCCGGTGGTGGCCGCCGGAGCCACCGGCGCGGCGAGCATTGTGCTTGATGGTGAGACCGGGCAGCTTGTGCCTCCGGGCAAGACCACGGGCGAGACCGCAAGCCTCTTTGCCGAGGCGATCGCCCCCTATTGCACCGATCCGCAATTGCGCGCGCGGCATGGAACAGCAGGCGAAGCGCGCAGTCTTGAATACAGCTGGGAAGCGATCAATCAGGTCGTCGCCGACATGTATGTCCGCCTGATCGAAGACCGCCGCGCGCTGCAAGAAGCCGAAGCCGCCGAGGCGCTGTCCGCCTGACCGGCCCGGCGCGCTCAGCGCAGAACGCCCGCCTTCGTCATCCGATAGGCGTAATAGGCCACCAGCGTGACCGACAGCCAGATGATCGCGGAAAAAGCGAGGACCATGACCGGCGACATCGCCGCCTCGCCCTGCGCGGCGGGGAAAGGCTCAAGATAGCGGTAAAACGTGTTGACGATGAGGCCAGAAAGCGAGAGCAAAAGGGCGTGCACCGCAAAGCGGCTGCGGAACAACAGGAGCAGCGAGCCCGCCGCGGCGCCCCACACGCCGAAAGCCCAGAAGATGTCCGCCCATAACGGATAGTCTGCAAAATAGGCGGCCACCGCTTCAACCGGGGCTCCCAGATTGGCCGCAGTCTGCGCAATATAGTCCGCGTTGCCCAGCTTGATCTGCAGAAAATCGTTCACGCCGCCGGCGAAGAACAGCAGGCTAAGAACACCCGCCACCCACAAGTG